>JGI24422J19971_10003047_pt1 | contig 10477 bp, 9 predicted proteins | sample DeeMarSWOR152_54_FD_19971 | JGI IMG/M metagenome (IMG submission 19971)
TACTTCAGGCGAGGAGAAATGGTGAAACCCTTTGAAGAGGCGGCCTTTGCCCTGAAACCAGGTGAGGTGAGTGATCCAGTTGAGAGCAGGTTTGGATACCATCTGATTAAGCTCATCGAAAGAAAACCGGAAACAACCATTCCCTATGAGGATATCAAAGAGAGGATTGAGCAATACCTGAAGCAGGATAAAGTTCAAAGAGGGGTAAGTCTATACATCACGAAACTGAAGGAAAAGGCAAAGGTTGAGAGATTTCTCACGGAGGCTCCACAATAACTGAAACCTCACCTCATATGCATTTAAATTCGGCGGCCCCCTTTTCGGTTGACGTTATTCAGCTATATACTGTTTTACCGGTGACATAGAGTCTATCCATGAATTTAAAATACTGTAGGGAGGAAATCTTATGCTCAAAGCGATGATAATATCTTCAATAACTATGGACCCAGCGACGAATACTCCGATAATTATCTTGGAAGAGATTGAAGGGAAACAGGCCTTACCTATTTGGGTAGGCCTGCTTGAGGCAACGGCGATTGCAAGCGAAATAGAGGGTGTAGGGTTTTCCAGGCCCATGACCCATGACCTTTTGAAAGATATTATGGATAAGACAGACATCAAGGTGAATAAGATAGAGATCTGTGACCTAAGAGATAATACCTACTACGCCCTTATCCACCTAATGAACAAGGGTGAAGCCTTGTCAATAGATTCTCGCCCGAGTGATGCCATTGCCTTGGCCCTCAGAACTAGGGCGCCCATATTTGTCTCGGAAGAGGTGCTGAAGAAATCTAAGCAGATCGAGGCGAGCAAGGAAAGTGTGGCTGCGGATAAGAGTGAGCAAGGAAAAAGCTGGCAGGAGATCTTGGAAAAACTTAATCCAGAGGACTTTGGAAATACATGACGGAGAAAGGAAAAGCATAGATATGCCCGAAAGGGCCCCTGAAACAAAACCATTCACTTCCCCAAAACCTATTTGGCTAAGGGGATTTGATACCATAAAATAGAAACCTACCCTGATACCGTGAAAGGAGTACTTTGAGTCGAGACGATTTAATACAACTGGAAGGTGTAGTGACCAAGGTGCTGGGCTACGGGACCATGGAAATTGAATGTGACGATAATATCATCGTTAGGGGTGTTCTTTGCGGCCGGATGAAAAAGAGGAGGATTAAGGTGATGAAAGGTGATCGAGTCCAGGTAAGAGTCTCACCATATGATCCCTCCCATGGGTTGATTACCTGGCGCCTCAGGTGATAAACGGATAGCGAGAACTGCAGCTCGAAGCCCAAGCTATTCCGAAGGGAGCCCGCTTTGCTGCGCTAAGATTAGTGAAGTACAACAGATATCTGAAAAGAGCCCAAAAGATAGAAAGGAAAAATAGCTAAAATGCTGATACCAGTAGTTGTCGAGCAAACGAATAGGGGTGAGAGGGCATATGATATTTACTCACGCCTCTTAAAGGATAGGATTATCTTTGTGGGTGAACAAGTCACCGATGATATGGCAAATACTATTATCGCCCAGTTTCTATTTCTGGAATCTGAGAATCCGGATGAGGATATAAATCTATATATAAATTCCCATGGAGGTTCGCTCACAGCCGGCCTGGCTATCTATGATACGATGCAATATGTAAGGCCCGATGTTACCACAATCTGCACTGGAGAGGCCAGAAGCATAGCAGCTCTTCTATTAGCTTCCGGTACTAAAGGCAAACGGTTCGCCTTGCCACACTGCAGGATCATGATCCATCAACCGACGGGGGGAACACAGGGACAGGCTACGGATATAGATATACAGGCCAGGGAAATAGTGAGGCTCAAAGAGGCCATCAACGAACTTTTTGCCCGGCACACGGGCCAGGATAAAAAAAGGATTGGAGATGATAGTGAAAGGGATTTCTTCATGAGGGGCCAGGAGGCGCTGGAGTATGGCATTGTAGATAAGGTGATTACAAAAAGGCAAACGGTAAGCATGGTAAAGAATAATAGAAACAAAAACAACCCCACTGCTGACTGAGAAGACTAGGTTTGTTGACATATTTTGTGTATCTTCCCTCCAAAAACCTAAATCTATTGTACAGTTAGGTGACAAAGTCAGAGGTTAAAGGAACCGTGTTTAAACTCTCAATCTAAAGGAGCTAGCTAAGAGGAGAAAAGAAATGTAAAACCGCTTGTCTGGGGTATCGTGGTTGGCGCGGTTGTGTTGCTTATTGTCATTTTCTCGGCAGGATGGGTACTAACAAGTGGTTCTGCCAGAGACAAAGCTGAGGAAATGGCCGAAAAGGCTGTTATAGACCACCTAGCACCGATTTGTGATGCACAGGTTCTCCAGGATCCAAACAGGGAAGAGCGACTCAAGGAGCTGAAAGGGAAAGACTCCTGGACAAGAGGCGATTATGTGAAAGAAATAGGTTGGGCGACAATGCCTGGCGCTGAATCGCCTGTTCGTGGAGTTGCCGATGATCGGGACGAACATTATCTTCGGTCGAGCTGCTGGTACGTGCTTCTGCTAAGTCGATATCACATCCACATATACTTTACCCTCCCGATAGCTAAGTAAGAAACGCTTATGACATAAAGGACAGTATGCTAATGGAAACAAAGTCAAACGAACAACGCAGGATCAGCCGGCGGTGCTTCCTGGTGCTCGCCGGAGGGACCATCAGCGCAATATCCATAGGGTGGTGGCTGCCGTGTACCCGATTTGGTCATGCTGGAGCAGTGAAATTCCCTGAATGGGTCTATCCTATCTGGACTCGGTGCGCACTGAGGCACCACAAGTGAACGTACGTTGTTTCGCAGGAAAGACGGGCTACAGCTGCCTCTCCTTGCTAATGTGGCGTATGATGAAGTCTAAAGGTGTGCGGGAAAGCGACTCTCGAGATTGGGATGCCACCCGCGCCTAGGCAGCTAGCCTCCGTTTGAGTAGTTAAAGTATGGCCAAGCGTCAATGTTGATCGTAACGCAACTCCAATCTCAATCAAAGCAGAAGCTTCAATGAATGCCCTTCTGTCCACAGGTGATCCCTCCTTACCCAAAATTAAGAGCGCTTTACGATCAAGTTTTTGCTTGTTTGCAATATGTTGAGAGTATTTGAGCGGCCGCCTTAGTCGTTGAAGGGGACGCACCGCATTCAGTATTTCTTCTATGAGGCCACCTGTTGTCAAGCTCCGTCTTTCATTATTGGCTATAGAAATGAGTCCCTCCTTTAGCTGGTAATCTAGCTAGCGGCTTCTTGGGACGTCAGGGTTTCATCTGCCTTCCAGACACCTGATGCTCTATTCGCCCCAGAGGGTGATTCGGGAGGCGATTTCTAATCGAATCAAAGCCCTCTCGACTACTGGATCGTATCGATTAGCGACCGAACTACGCAATGATCGTGATAGAACCCAGCCTATCTGATGCATCTTGTGCTCGTCGTTACAGTGGTTGAGATCCGAGGCGTTGATTCCTAAACAGTATGGCTCGCAGTAGTCGTAGGTGGGATGACGCACTGGATCACCTGCTGGTAGGAAGCGCAGCAAAGTACTGGTCAGAGCCTATGCCATGGTTAGATCGGCCCCTTAACACGGAGTGATCCAAAAAGCAGGAAAATGTAATGGGAGCGCTCAGAAGCTCAATATCTCAATCTTATATCCTGTAACTTCTTCACAGAGTGCAAGATTAGTTTGATCTTCCTGTGTTTCCAATTTATTTGCACCTTCGGCAAGGGTGACAATGGCCAAATCTGAAGTAGTGTCGATTTCTATTGAGTTTATATGATATCTCCGTAACGGATAGAGGCACGCTGCGATTTGGTCCTCAGGATCTTTTGACCAGTCGTGGAAATGCACCCATTCACCGGGAGTTTGTTGTCTAATCCTCCTCAAATTTTCGTGGTTCTCTCCAAGACAAACTTGGAATGCCCTTAAGGTCCTTGGAATATCCTCTGTTTTCCATCTGACAATAACTTTAGAGCCAACTCCTCTTATCCTTGAAATTTTCACTATTTCAATTTCCTTGTTTAGGATTTCCGGAATTTTTCGTTCTAATACTTCGTTCAATTCATTTTCTGGTGAAGAAACGTCTTTCTGACTACTAGATATGGCTATCCTGATAAGGTAGCCAGTTAACTCACTTGCCAATCTCACATTATGGCCCGATTTCCCAATAGCTTTATTCATCGCCTCCTGGGTGAGGACGAAGACATTTGCGACGAGGTTTTCATCGTCAATTTCAACATAGTCAACATATTTAGGATTGAGAGGAGTAAGAGAATTCACAATTAACTCTTTCAGATCATCAGACCATGATAAAATACCTATGAACTCGTCTGGAAATCGTCTTTTCAATTGATTTAGCCATTGGCCACCAGCTCCTAAGCAGCAAGCCTTTGGATCAGGTAGTTCATCTTTTTCTGACTTGACAGCGACTTTGAATCCAACATTTCTTATCCTTACAACTGATATGACTCTTATGTCGCCCCCTTTGATCTCAGGAATAGCGTCAGCCAACGCATTACGGACCTCTTCGCGGAGCTGCTTTTGTTGAGCCAGATAACTTGACCTTGGCTGACACTGGAAGAGTATTCCCTTCGTCTCGCCACCAACAGGATAATCGTAGCGTCTGACAACTATGACTATTTCTTTTTCGATCTGCTTCTTAATCCTGACGCTGGCTTTAACGAATTCCTCCCCCCAGGCAGCTAAGTATATAGAATCATAGTCTTCTCGAACACTGCGCTGAACTCTATTTACATATGGGTCAATGCCATATAGCCTATAAATCTCAGCTCCTCCCACTAGAATAACAGAAGCCCTAACTTTCGTGCCTTTGAACTGGAGGGGGACGTCTTCATCTTTTCCCTTTGTTGCTATGATTTCGAGAAAGGATGCGAAATCCCGCAGCTCTTTTCGAACCGCAGTTGTAGGGACCATTCCAATTAGCTTTTGCCCGGTAATGGTCACCTCTGTTAGAAAGACCCGAGTGAAGAATCCGACAGAGTCTAGATTCTCCAGCATCTGTAAATCGGACTCTATTGAGCTGTCAGTTGCAATCGCTGGATTGAGTTCATTTTCCAGAAAGTAATCGTACGCACCAGTATCTCGCCTTGTTACAAAAATATTTGTGGCAATCTTGTATTGGCAGCTACGTCGAAGTGTATTATCAAGATAATTTCTTGCCCGGGGAAGCAACCCTTTTTTAAGATACAACAGAGTCGACTCAACAATATTTCTATCACGATTGCGGTAGTGACTTAGTCGAACAACAACCTCGCCCTTTGCTACGAATGATTCTGGGGTATCAATTCGCACCCACTCTATTTTTACTGCATGGGGTAATGCATCAGGTGACTCATAATTTATTTCGTCGCCAACTCGATTGATGGTGTCCTGAATGTCTACTGCTACAAGTCGTTGGTCAATGTTGCGCCGGATTCTTGGTGCTTTTGAAGTAATATAATACAAAGCGGCATAGAAGAGTCTCATCCAGTGTTCAAATTTCTCTGGATGTTTAAAGAGATACAAAACAACGATCAGCAAAGGGAGCGTGCCGGTCCCAAAACGCAATAGGATATCCTTCAGGATAGAAATCTCATCCATTCTCGGTCTCCCTATCGAAAGCAATGTCCGACAGACAAGATGGTAAATCGCATATGACTCGGATCGTGCCCTCCTCGGGACATACGGCGCCGAGGTTTTCCAAGTTGATTTGCCTATTACATTTTTGGCATTTGTATCTTTTGGAAAGAATGTCCTCTAAGATGCCGATTGAGGAAAGAAAGCTCTCTAGATCATTCTCATGAACTGCCTTAATTACTTCTCTATGGGTCCATCTTTTCTTAACCATGGCGTAGGATCACCATTTTCGTTGAGTGGTAAGAAGATCTAACATTATATATTGAACCGAGTTAACATTCCTACACGTCATGTAGAAACTCATTTATTATAGAAAACTAAGCTCATTAAGTCAGTAAAATATGATTCTTGTTAAATATCAATCAAATATAATAGACGAGATGGGACCCTTTTACAGGAAAACGAAAAATTAAGGTCTGTCTTTTATAGAGCTTAGCAGTATGTACGGCTCGTGTTCTTAGATCCGAGAGGAGCTTCACCGATTTGTGGAATCCCAACTGAATCAAACGCCTTCTGCCTCACCCGATCTTATCGATTAGCAACTGAAATATGTAATTATCGTGATGGAGGCCGCCCTCTCTAGTCCATCTGAGACTGTCGAAAAAGTCCGACTCTTGAGTTTTTAAAAATATAGATGCAATAAAATCAACAAGTTACAAACTCCGAAATCATGGATTTAGGGTTTTTCGACAGTCTCGCTTGAAGTAAACAGCCCGGCCAAGAAGGACAGACTGAATTGATGTGACACATGTTAGGTGGTGTGGGGAGGGGGAGTTAGAAGCTCCCCTTACCCGATTAGGTACAGTGCACTTGACTATAAAGCCATAATGAGAATCCGAATGCCAACGAAGCCAAGCGCGATTGCTAAGCCCCGAATAATCCAGTTGCCCTGTACGCGGTTAGAGAGTAGCGCTCCCACTTGCGCTCCAAGGAGCACGCCGACAGCCAGAGTAACCGTCCGACGAACACCATGAGAAAATACACCTGTTACGCTATGGACAATGGTCCCCGTCAAAGCCATGATCGCTAAGATGAAGTGCGAAGTTGCGGTAGCAATGTGCACGGGAAAGTTCAAAAGATGAACTAGGAGAGGTACATGGACAATGCCGCCACCGATACCAAGCAAACTAGAAAGGTACCCGACAAAGAAGCTTAATCCTACTCCAACTCTTCGGCTGTAAGAAAAAGTGTGAACCGTACCGTCCTTCTCAACAAGATTTCTCCCAAGATGGTAACTACGCCTGTTCCCTCTTGCTTCCTTTGCCCTACTCGGATATAAGAGGAGAACGATTGATGCTGCTATCATCAAAACACCGAAGACAGCATCAAACAGCCGGCGGGGGATGTAGGCCGTGCTCAAGGCTCCGAGAATTGCCCCTGGAATAGTGGCGACTGCAAACAGCAGGCCGGATTGGTAATCAATACGCTTCATTCGCGCATAGGCCCACGAGCCTGACAAGGCATTAAAGAAGACCACCGCCAGTGAAATGCTGGTAATGATTTCCGGATTCTCGTCAGGATACAGCAGGAGTAACATGGGCATCAACACAAACCCACCGCCAGCTCCTATCAGTGTTCCATAGGCACCAATAACAAACCCCAATGGGATAAGCCACAAATATTGCTCCATTGAACGCTGCTACTCCTTAGCGAATATAGACATGGCACCTAACATTATATATTAAGCAGACTCTACCTTTTCTCATAACACCCGGAATTACTAGGGACTCTACAGAAATTTAATAAATGACTCAATGAGATTAAATTCCATGAACTATTAAACAGAATCGGCCGGTAGCATTAGAAATGGGGTGCGCTTCTTGGACGCCGTATTTTTTGAAAACGAGCATAAGGAGTCTTTTTCTGGTTCATTATACGGATATTATATATCGACTCCATATAACTACGATAATTTATTATTTGGGGTTGCAGTGGAAGATTTTGGAAGGAGCACAAAAAGGGAAATGATGATTTTCGCAGCGGCCGTCCATGACGTGAACCCTGGACTGAAGACTAAATTTGCCTGTTAGCGATTCAAATAGGTGATGATTGAGATGGTGTCTCATGGCTATGTTAGTCTTTTGAGTCGAGTTAACGAACTTGCTACTGCTTCAAGTCAAGACAAATATAGCCTTTCTTGCTGATCAGCAACGGCCCTATGTAATATAATAAGCTGCCTTCTTTAACTGCCAACTTCCGCTTAGGCTCCCCATAAGCAGTAGGTCTGTGCTCTGTCTCATCCCTTTAAATGAAACCCGAGCTCGATACGGTGCGACGGCTTTTCCCTTGACACTCAAATTTCCTCACTCCTATACTCTCTCCCTAAAACCGATCTCTTATCAATGAGATCAACCTCGATATGCGCTTTCATCGGATCAGGGTTTAGTCTGAAGGTCCAGGGGGAGAGCAAAATGGAAACTATCATTATGACGATGCACAAACGAAAAAGGATTGCTCTGATTGCTCATGACAACAGAAAACAGGACTTGCTTGAGTGGGTCAGGTTCAATAAGGACTCGCTGGCGGAGCATGAATTATACGCAACGGGAACTACTGGTAAGCTTTTGGCAGCAGAGCTGGGCCTCAAAATCGCGTGCTTCAAAAGCGGGCCCCTGGGTGGTGACCAGCAAGTGGGGGCTAAAATCGCCGAAGGCGACCTGGACTTCATTGTCTTTATGTGGGATCCCCTCCAGCCGCATCCCCATGATGTGGACGTAAAAGCCCTCCTCCGTATAGCGGTGGTCTATAATGTCCCTATAGCGTGTAACCGAGCAACGGCGGACTTTATGATATCGTCACCACTAATGGTGGAAGAATATGACAGGATCCTGATAGATTATGATGAACGGATCAGCAGGCTTAAACAGTGAGTTGCATGATAGCTCAACATGTATGCCGTTGATAGGTTCACTTTCGGACGGCCTCCGTAGGTAAGGTTACCACGACACGGTGTTGCATCAATGTTTTCTCGAGCGATGTACAACCTAGTTCATGCTGATTGTCACTCCACCAGGGATTTAGTATTCAAAGAGCAAATAGAAGCTCAAATTTAGAATGAGAATAGGAATTCTCAGGTCACCATGCGGTTTCTTTTGTGCCCTGATTCCTGCTTTATGTATTGGGGTCATGGGCTGCAAGTCCCCTTTCTCTCCCTTCCTGCCGATTGGTGTTTCAAATACGCAGTAATTGGTACCTATAGCACCTTGTATTCGTCATTGTGATGGTTGAGATCCGATCTTCCAAAGCCACTAAGGAGATTTTTTTAGCGGACGGGTCCTAAAACGCTATTGGATTATTTTTCCTCAATGGTTTAAAACCTCTATCCAAGCGGTTCCTGTCATGGAGACAGCTTTAGAATGTGCTCTCCTAACTCCTTGCGGAGTATAGTATGTATTTGTCAGGAGCTCGAAGTGTCACCCATAGTCCAAATTAGATTTTCCTCGACTTAAATACGAATAGTGGCCAGAGGAGGGAGACAGAATGAGCAGGAAAACAACAATATCTCTGATTCTCATATTTATTCTTATGCTCACCAGCCAGGCTTTGGCTGATGAAAATCTGGAATCCGCCAAGAAATTGTTCAGTGCCGAAAAATACAAGGAGGCCAAAAACCTGTTGAAAAAAGTTACCAAAGAAGAGCCCTCTAGTGCGGAGGCATGGTTTCTTCTAGGTGATTGCTGCACTAGATTGGGGAAAAACAAGGATGCGATTAGAGCATACCAAAGAGGCCTTGCAATTGACCCTGAACATGCGGATGCAATTTTCAGGCTTGGGGTTAACTATACCCTACTGGGCAACCACTCAAATGCAATTGAGGCTTACAAAGAAGTTATTCGAATTCAGCCGAGGCATGCGGAAGCTCACTTCCGCCTGGGTATGACTTATGATTCTATCGGCAGAATCGGCGATGCCTTCGAACAGTATAAGATTCTGAAGACTCTTGACGAGCGACTTGCCGATGAGTTGTACAAGATTATTCTTGGTTCCTCATGAGGAGCATGGACACTGCGATCAAGGTCTCCAAACTTTGCAACACCTTTATCTGTAAAATTTACCTATTTGCGATTCAAATACTTGATAATTAGGATACCGTCTGAACTGTCTATAGCATCTTGAAGCAAAGAGCCTGACTAAGAAGGGCAGGCTAAAATGACCTGCGTCAAGCACAAGGATGCTGATCAGATATATAAGAATACGAAAAGGATATCACAACGTCTTGGAAGGACCGCAGATTTCGGATATATAGCAATGATATCAGATTTTGGTCGCGATCCGGCATATACAATATATTCAGGTGTCGCTAATGATTACTTCTGATAAGGTTGATAAGTGAAAGGTGGTCGCAATTTGCGAATAGGATAATCATCCTTGAACAGGTAATTCACCAGCGCCGGACCTTTAGGCAATTTTTGTTGCCTAGTTTGGCGATTATTCGAATTATTTGAATCCTTAAAAAGCTGAATGACTTTAAGGGTTGTACAATTTGTCAACAATGTCCCAAAGCCCTACGGCTACGGCCCGATAGCTTATGTGAGTCGCCTGGTGCGGACCCGCATGCTAGGTGGTGTGGGGAGGGGGAGTTAGAAGCTCCCCCTTACCCGCTTAGGCGTCTTCCTAAACGACCCTGGTTGCACTGTCCACCAGCTCTAGGAGTGTCACCGCCTGATGAGCGGCGGCTAGAGCTCCGTCCGTCAGAATCTTGCGCTTACCGATCAGACCGGGCACATCGTGCTTGAGTCTATTTACCTCCTCGCGAACAGCGTCCAGGTCAAGGTAGTCCCTTTTATTCAAGAAGTTCATCTGCTCAGCGATCTTGAATAGTTCGGGCACACCCACATTTCCTTTCCTTTTCGT
>JGI24422J19971_10003052_pt1 | contig 10472 bp, 9 predicted proteins | sample DeeMarSWOR152_54_FD_19971 | JGI IMG/M metagenome (IMG submission 19971)
GAAGGGAGTAACCCGCCCTATATGCCGAGCCAGCGCTCCATCCAGGATATCAAAAAAGCCCGCCGCCAGCACCACAAAGCCAGCGGCAAACGGATGTCCGGTGATAATAAGCGCCGCCGCACCGAGGACCAAGACAAAGCCAAACCAAGTTATAACATCAGGGGTCAGCCGCATCCGGGCCAGAACCGGCACCACTGGCTGGGTAAGGCGAGAGGCTATGGCACGGCGAAATTGGTAAAGACCGGCTTTAGAGCCTGATTTTTGTGAAACGGTATTAACTGAACTACTCCCGTTCTTGACTTAAACTAAAATCGGCGTCGTCTTAGACTGGGGAAACTTCTTCTGCCAGGGCGGTTCGCCGAGCACCCGGTGGTAATAATCCAGGATAGTGCGGGCAATACTGTCCCAGCCATAGCTCAGGGCCTTAGCCCTCCCCTGAGCCCCCATCTCTTGGCGAAGTGGTTCGTCTTTCAAGAGAGAGATTAAAGCCTGGGCCAGGCTCTGGCTATCTTTGGGCGGCACCAGCTGCCCGTCAACGCCATCGCTTATCACGCCGGCATAACCTTCTGTGTTGGAAGCCACAATCGGCTTGCCCAGCGCCATCGCCTCAAGCAAAATAATGCCAAAGCTCTCCGAACCGNTGGCCGGGGCACAGAAAATATCGGCGGTCTTATAGTAGCGGGGCAGCTCTTCATAACTGGCAAAGCCGACAAAGACGACATCTTTAAGCCCGCTCTTGGTCACCTTCTTCTCATATTTGCGCCGCAGCCTNGTGCCGGGACCGACGGCAATAAGCCGTGAATTGGGCAATTCCTGTTTTACCCGCCCGAAGGCGTCAAGCAGATAGTTCAAGCCCTTTCGCTTCTCCATGCGGCCGACAAAGAGGATATTCAACTTGCCGTCTCTGAATTCCTNAATNGGAGCCACATCGGGGGAGAAATGCTCTAAATCCACACCGTTGGGGATAATGTTATAGTAACCGGGGAAGTGCCCATGGGCGAACTCCATAGCCGGTTTAGACACCGCAATCTTGCCGTCAAGCTTACGGAACCATCTCTTCAGGAAAAGCTTGCTAAAGGGTCGCCCCAGATTGTAACTCGGTCGGCCGTTGGTGGCGTGAAAGGTGCCCACCGTGGCTGTCTTTGACAGGCGAAGCACGCTGGTGCATAACATAGGCATTAAAGGCTCGTGAAGGTGGATGATATCGAATCTTTCCCGCTCGAGGACCTCTTTTATCCGGGATGACAGCCTCAGCGACAGAGTAAGTCGGGCAATGGAACCGCTGGTGGGGACGGGGCGGGGTCTGCCGATAGGAATGAACCTGTCGCCAAAGCCAGAAATAGCCTTAGAGGCGGGAGCAATGACCTTGACATCATGGCCTAGTCGGGTAAATTGCTGCTCCAGACAGGAAATGTGAATACAGACGCCGCCAGGATAGGCGAAATCATACGGCGAAACCAATCCTATCTTCACCGCTAGCTACCCACACCTCCGTGGCAACTCAATCAAACGGGCGTGCTCTCCACCGGTTTATTAGCCGCGATAAACTCTTCCACATTTCGGCGAGCCTGGTCATCGGTATACTGGACTGGCGGTGATTTCATAAAGTAGGAAGAAGGAGATATCAAGGCCCCCTTAAGTCCACGGTCTAGGGCGAGCTTACAGCACCTTATAGCGTCAATGACCACCCCCGCCGAGTTGGGGCTGTCCCAGACCTCAAGCTTAAGTTCCAGGTTCAGGGGAACGTCACCGAAGGTGCGCCCCTCCATCCGGATATGGCAGAACTTACGGTCGAGCAGCCAGGGGACGTAATCACTGGGGCCGACATGGATATCTTCGGGTTTCATCTCATAATCCAGCTGAGAGGTGACGGAGGTGGTCTTTGATATCTTCTTTGACTCCAGGCGTTCCCTCTCCAGCATGTTGTAGAAGTCGGTATTGCCGCCGAAGTTCAGCTGGTAGGTACGCTCCAGCTTTACCCCACGGTCCCCGAAAAGTCGGGTGAGGACGCGATGGGCGATGGTGGCTCCCACCTGGGATTTGATGTCGTCGCCGATAACGGGCAGCCCGCTTTTCTCGAAACGCTGCTGCCAGTACTTCTCGCGGGCAATAAAGACTGGAATGCAGTTGATAAGCCCGCAGCCAGCGGCCAGTACCTGCTCTATATACCACTTGGTGGCTTCCTCGCTGCCCACTGGCAGGTAGTTAATGACCACATCGGTATGGGTCTCTTTGAGGATTTTAACGATATCGGCGGTGGGACCCGGTGCCTTCTCGATTATCTTGGACAGGTACAAACCCAACCCATCGTGAGTCATGCCCCGCTGAACCTTAACTCCGGTAGTGGGCACCTCGCAGAACTTGAAGGTATTATTGGGCTCGGTGTAGATGGCCCGGGCCAGGTCCTTACCTACCTTGTTCTTATCGATATCGAAGGCAGCCACGAAATTAATATCGCTGATATGATACCCGCCTAGGTTGACATGCATAAGTCCAGGTACAAATTCATTATCTTTGGCTTTGGCGTAGTAGTGAACGCCCTGAACCAGGGAAGAAGAACAGTTGCCCACGCCTACTATGGCTACATTTATCTTACCCAAGTCTAATTACCCTCCTTTTCAACAGCAAAAGCTACGGGGAAAGACAAGCCCAACCACACCCACTAACATCTGCCACTAACATTTCGCTGGAATTTATGCCAAAGAGCCACTCTTTGGCATAGCAAGCAGGAGTTCACACTCCTGCTAAACCTTGATACTTATAATGAAGAGGATTGTTTACTCCACCTCTACGACGTAATTCGGGCAGACTGTTTAGCCCTGGCCAATCCTGAACACTTTTGTCCCGCAGGAAGGGCAAACCCCTCTCGTTGCCGGTCGGCCATTTTTCAGGGTAACCTTCTGGGGATTCCTGATATCTACCTTACGTCTACACTTGAAGCAATAAGCCTGCACCTAAATCACCCCCTTCTTGGTATCGGTTGAACTATACCCCTTTAGCGGCAGGCTGTCAAGACCTATCAATACTATCTATCAGTGGTGGCAAAGACCTTCTCTGGCTGCCACTGCCCTTTTGCCGAGTCAAAGCAAAGCATAGCCAGGAAATCACCATCACGGGTATAGACACGGCAGCGATTGCCCTCAACGGAAGGAGGCAGGTTATCGGCGCCCTCTAGAGCTAGGGGACGGCCGTTTTTTATATCCTCGGCAGCGGTGTCATCAACCACCACCGCTACCCACTGCGAAAGCACAATGTCTATAGGATAGAGAAACTGCTGCCAGTAGCCGTAGCGAAAACCTTCCTCAAGCTGTGGCACGGTAATGGCGTCTTCGATAGTGAAGAGTCCGCACTTCAAACGGGTCAGGCTTTTAAGATTAGCCCCGCAGCCCAAGAGTTGCCCCAGGTCGTCAGCCAGCGAGCGGATATAAGTTCCCTTGCCACACTCCACCTCTATAGTAGCTATGGGCGGCTGCCAGCTTGTAAGCTCCAGGCGGTAAACCCACCTCTTCCGGCTCTTCCTCGCCACCTTGATACCGGAGCGCGCCAGCTCGTAAAGCGGCTTACCGCCGTGCTTGACCGCGCTGTACATGGGAGGGGTCTGCTCTATCAAGCCGCGAAAGGAGTCGAGCGCCGAGAGCAGCTTTTCCCGGCTAACGCCAGAGGGGTCTCCCCTACTGACAACGGTGCCGGTGGCGTCATGGGTATCGGTAGCCACCCCCAATTCAATCTCGGCCCGATAGGCCTTGGGCGCCTCCAATAAGAACTGGATAATACGCGTCCCCTGACCCAGGCAAACCGGCAGAACGCCGGTAGCCGCTGGATCCAGGGTGCCAGCATGCCCCACGCGCTTCTCTCCGCCCAGGCGTTTTACCAGGGAGACAATGCTGAAGGAGGTCCTGCCCCAGGGCTTATTGATGTTTAGTATGCCGTCCACGCTGGTCACTATGTTGGTCGGGGGTAGTATTAGTGCTGAGCTCGTCAATCAGCTGCAGAAGGTGGGTTCCCCGCTCGATAGAATCGTCCCAGTGAAAGCTCAGTTCAGGAATACGGCGCAGGCGCAGGCGCTTGGCCAGCTGGTTGCGCAAGAAGTTGGCGGCGGCCTCGAGCCCGCTCAGCATCTCCTGTTTTTCTTCCTCGCTGCCCATGCAACTGACAAATACCTTAGCGTGACGCAGGTCGGAGGAGGTGGAAACCTCAGTCACGGCGACAAACTTGCTCAGTCGTGGGTCTTTGACTTGGCGCTGTAGCAACTCGCTAATCTCATGGCGCATGAGGCTGCTTACCCGCTCAATGCGACGTGCCATAACCGGTGCCCTCTAGCTAGCTCTCTCTTTGCGGAAAAATTCCAGTATATCGCCAATCTCAAAGTCGTCAAAGTCCTTGAGCCCTACTCCACACTCGTAGCCAGCCGTCACCTCCTTAACGTCATCCTTAAAACGCCTCAGGCTGGCGACCTCCGATTCAACTACTACCTGCTCTCCACGCCGCACCCTTACCGAAGCACCTCGGCTCGCCTTACCCTCGCTAACAGAGACACCAGCTACCTTCACCTTCTTACTGCTGGGGAAGACGGCTTTTACTTCAGCCCTGCCTTCGATAACATCGACATAGGTGGGCTCTAACATGCCTTTGAGCGCCTTCTCGACATCGTCCACCAGGTTGTAAATCACTTCGTAGGAGCGGATATCAACCCCCTCCACATCAGCCAGGCGCCGTGCCCCGGCTTCAATACCGGTGCCAAAACCAATAATGAGCCCTTTAGAGGCAATAGCCAACATGACATCGCTCTCGGTGATATTGCCGCTGCTGCTATGAATAATCCTGACCTGGACCTTCTCCGTGGCCAGTCGTTCCAGAGAGCTTCTTATCGGCTCAATACTGCCCTGGACATCGGCTTTAAGAATAACATTAAGCTCTTTCACCTCTCCCGAGCTTATCTGGTCGAAAAGGTTGTCCAGGCTCACCGCCCTGGGCGGTCTCTCCTGCTTGTGCTTCTGCATCAAAGCCCGCGCCTGGTGCTCACCAGCCACGGCGTTCAGGGTATCACCCACCTGAGGCAAGCTATCCAACCCCAGGATGGCCACCGGCAGGGAGGGCTCGGCTTTCCTCACCCGCTTACCGACATCGTTAAACATCGCCCTGACCCGCCCCCAGGTGCTGCCGACGACCACGGTATCACCGACCTTCAGGGTTCCGGTCTGAATCAGCACCGTAGCCATTGGGCCACGGCTCTTGTCCATCTCGGCTTCAATAACCACCCCTACCGCGGGGCGAGACGGGTCTGCCTTAAGCTCTTCCATCTCAGCCACCACCAAGAGATTATCCAGTAGCTCGCTAACGCCTTTTTTCTCCTTGGCCGAAATGGGCACGCAGACCACATCGCCCCCCCACTCCTCAATAACCAGATCGGCATCGGCTAACTGCTGCTTAACCGCCTCAAGGTTGGCTTCAGGCTTATCAATCTTATTAATCGCCACCACGATGGGCACTCCTGCCGCTCGGGCATGGTCAATAGCTTCCAGAGTCTGCGGCATTACCCCATCATCAGCCGCCACCACCAGAATAGTGATATCGGTAACCTGAGCGCCCCGAGCCCGCATTACGGTAAAGGCTTCGTGACCTGGGGTATCGAGAAAGGTAATCTTCTGCCCATTAACCTCCACCTGATAGGCGCCGATATGCTGGGTAATACCCCCCGCCTCGGTATCCATTACATTTGTCTCGCGGATAGCATCCAGGAGTCTGGTCTTACCGTGATTGACATGCCCCATAATGGTAACGACGGGCGGGCGTAATTTCAGCCCGCCAGCCTCTTCTTCCTGGGGCTGATAGCGCTTGCTCTCTCCAGCGCGAGTGGTCCGAGACTCGTGGTGGGCTTCATAACCGAGATTGACCGCCACCGCCGCCGCCGTCTCATAATCAATGACCTGGTTAATATTAGCAAAAACGCCGTTACGCATTAGCTGTTTGATGACATCAACGGCGCTGACTCGCAACAGCTCAGCCAGATGCCTCACCGCTATTGATTGAGGAATCTCAATCAGCTTTGCCTCTGGTTCACCCGATTTGCTCTTCTGGACCACTAAATCGCTCCTTATCCCAGTCCCTGCCCGTAGCTTATAAGCTGCTCCCGATTATCGGGAGTAATAGCGGTACGCAGGGCATACTCCAGCCGCCCTTCTTTAAGCCCCACCACCCAACAATCCCCTGCCGGGCATAAGTAGGCACCACGACCCGCCTTTTTGCCACCGCTATCAACCACGACCCCACCATCCGCGATTCGCACCAGCCTAATTAGCTCCCGCTTGGGTCTTATTTTGCCACAAGCGACACAGGTCCGCTGTGGTATATGCTTAACCGAAGGTGAATTAATATTCCTCACCCTCCTCTTCATCAAAGATTTCTCGCTCACGGCGCTGCTTCCTGATTCTGACGCCATCCTCGGCGCTTCGCTCAGGGGCTCCCTTCTTTTTCTTCTTCTTTGACTTGGACTTGGACACCGCCTTAGTCGGGGCCGGGCCCAAAACGTCTTCGGCAAAGCGAAGCTTGGGAGCTGCCTCCGTTCCTACCTCTACGGGCGGCTTCAGAATGGTTTCGGGGGGTGCCAGCTCAGTCTCAAGAACGGGCTCGGGCTCAGCCTCTGCCTCTTCAAGGGCTAAGGCTTCTTCCGGAGCCACCAGTTCTTCGGGCTCCTCACCAAGCACCGCTTCTTCTTCCTCGGGCGCAGCGGCCTTGGTCAACTTTTCTTCCTCAGCGATTGAGGCGCTCTTTATGTCAATCCGCCAGCCGCTGAGCTTAGCCGCCAGTCGGGCGTTCTGCCCCTCCTTACCGATGGCTAACGAGAGCTGCTTGTCAGGGACAACCACGGTAGCTATCCCATCGTCTTCATCCAACTCCACACTCAACACCTGCGCCGGGCTCAGGGCATTGGCAATGAAGGCTGCAGTATCCTCGCTCCACGAGACCACGTCCAGCTTTTCGCCGTTCAGCTCCCGCATAATATTCTGTATTCTGATGCCGCGCAGCCCAACACAGCAACCAACGGGGTCAATGCCTTCCTGGCGTGCCGCCACCGCTATCTTACTGCGATAGCCAGCCTCGCGGGCGATTGCCTTAATCTCCACCACCCCACTCAAAACCTCGGGCACCTCAAGCTCAAAGAGACGGCGCAGTAAATCGGGGTGAGAGCGTGAAACAACCACCTGAGGTCCCCGGCTGGTCCGGACCACTTCTAAAAGATAGACTCTAAGCCTCTGACCTATGCGATACCTCTCAGTGCGCACCTGCTCGGCGGCGGGGAGTATCGCTTCGGCTCTACCCAGGTCAACGAAGAGCTGCCGGGGCTCCATGCGCTGCACCACACCGGTGACGATATCACCTTCTTTATCGGAATATTCCTCAAAGATGGCACTGTGCTCCGCCTCATGGAGGCGCTGAAGGATAACCTGTTTGGCCGTTTGTGCGGCAATACGCCCGGCATTGCGGGGGGTGGCTTCCACCATGACCACTTCTTCAAGCTGGGCATCCGGCTTGATCTTAGCCGCGTCGGCCAGTGATATCTCAAGGCGCGTATCCGAAGGCTGCTCGACTACGGTTTTTCCCGCCCACACCTTAACCCGGCCCGTAGTAGGGTCGATCTTGACCGAAATCTCCTGGTTGGGAGCAAAATTATTCTTCCGGTAAGCCGATTCCAGCGCTGTTTCCACGGCGGAAAGCACCACCTCTTTGGGCAGGTTTTTCTCTGCCGAGAGCTGGGTTATGGCCAGCATAAATTCACTCTTCATCCCCGTTTAACTACCTCCAGCCCGAATATTTCCCCCTACAACAAAAAAGTGGGTTTCTCTGCCCCACTTAACAAGAACTTATCTAATTTGGTGTACCGTGTAAAGTATACCACAATAGGTGCCAGGATGCAATAGCTGGCACCTATTTCTCCGGGGTATTCGAGAGAATGCCTTCGCGGAGCAAGAAGGTGGGGCAAATCCATACAGCGCCGCCTAGAAATTATATTGGCACTAAGCTATAATGAAAAAACAGTCGCAAGGTGAGAAGCTTGGATATAAAAGCGCTAAAAGACTCGGTTATTAAAGAAGTAGAGGCTCACCGTCGCCAGCTCCGTGATTTAAGCCTTAAAATCCACGCCAACCCCGAGCTGGGCTTTAAAGAGGTCAAAGCATCCGCCTTGCTCACCAAATACCTGGAGGAAAACGGCTTCGCTATAGAGCGGGGCATCTGCGAACTACCCACCGCCTTCCAGGGAAGATACGGAAAGGGTAAACCAGCTATCGCCATTCTGGCTGAGTACGATGCCCTGCCCCAGCTGGGGCATGCCTGCGGTCATAATCTGATTGCCGGTGCTGCCGTCGGCGCCGCTGTGGCCTCTAAATCAGCCATCGACAAATGTGGGGGCAGTGTCCTGGTTATCGGCACACCCGCCGAGGAGTTCTACGGAGGCAAGGTGGTAATGGCGGAGCGGGGAGCCTTTGATAAGATAGACATAGCCATGATGGTGCACCCGGGAGCGCATGATACCGCCACCACCCAGGCTCTGGCCTGCATCACTCTGGAGGTCGAGTTCTTCGGCAAAGCGGCTCATGCCGCCACCAGGCCCGAAGCAGGCATCAATGCCCTGGAGGCAATGCTCCTCTCCTTCGCCGCCATTAATGCTCTCCGGCAGCATATTATGGATAAAGCACGCATCCACGGCATTATTACCGACGGTGGAGAAGCACCCAATGTCGTCCCCGCCCACAGCGCCGGCAGCTTTCTGGTGCGCGCCGAGGATAACGCTTACCTGGATGAGCTCAAGGAAAAGGTGCTGGATTGCTTTGTTGGCGCCGCCGCCGCTACCGGTGCCCGCCTGGAATACCAGTGGGGAAAGGCGCTCTACGCGCCACTGCGCAACAACCTGACACTGGCCGAGCTATTCAGGCAAAATATGAATTCTCTGGGGCGCCAGATGCCGCTCTCCGGAGAAAGTAGAGTCGGCAGCACCGATATGGGCAACGTCAGCCAGATAATACCCGGTATCCACCCTACCATCGCCGTAGCGCCCGAAGAAGTAGTAATACATTCTCCTGAGTTTGCTAAAGTTGCGGCTTCTGAAGCCGGCATCAATGGGATGCTCGATGCCGCCAAGGCGCTGGCGATGACGGTAGTTGACCTGACCGCCCGCCCGGAAGCGGTTACCAAGGTTAAAGAGGAGTTTAACCGGGCAAGCGGCTGAGCCCTTGTCAAACCATAACCCTTAGTCTAAGATTATATTAACTTTTAGGAGAATTAATGGAAACCTATCTGGGTATTGATGTTGGCTCGGTAACCACCAAGTTAGCCGTAATAAATGAGGCTGATGAGCTGGTCGCTGACCTCTACCTGCCCACTCAGGGTAAGCCTATCGAGACGACGCAGCAAGGCTTAAGGCAAATCAAAGAGCAGCTACCCCCAGGCATGATATCTGCGGTGTAGCCACCACCGGCAGCGCCCGCTACCTTTCCGGGGTTATCGTCGGCGCCGACCTGGTCAAGAACGAGATTACCAGCCACGCCGTAGGCGCCCTGCACTACTTCCCCCAGAGCCAAACCGTCATCGAAATCGGGGGGCAGGATAGCAAGATTATCATTATCCGGGATGGTATAGTAACCGACTTCGGCATGAACACGGTCTGCGCGGCGGGCACCGGTAGTTTCCTCGACCACCAGGCGCTACGCCTCAATATGAGCATTGAGCAGTTCAGCCGACAGGCGCTGAAGAGCACGAAGCCAGTGCACATCTCCGGGCGGTGCACCGTTTTCGCCGAATCGGACATGATACACAAACAGCAGACCGGCCATTGCATCGAGGACATTGTTTACGGCCTGTGCCAGGCACTGGTGCGCAACTACCTCAACAATGTCGGCCTGGGCAAGGATATTCAACCCCCGATAATATTTCAGGGTGGCGTTGCCTTTAACCAGGGTATAGTCAAGGCGCTCCAGGAAGAGCTCGGCCCCGAGGTTATTGTCCCCCCCCACCATGAGGTGATGGGGGCGATAGGCGCCGCCTTGCTGGTGCACGAAGCGATGACAAGCGCTCAGAATGAAAGCAAGTTTAAGGGATTTGGGGTAAGTGAGATAGATTATCGTACCTCCTCGTTCGAATGCCAGGCCTGCCCTACACTGTGCGAGATATCCCAGCTTTCCGTCGAGGGACAGATTCTGGCCCAGTGGGGAGGTCGCTGCGACCTCTGGCAGAAAAGCCCAACCGTTTAACAGTGCTGGTGAGAAAGATATGCTGATTGCCGTTGATGCCGCTGGCGGCGAAAACGCCCCGCGGGAGATAGTAAAAGGGGCCATAAAAGCCGCCCAGGAATACGAGGCCGATATTGCCCTAGTGGGCAATAAAGCCGTGTTACACGTGCTGGCCGGGCGCGAGATAAAAAAGTTGAACCTCCAGATCTTTGAGGCCAAGGAGGTCATTGCCCCCAATGAGCACCC
>JGI24422J19971_10003055_pt1 | contig 10465 bp, 9 predicted proteins | sample DeeMarSWOR152_54_FD_19971 | JGI IMG/M metagenome (IMG submission 19971)
AGAATTATTATCCGGCGAATCTTTCCGGTGGTCAGCGAAAGAGGGTGGCGTTGGCACGGGCGATTGCGTTAAATCCGGAAGTGATTTTGTATGATGAGCCGACTACGGGACTGGATCCTATTCGCGCGGATGTAATCAATGAGCTTGTTTTGAAGCTGCAAAAAGAACTCGGCGTGACAACAATTGTTGTTACGCATGATATGACAAGTGCGTACAAGATAGCGGACCGTATCATTATGCTGCATAACGGCAAGATTATTGCCGACGGCGATGCCGAGCATATNCGTAACCANCCACANCCNGTCGTTCANCAGTTCATCACTGGACAGGTTAGTGAGGATGACCTTGCTGTCCTGCGGATGAGTGGGANCATTTCCCAAGCACAGTTCCTGCCTCGCGATTTTGAGAAATAGTCAGAAAGAACACAAGTGCGTNCGAGCGAAAAAGCGTAAGTGTGTGAGAGCATAAANTAAACGATGAACAANGGACTGTCNCAAATTGCAGGTGATTTGGCCAAAGTTGTTCGAGGGGATGTTTTTGCAGATGTATTGCACAGGGCTGCATACAGCACTGATGCGAGTATTTACAGGATAGTTCCCGAGTGTGTTGTTGCGCCACGTGACACAGCAGATGTGGTTGCCGTTGTCACATATGCCGGTGCCAAAGGTATACCGGTGGCTGCTCGTGGGGCGGGAAGCGGAGTTGCGGGTGAATCGTTGTGCAGCGGAATAGTCTTCGATATGACCCGGTATATGAACAGGATTATTCGCGTGGATGAGGCCGGGGAAAGGATAGTCTGTGAGCCGGGGATAGTATTAGACGATTTGAATAAGTGCCTGAGTGGGTACGGTAGGAAAATCGGGCCTGACCCGTCGAGTAGTAATCGGGCGACGGTAGGGGGGTGCGTTGCCAATAATGCCACAGGTGCTCATTCGCCCGAATATGGGTATATCGGTGACTACGTGGAGAGTACCGAAGCGGTTTTGGCTAACGGCAGTGTGGTTGAATTCAAAAATGATTTTGACCCGCGGCAGACAGAAGATGACAGAGTCGCTTCGATTGCGAGCAAGTGCATGTCTATCCTTTCTGAGAATGAGGAAGTTATCGCCAAAGCGTTGCCTAAATGCAAGCGAAATCGAAGCGGGTATAACATTGCAGGGATTTGTCATAACGGGAGGATAGATTTGGCGAGGCTGTTAGCAGGCTCAGAAGGGACGTTAGCTATTTTTACTAAAATCGCGCTCAGGACTGTTGCGGTGGCGGCGGCGAAAGGCCTTCTGCAGCTTGAGTTCGATTCTCTGGAGAAGATGTCACGGGCAGTGCCGATTATCGTTGATAGCGAAGCGTCGGCGTGTGAGCTGATGGATAACAGCTTGATTGAGCTGGCATTTGAAGCTATGCCTGAATATCGAGATATTCTGCCGGCTGGTGCGGCTGCGGTTCTTTTGGTGGAGCATACGGGCCAAACACAGGAGCAGGTTCGGGAAAAGATTGAAAATACCGATTCGGTGGTTGGGGAGATAGTTAGCGGTCGGAGTATCGTTCTTGACCCACAGCAGCAAGCACGGTTGTGGAAGTTACGCAAAGATGCCGGGCCGCTGCTTTACAGAAAGAGAAGCAAGAAGCATCCGGCGGAATTTATGGAAGATGTATGCGTCGATCATAATCGGCTTGGACAGTATATCGCAGGGCTGCAGGAGATTGGGAAGAAGTACGATATTACGATGTCCTTTTTCGGGCACGCCGGTGATGGTGAGCTGCATCTGCGACCATATCTGGATTTGAGTGAACCGGGGGACGTGCAGAAGATGCGCGCGATAGCGAATGATGTTTTCTCACTTGCCTGGTCATTGGGTGGGTCAATTAGTGGTGAGCACGCAGACGGCCTGGTGAGGGCGGCCTTCGTGCGACAACAATACGGTGATGAGTTTTATGAAGTGCTGTGCAAGATTAAGAATATATTTGACCCGGACGGTTTGATGAATCCGGGCAAGATAATCAACGATGACGCTGACGTGATGGTCAAGAACCTGAGAAGACAGCAGAAGATTTTACCGGAAAGAATTAAAACGGATTTGATGTTTGAAAAAGATGAGCTTGCTCTGGAGCTTGAGCAATGCTATGGGTGTGGGCTTTGTCTAAGTCGGGAGACTGATTTGCGGATGTGTCCGGTGTTTCGGGTGCTTGGTGAGGAGTTAGGCAGCTCGCGGGCGAAAGCTAATATACTTAATTTTTGGGCGACAGGGCAATTGGAGGAAAAAGATTTTGAATCGCGGGAGTTTAGAACATTTCTGGATTTGTGCGTTAATTGCAAGGCCTGCCTGCTGGAATGTCCCTCGGGAGTTGATATTTCCAAGCTGATGATTGTTGCACGTTCAGAGTACGCCAAACGAAAAAGACTGCGGCGTGCTGAGTTTGTATTAAGTCATAATCGCTTCCTTAGTATGTTAGGCAGTGTTTTTTCGCCTTTGTCGAATCTCTTTATGCGGTTGCGGTTTTTCAAGTGGCTGATGGAGAAATCTGCCGGCATCGATAAGCGAAGAGTTATGCCTGCTTTCGGCCGCAGGTCTTTTTTGAAATTAGGCCGTAAATATTTATCGGCTTGTGGGCCGATAGAAAAGCTGGTTGATAAGGTGGCGTACTTTGTGGATACGTATGCAAATTATAACGACCACGAACTGGGGTTCTCTGTTATTGAAGTGCTGCGGAACAACGATATTGAGGTGATTTTGCCGAAGCAACGGCCTGCGCCGCTACCGGCAATCGTGTACGGAAATGTTAAGAGAGCACGAAGGGATTTGTCGTACAGTGTAAAGCATCTGGCAAAGGCGGTTCGCGAAGGCTATAAGATAGTTTGTTCTGAGCCGAGTGCAGCGCTTTGCCTGAAACAAGAGCTGCGGCATTTTGTAGCAGGCGAAGGTGCAAAGCTCGTCTCAGAGAATACTTACGAGTTAATGAATTACCTATTTAGCCTGCACAAGCAGAGTATGTTGAAGGCGCCGACAAAGTCGATAACAGAGGAGTTTGTTTATCATTTGCCGTGTCATTTATGCGCGGTAGGTGATGAGACGGCGAGTATTGAGCTTTTACAGAAACTTTGCGGTATCAATGTTGTTGACCTTAAGGCCGGCTGCTGCGGCCTGGCAGGGACGTTCGGGATGCAGAAGAAGAATTATGAGCTTTCCTCGCAGATAGCTGCGGGATTAAAAGAGGCACTGGAAAAATCGTCGGTCAAAAACGTATTGACTGAATGCGCCGCCTGCAAGATGCAGATTGAGCATTTGAGCGATTGTGTGGTCAGCCATCCGATTAAGATTTTGGCAGAGGCCTACAGTTGACGTCAGTTAAGATAACTGCAGGTAATGGTGTCGAAATCTAAAAACGATTGGAACGACGCTTATGAGACTGAACGGCTCATGCAATACCATCAGGCACGGTGCAGTCTAACCAAGAAGGCTACCCGTTATAAACATCAAAGTCACAAAGCCATTGACGGCAATACCTATAGGGCCCATCACCATTACGACTCTCTTGCGGTCATCCTTCTTTCTTTCTTTGATGATAGCATTTGCGCCAAGGGCCAGTCCGATTATTGGCAGGACAATGGGCACAGGTCCGAGAAGACTCAGGGTGCCCAAAATCAGCGAAATAACAGCGGAAATCATTATTTTCAGCTCCTTTTCTAAACTGGAATCCTGATTCTGTCCACGTAATAAAAAATATCGGGCTCGTAGGTGAGGAACTTAACTGGAAAGGCATTGCCGCACCTTGAATTTGTGAAGAAAGAAAAACAAAGCAGGAGAGTAATGGATTTCGCTTAGCGAAACGGACGTATTAAGATTAGCATGGTGGTCTAAGTGTAAGCAGCACAATGTAACACAAAGAAAAGAATTTTAAGCGGTGTTGTGGGAAACGGAAATATCGAAAGTGCAAAACAAATTCGAATGTCATAAATAAAGCCTTTAAACCAAGATCTTATAGGCCTCACAGAGAATTAAATACAACGTGAATTACTGAACAGGCTATTAAGTTTCGCGTTCGTTCAAAGATGATACCGCGTGAAAGGCCAAATGTCGCACTCCCGATGACACTAAACGCTATAACTGCCGTGGTATTATTGATACCCACATACTTGAGGTTATTGAAATTTTTCCCAAAGTGCCAAACCCCCCAGAGCAAAGCCTGAATAACAATCGCCCATGATGGGCTAAGCAACGCTCTCAATCTTGTTTGCAGCGCTCCACGAAAAAGGAACTCCTCGCCGAAGCCATTTATTAGCAAGTGGCTCAGCAAGCGGCGGATTAGCATTCTGCAAGATAAACGGCCGAATGCAAGCAAATAAACCAACACGCCTACGGGGATAAAACACCAGAGGGCCAAGACGGACAAGGTGCGATGTCCGCGACGAAGGCCGAGTTCACTGAAGCGTGCACCAAAAAGCAATAAAAACGGCAGTGGCAACAGAAAATACTGTGCAGGATTAGCCATAGCCAGAGTCGGATTGAGAACGATATCGTTGCTGAACATTTGTTCGCCGAGGTGGCCAAATGCTCTGATGATGTGGGACCAGATAGGTATCGGGTGGCGTTCCACAATACCATGGAACATCAGAGATGTATACCAGGTAATACTGATAAAGAACGCAATAACTGCAATCTGCAGCAACAGCAGACTTTGCCCAGTCCATGACAACTTCACTTTGGGCTTATCTTCTGTTCTTGTTACTCCCACGGTGATGACGCAAAAAAACATGAGGACGGCAAGGGAACTAAGACACCATAAAACTATATAGCCTCTACCAATTGCTACAAGGTAGATAGCTGCTATAGCCCAGATGGTGGCAAAGCACCACGCCGCAGGGGAAGTGAACACCGGCTTGAAGACGTCTCGCTGAAGTCGAACAATGCACTTGCGCACGGTTTCATTTCGCCTGAATTGAACGCTCACTTCGGTGCCCTCAGAACCATCGAAATAAGCTTATCTTCCTGAAGCGAGAATTCGGCCTGCAGTTTGTCGTAATGGAGATTTTGAATGACCCCTTTTGAATCAGTACTTCTTCTATCCGGCTGACCATAAGCAGCAACAATTTCCTCTTGAGTAGCTCCTATTCCAATACCCTCCTTTGTCCTGCCAGCAAAGGTGGTCACACCAGAGGGAAGCATCCCTTCTGACCAGCATGAAATCTCCTGCAGGCCGAGTTCGGCATCGACTGTGAAGCTTAAGCCTCGTGAAGGAACATAATGTAGCTTTGTTCCTTCCGCCAAGACTTTGTCAGGCTCACCAAAGTATTTTACGATTTCGCTTTTTGAGATACCAAATTGAACCGGACCGATACCAACCAATGGCTCAATTATGAGCTCATCACGGGGTTCATCTTTATCCGCCTTCTTAGCGCAACCAACCAAAATCAGCAGAGACACCGTTAGCAAGTTTAACAAAAGAATTTCCTTTCCAGTTTTCATTTCTTTCCCCTTTCAATTGACCTACGATAAAAGACGACATAAACTGAGATTTGTGATTATATAAAATCTTTCACGCTGCTATTCGTCAAACTGAATGCTGTTTTCCTGGCACCATTCGATGGCGACTTGCTTTAGTGCGTCGTTGCGGTGTTTGTACCAATCATCTTCGATGCCATAGTCATGTATAGCATCTTTAAAACGCTGAAAGGCGCCGCGGTCCTTTATCAAACTACAAAAAATGTCGCGTGTTTCAGCATCCTTTATAGACCAGCAGAAGTCTTCCATAATGCTGTACTCATGGATGTCAAATTGTGAGGGCAGCCCAATATAATTGTCTGACTCGGCAAGTATATCTTTGGCGATTTGGATCGAGTCCTGCTGCCATTCGGGGAAATCTTCGATTGGTTCATCATCTTCAGCGGCTTGCATTTCTTCATCACTAATAGATACCACTTCTCCGGTTCTCTTGTCCAGAAATGAGTGCCTCTCCTCCGACTGAAACTCCAGGCCTTCAATTATGTCATCCAGTTTTACCCGATGTGCCATAACTAATATCTCCTTCAAATTTAACAGGTACGGACAATCAATTTCACAAATGCCGTTTTGTAAAGGCGGCCTATAACATTCTGCACAGGCTCAGACTGATTGTCAAAAAGTTTATTTTACGTCTGGCGGCAGAGGTGATACACTAAATGCTGATGGATTCCCGTTCCTTCGACTTTTTTCAGGACAGGTTTCGCGGGAATGACAGGACAGAATATCGAATGCTGAATAATGAACAAGGAACACCGAAGTAAGAGGGGATGTGGAAGTCGTAAAAGAAAGGCAACCTTATGATATCGAAAGAAAAAAATCTTAAACAGGCGGTGCTGTGGGAGGCCTCCGGTGAGGATAAGAAGGTTCGATGTAAGCTGTGCAACTGGCGGTGCGAGATTGATGTGGACAAATTAGGTCGGTGCTGCGTTCGTAAGAATATCGATGGGGTGCTGTATTCGCTAACTTACGATAAGGTTTGTTCTGCTAATCCGGACCCTATTGAGAAAAAGCCGTTGTTTCATTTTCAGCCAGGGACGCGCAGTTTCTCAATAGCTACAATGGGCTGTAATTTTCAATGCGAGTTTTGTCAGAACTGGCAGATAAGCCAGGCAGCTATTGAGAGGGGGCGAATTGACGGAGAGCCGATAACACCGGAGCAAATTGTCGAGGGGGCTGTCCGCAGCGGGTGCAAGAGTATCGCTTATACTTATACTGAGCCGACGGTTTTTATGGAGTTGTGTAACGATTGCGGGCGCCTGGCTAAGGAACGAGGGCTGACAAACGTTTTTGTAAGTAACGGCTTTATGACGGTCGAAGCGATTGATTTTGCCAGCGATTGGCTCAATGGGATAAATGTTGATTTGAAGGCGTTTAGCGAGGATTATTACAGGCGGTTATGTAAGGCGAGATTACAGCCGGTGCTTGATACGATTAGCTATATTGCGAAAGAGACGAATATCTGGCTTGAGATTACGACCTTATTGGTGCCGGGTGAGAATGATTCCGACGATGAGTTGAAGAAACTTGCTGATTTTGTTGTTACAAAGGCCGGTGCGGATGTGCCCTGGCATATCAGCCGATTCCATCCGCAGTATAAGTATCTTGATTCGGTGCCGACGCCTTTGAGTAGTCTGGACCGTGCTTGTGGTATAGGTAAGGCAGCAGGACTGCGTTACGTTTACTTGGGTAATGTGCCGGGGTCGAAATCGGAGAGCACTTTTTGCTATAAGTGCGGCAGGATGTTGATTGAGCGTATCGGGTATAGAATTGCTGCCAATGACATAACCAATTCGTGCTGCCCGGACTGCGGTACAAAAATAGCTGGTTTCGAGCTTTAAAAACTTGACGGCAAAGGATACGCAGATGGATTCCTGCTGCACGATGGGGGTCGAGGGCAAGTTTCGTGGGAATGACAAGGATGAGCGATGAAGATAATCGCGGATGGCAATATTCCGTTTGTGGCTGAGTGCTTTTCTTCCATCGGTGAGGTTAAAGCAGTTTCCGGCCGGGAGATAACACCAGGCGTTGTGGCTGATGCCGATGCTCTATTGGTTCGGAGTGTCACGCCGGTAGGTGCTGAGCTGTTGGCTGGCAGTAAGGTTCGTTTTGTAGGTACCGCTACCATCGGCTTTGACCATATAGATATTGAATATCTTTCGCAAAACAATATTGGTTTTGCATCGGCACCGGGCTCGAACGCAAACTCTGCGGCGGAGTATGTAATAGCCGGGCTGCTCGAAATCGGACAAAGGTATGGTCTTGACTTAGAGGACAAATCGATAGGCATTATAGGCGTTGGTAATGTCGGAGGCAGGGTGGCTAAAAAGGCTGCGGCTTTAGATATGCGGATTTATTTGAACGACCCACCTTTGCAGAGACAAACCGGCGATGCAAAATATCTGCACATAGAAGAACTTTTCGATTGTGATTTTATAACCCTTCATACACCGTTGACGTTTGAGGGGCTGGATAAGACGTATCATCTGGCTGACGAGCGATTCTTCAAATCGCTAAAGGAGAGATGTGTGTTTTTTAATACCTCACGCGGCGGTGTGGTTGACAGCATCGCCTTGAAAGCTGCGATACGAGCGGGCAGATTGGAGGCTGTCGTGCTTGATGTCTGGGAAAACGAGCCGAATATCGATACGGAACTTCTGGAAATGGTCGATATCAGCACGCCGCACATTGCCGGCTATTCGCTGGACGGTAAGGTTGCAGGTATGATTATGATTTATAAAGCGGCCTGTGAATATTTTGGAGTTGACCCCAGGTTTGATGTCGAGGATTTTTTGCCTGAACCTGCTATACCTCAGTTGAGAGTAGACCCAAGCGCTTATAATGATGAGGCTATATTGGCGAATACTGTTCAGAAGATTTATGATATCAGAGAGGATGATGCCCGCCTTAGGCTAATTCTGCAACATGGGCGAAACGGAAGAAGTGAGTACTTTGACAGCCTGCGGAAAAATTATCCTATACGAAGAGAATTTCAAAATACGCAGATAGTCTTAGAGAGTCCCTGTAAATCTATTGCTGATAAGCTGGCAGTAGTCGGCTTCAAGATTTAGCATATAAAGAATAAAATTCATCAAAAATGTGCTAAATAGGTAAAAGTTTCGGAGCTTTGCGTAATGAGAATTCAAGAGTTTGTTTGCTGTCCAAAGTGTAAAAGGAATTTACAGGTTCACACTGAATATTTCATATGTATTGAATGCGGGCTGCAATATCCCGTTGTGGATGGGGTGGTTGAGTTCTTACCCTCCAACAGCGTAGAGAAAGGACGCGGGCAAAAACTCATGGAATCCGAGAAAATGGTGAAGATATACGAGAGTAAATGGTGGAGGGGTAGTAAACTTTTTACACCATTTCTGAAAATCAGCATAGATGATGAGATCGCACTTATCAAAAGAATCGTAAAGGCTGGCCCTGCAGACAGGGTGCTTGACCTTGCCTGCGGACCAGGGGTATTTACGCGACCGTTTGCCATAGAAAGCTCTGACCGGGAAGTCATTGGCTTTGACCTCTCCTGGCCTATGTTAAGGTATGCAAACACGAAAGCTAAGAAANTTGGTACTACCTCATGATATTGGTAAAGCTTTATTACGTTTATANACATCAACGGCTGATTCCAGCACGCTGTTACGCTGCTCGGNCCAGTCCAAACGTTGTAAGTCGCTGACATGAACCGGATACAAAATATACTTCAAAACAGTCCAAACCTCGTCGGACAGAGACAGTGCCATCGCAGGTGTTTCGTCCAGCAACGAGTAATGCACCCTTGTCCAGTTGTACAAGTCCCGCCACAGCCATATCGAATATTGCAGCATCTCTTGCAGATGGGAACCAGCACGAGTACGTCTTATCAAGCGAGCCTGTTGTCCTCTTATCGTACCGTTGAGTCGTTCCATATGAGACGTGTTGATCTTTTGACCAATACCCATGTCTTGAATTCGTTTTACGATTTCCTTCTTTTTGCCAAACAATGCCTTGCTCGATACCTTCAACAAATTGCCTTTGCTGTCTCGAAGTTTCTTTACCACGCCCACCTGCAAATCTGCAGGCGGTTTGAGACGGGGATACTTGAATCTGCCTCTGCCGTTCTTGCGACGGCAATGTTTGATATTGCCAAACACCTGCAGAATAGCCTGTGGATACGGCAAATGGTCGTCTATAAGAATCAGTGGAGGGTCTTTGTCCTTCGAATACACAGCCACCGAAGCAGTCAATTGCAAGGCAGTTTCGAGTGTTCTTGGACCAATAATAGACTCGAGAAGAAACCTGCTTTTCACGGCCAGAGCCGTATGAAGCCAGGTTTTGCCCTTTTTTTAGCTCTGCCACAGGCACCAAGGCGCTTACGCAGTTTTTGGGGAACATCGACCAACTGGATGTTGCGTTTATCTTTGACTGTTTTACCGTGCAGTTCATCCATCTGCACCGCTTCGAGCGGCTCATCGAGATTTTCAAGCTGTAAGCAGTGGAAATCGGAGGCTCGTTTACCTGACTTTTCCAATAATCGCTGCACGGTGCGGGTATCGACTTCGCAGATGTCCGCAGTCGCTTCAACGGAGCAGCCGTGGCCAAGACATTTGATAATACGTACAACATCGACCTGGGATAGCTTGGTGTCCTGCATGAGTGAACCTTGCCGTTCACTGAAGCGTGTGCCACAGGTTCTACAGTATAGCCGTCGGATGGCTTTGTCTTTGCCCATCCGTTCAGCAACCGAAAGATTGCCGGCATCGAAGCGGTTGAAATCTGCACAGTCGCTGTTGGGGCAGGCAAAGAAAGCCAAAGGCAAATTGGCTGGTTTGCTGTTATACTGTTCTTTTTTGCGTTGTTTTTGCTTGGGCATATCAGGCCTTTCTGCAAAAATTGATAAGTTGTCCGATAATATATCGGCCAAATACGCCCCAAATGTCCATTTTTGTAGTTTTTCTTTACCAATATCATGAGTGAGAACCAAAAAT
>JGI24422J19971_10003056_pt1 | contig 10461 bp, 5 predicted proteins | sample DeeMarSWOR152_54_FD_19971 | JGI IMG/M metagenome (IMG submission 19971)
CTTACCGGGTGGTCTATGAGATGAAACAGACAGACGGAAAGACCCGAACCTCTATCTATTCTGGCAAGGTCAGGCATGATCCAGTGGACAAAGAGATGATAGTCCTGGCAGCCTTTACCGGAAATCATAACCTGGGACATGGTTGGGGAGGAGTGGACAGCGGGCATTTTCCCTGGACTGAAAGATTATGGTTTCCCCATAATGACCTGACAGAGAAGGTGGCCAAGCATAAGCCCGATGTGCTGTTCTTCTCCGGAGACCAGGTCTATGAGGGTGCCAGTCCGACCGCGGCCCAGAAGTCTCCGGTGGAAAAAGCTCATCTCGATTATCTTTACAAATGGTATCTCTGGTGCTGGGCTTTCCGAGATTTGACAAGGGATGTTCCCAGTATCTCCATCCCCGATGACCATGATGTCTACCAGGGAAACCTCTGGGGAGCCGGAGGGCGGAAAACGGAGAGGGATAACCAGGGAGGTTATGTCATGCCTGCGGAATGGGTCAACATGGTTCAGCGAACTCAAACCAGTCATCTGCCCGACCCTTTTGACCCCACGCCCACAAGGCATCACCGTCTATTACTGCGACCTGAATTACGGCCGGATAAGCTTTGCTGTCGTCGAAGACCGGAAGTTTAAATCAGGCTGTGCCGGGCTCGCGCCACCCACAACAAGCGGCCGGCCTGACCATGTCATTGATCCTGACTTTGATCCCCGGACCGCTGATGTTCCTGGAGCAGAACTTCTGGGCGGCCGCCAGCTCCGGTTCCTCGAGGAGTGGGCGGCTGACTGGATAAATACTGATATGAAGGCGGTGCTTTCACAGACGGTCTTTGCCAACGCCACCAGCCTCCATGGTGCCAAGCTGCAGCGGCTGGTGGCCGATTATGACTCCAACGGCTGGCCGCAGACCGGAAGAAACAATGCCTTGCGAAAATTCAGAAAAGGATTTGCCACCCATGTTTCGGGCGACCAGCATCTGGCCACGATCATCCATTATGGAGTCGATGACTGGAACGATGCCGGATGGTCGCTCTGCGTTCCGTCTGTCGCCAATTTTTATCCCAGGGCCTGGATGCCTCTCGAGCCCGGCAAGAACCGACAGCAGGGCCTGCCGGAGTACACGGGCGAATTCCTGGATGGGCTGGGCAATCGTATCACTGTTTGGGCTGCCGCCAATCCGGGAGAGCCATCCGGTAGAGAACCGGCTGCTCTTCATGACCGGATGCCTGGCTACGGAGTTGTCAAGTTCAACAAGAAGGAACGGACGGTCACTCTCGAGTGCTGGCCCCGTTACACCGATCCTGACGACCCTCGAAGCGGCGGCCAGTATCCGGGCTGGCCTCTGACCTTCAACCATGAGGATAATTACGGCCGCAAAGCGTTGGCTTTTCTTCCGACAATCAAGGTCAGTGGCCTGGCCGATCCCGTGGTTCAGGTCATCGAGGAAGCCTCGGCAGAAATCGTCTACACTTTCCGGATCAATGGAACATCCTTCCGTCCTAAGGTGTTCCAGAAGGGAGCTTATACCCTGATCATCGGCGAGCCCGGTACTGAAAAAATGAAGATGCTGCGAAGCATAATGACCTTGCCCCTTGACAAAGAGGAGGTATTAGAGGTGAAATTCTGAAGGAGGGAAAAATGAGCCCAGAATGCAATCGTCGGGATTTCCTGAAGGCTGTTGGGCTGGGAGCCGCGGCCCTGGCTGTGACCCAGTTCGAGTTTTGCCAAGGACCAGCCGGCCCCAAACCCAACGTTATCTATATACTGGCTGATGATCTGGGATACGGAGAGCTGGGCTGTTTCGGTCAGAAGAAGATCAGGACGCCGAGCATCGACCGGATCGCTGCTGAAGGCATGAAATTCAGCCAGCACTACTCCGGCAGCCCGGTCTGCGCTCCCTCGCGCTGCGTGCTTCTGACCGGTAAACACACCGGCCACGCCTACATTCGCAACAATTCCGAGATGAGGGAAAGAGGAGAGGTCTGGAGGAATCCTCTGGTGGAAGGTCAGTATCCATTGCCTGAGAACACATTCTCCATAGGCCGTCTGTTCCAGAGCGCGGGTTACACCACCGGCGCCATCGGCAAATGGGGACTGGGCGGCCCCGGCACTTCGGGCGAGCCCAATAGTCAAGGGTTTGACCACTGGTACGGCTACCTCTGCCAGCGGAGAGCTCATAACTATTATCCGATCCATCTCTGGAGAAACAGAGAAAGACACATTCTTGCCTGGAATAAATATTTCTATCCTCACCAGAGACTCCCTCAGGATAGAGATCCTTATGACAAGTCCTCCTATGCGGAATACTCAGGTAAGCAGTATTCCATGGATTTGATGGCCGAAGAAGCCCTGGGATTTATCAGAGAGAACAGGAATAAGCCATTTTTTCTTTACCTGCCCTTTACTGTACCCCATGCCGCCATCCAGGTTCCAGAGGACTCCCTTAAAGAGTACGAAGGAGCTTTTCCGGAGACGCCGTATACAGGAGACAAGGGTTATCTGCCGCATCCTGCTCCCCGAGCCGGTTACGCGGCCATGGTCACCCGGATGGATCGGGAGATCGGCAGGATCATGTCCCTGCTCAAGGAGCTGGGTATCGATGATAAGACGCTCATCATCTTTTCCAGCGATAACGGCCCGACCTTCAACGGCGGCACGGATTCTGAGTTTTTCCACAGCGCCGGCCCTTTGCGTGGGCTCAAGACCATGCTCTATGAAGGCGGGATCCGGGTTCCGACGGTCGTCCGCTGGCCCGGAAGCATCAAACCCGGCCGGGTGAGCGCTCATGTCTCCGCTTTCTGGGATTGGTTGCCGACTTTTGCGGAATTGCTGGGCGTCAGACCTGACGGAGATACAGACGGCATTTCTCTCCTGCCCACGCTTCTCGGGAATCCGGAGAAACAGAAAAACCACGACTATCTCTACTGGGAGTACAGCGGGAAGCAGGCTGTCCGCAGGAGTGAATGGAAAGCGTACCGAAGCAGTGTGGACAGTCCCCTGGAGCTCTATAATTTAAAAGACGATATCGCTGAGCAGCATGACCTTGCCGGCCAAAGGCCGGATATGGTCAAAGAAATGGAGGATATCATGATGGCAGCCAGGGTTGAATCCGAGCTTTTTCCGCTGAAGAGAAAAAAAGACTAGCCTCGATCATGAAGACATCTGGGAGGTATTAAATGAAGCGCCGGATTTTTTTAAGAAATATGGGATGGGGAGCCTTGGCTCTGGCCGGTCCGGGAGCGTTTTCAGCCTGCAGCCTGTTTCAAAAGAAAAAAAAGCTGAATTTTATCCTGATCAATATCGATGACCTGGGCTGGAAAGACCTGACCTGTTACGGAAGCCGGTATTACGAGACCCCGAATATAGACAGACTGGCTGCTCAGGGTGTGAGGTTCTCGAATGCCTATGCTGCCTGTGCTGTCTGTTCTCCGACCCGGGCATCCATCATGACGGGAAGATATCCGGCCCGGATCGGTGTCACGGACTGGATCCACCATCTGGATAAACGCGGGGAGGAGGCCTATAAAGAGGGCAAGAATCCAGCGGCTTATGTCGGCGGCAAGCGAAGAAGGCTCCTCTGCCCACCCAATCCCTACTGGATGGAACTGGATGAGGTCACTATCGCCGAAGTCTTAAAGACCGAAGGCTACACGACCTGTCATATCGGCAAATGGCATCTGGGCTATGAGCCTTGGTTCCCTGATAAGCAGGGTTTTGATATAAACATCGGCGGCGGTGAGATCGGCCAGCCTCCCACGTATTTCGATCCTTATTACCTGAATGAGCAGAGGCCGAGCATTCCGGCTCTTTCCCCCCGAAGGCGAGGAGAGTATCTCACTGACCGGGAGAGCGACGAGACCGTCCGGTTCCTGAACGAGCACAGGGATAAGCCTTTCTTCCTGCACATGTGCCACTATGCTGTGCACACTCCTCTTCAGGCCAGAGAAGAGCTGGTGGCCAAGTATGAAAACAAAGACAAGACCAATCAGACGAACGCCACCTATGCGGCGATGATCGAGAGCGTGGACAGGGCAGTCGGAAGAATGCTGTCCACACTGGATGAACTCGGTTTAGCCGAGCGAACAATGGTCATCTTCACCTCTGATAACGGCGGCCTCCAGGATTATGCCACTGACAATGCTCCCTTAAGAGCAGGGAAGGGGTATCCCTACGAAGGCGGCATCCGGGTGCCCTTGATCGTCCGCTGTCCTGGCGTTGTCGAGAGCGGCAGGATCTGCGAAGTTCCGGTGACCAGCGTTGATCATTTCCCCACCCTGGTTGAGCTCGCCGGAGCAAGACGTATTTCAAACAGAATTATCGATGGAGAGAGTCTTGTGCCGGTCTTGAAAGAGACAGGTTCGCTGAGGAGAGAGGCGATTTTCTGGCACTTTCCCCATTACCGGGGGGAAGTCGTGCCTTACAGCATCATCCGCAAAGGAGATTGGAAACTCATCAAGAGGTATGAGGGAAGAATGTTCGAACTGTTCAACCTGCAAGAGGATTTGAGCGAGAAGAACGATCTTTCCGAAAAACGGCCGGAGAAGGTGAAAGAGCTGGATACTGAGCTGAGTGCCTGGTTAAAGGATACGCAAGCCAAGCTTCCGCGGGAAAATCCCGATTACGAACCCGATCTGAAGTAGAGACATAAAAAGTCCACCTCAGAGTATTCGTCTTGAATTGAGGGATACAAAAAAATATATTTATAGATTAATTCCTAATAATGTGGATGACATATTCGGAAATGGCCTCATAATCTGAAGGGAGCGAAACCATTTCCGTGTATTTTAATCATCTTAATTATCCTGGAAATTTTCAGGAAAAAGTGGATAATAACTGAAAAATGTCCCAAGAGAGAAAAAAACTGGATTCGGTACTGATCAAGCCAGCCGGGCCGGACTGCAACATGGCCTGCACCTACTGTTTTTACCTTGAAAAATCAGCACTGTTTCCCGGATCGAAGACACACCGGATGAGTGATCAGGTCCTGGAGGAAACGGTCAAGCAGGTCATGACTCAAGGCCAGAAGCAGGTGTCTTTCAGCTGGCAGGGAGGAGAACCGACCTTGATGGGGCTTTCTTTCTACGAAAAAGCGGTGGGACTGCAGCAGAAATACGGACAGGGTCACTTGGTCGGCAACGGACTCCAGACAAACGGTCTCTTAATAGATGAACAATGGGCGAAATTCTTGAGAAGGTACAGTTTTTTAGTAGGGTTGTCCCTTGACGGTCCTGAACACATCCATGACCGCTACCGCCTGCTCCGGAACGGGAAAGGCTCCTGGTCCAGGGTTGTGGATAAAGCAAACCTGCTCCTGGATTCTGGGGTGGAAGTCAATGCTTTGGTCGTGCTGAACGACCATTCTGTGCATTTTCCTGAAGAGATCTATGAGTTCCATAAGTCGCTCGGCCTGAATTACATGCAGTTTATTCCCTGCGTGGAGCTTGACCACGACGACCCGGATAAGGTCGCATCCTTTTCCGTCTCTCCCCAGAAATACGGTGAATTTCTGGGCAAGGTGTTTGACTTATGGCTGGCTGATTTCAAGGATGAGCTTCCCACCACCTCTGTCCGCTTCTTTGATTCTGTTCTGTTCAGCTACGCGGGATTGACCCCGCCTGAATGCACCCTGCTGGAGGAATGCGGGGTTTACGTTGTCATCGAGCATAACGGAGACGTCTATTCTTGTGATTTTTTTGTGGAGCCGAACTGGAAACTGGGCAATGTGAAAGAAGACGACCTGGCCGCTCTGCTCAATTCCGAGAAGCAGGCTGAGTTCGGAAGGATGAAATCTGCCCTTCCTTCGGAATGTCTGGAGTGCCAGTGGCTGCATTACTGCCGAGCCGGCTGTACCAAGGAGCGTCTCCATAATCCGCGGGATAGGACCTTCAATTACCTCTGCTTATCCTATAAAATGTTCTTTCAGCATGCAGACAAACGGCTGAGCCAGATGGCTGATGAATGGAGACGCCAGCAGATGTGGGCAGACACTCCCCGTATAGTCGATCTCGAACCAGGAGTTAAGGCTTTCCACAAAATCGGACGGAACGATCCCTGCCCCTGCGGCAGCGGAAAAAAATATAAGAAATGTTGTGGAAGGACGCCTTGACCTTTGATGAATATTGTCTTCCAGATAATTTTTACCGGATGGATATCGATTGGGTCAAAAGGGTGCAACATGGAAGAGAGTCAGCGGGAATAAGCAGAGGACATCGGGAGTTTGAAGTGTCTGAGAGTAATCGAGAATGGAGCTCGGCTCAAGGCCCTTCCGGCGAGAGGGATGATGTTTGAAAAGGAGGTTTGGCCATGTCCTTGAGGCAATTTAAAATAACTGCATTATCAGTGATTCTTCTGTTGATGATAATAGGTGGGGCTCATCATAACAGGGTATTCGGGACGAATACCAACGATTGGGAAAATCCGCGGATGATCGGTCAGAACAAGGAGCCCGCTCACTGCACCCTGATTCCCTATGCTGATTTCGAGAAAGCGGTGAACGGCGTGAGGACAGACTCGAAATATTATCTCTCTCTCAACGGCGACTGGAAGTTTCACTGGGTTTCCAGGCCTGATGAGCGGCCCCAGGATTTCTTCAAGCCGGAGTATAACGTCAGCGAATGGGAAGAGATCCCGGTTCCCAGCAACTGGCAGATGCACGGCTATGGAAGGCCGATATACCTCAACGTGCGTTATCCCTTTAAAAAGGATCCTCCTTTTATCCAGCATGATTACAATCCGGTCGGCTCCTACAGGACTGAATTCGAGATTCCTGGCTCCTGGAAAGGGCGCCAGGTTTTTATCCACTTTGATGGCGTGGAGTCCGCTTTGTATCTCTGGGTCAACGGAAAACAGGTTGGCTACAGTCAGGGAAGCCGGACGCCAGCAGAATTCAATATTACCGATTATCTCCGGGGCGGGAGGAATATCCTGGCTGTAGAAGTCTACCGCTGGTCTGATGGTTCTTATCTTGAATGCCAGGACTTCTGGAGGCTCAGCGGCATCTTCCGCAATGTCTATCTCTTTTCCACCCCGGGTCTCCATCTCCGAGACTTCGAGGTCAGCTGTGACCTGGATAAGGAATACCAAGACGCGGTGATGAAAATCACAGCCAGAATCCATAATTACTCTGATGAGCCGTTTAGGAATCCTAAACTGGAAGTCAGATTGCTGGATGCGGAGAACAATCCAGTCGGGTCTGATGTCTTGATGCAGGGCTCCAGCGTCTATATCGCTCCTGGTGCCGAGAGCATAGTCAAGATGAAGGCTAAGGTCATCAACCCCTTGAAATGGTCAGCGGAAAAGCCAAACCTCTACACTGTATTGTTCCAGTTGAAGAATGACAGGGATGAAGTCATCGAGCTGGAAAGCTGTAAATTTGGCTTTCGGAAGGTTGAGGTCAGAGAAGGGCAGCTTATCTTCAACGGAGCCCCGATCTTGATAAAAGGAGTCAATCGTCACGAGCATGATCCGGACACCGGCCATTTTGTCTCACCGGAGTCCATGCTTAAAGACATTGTTCTGATGAAACAGTTCAACATCAACACGGTTCGCACCTCTCACTATCCGGATGATCCCTTGTGGTATGAGCTCTGTGACCGGTTCGGGCTGTACGTCATCGACGAAGCGAATATCGAGTCGCACGGTATCGGATACAGGCCTGAGAATACCCTGGCTAACAAGCCTGAATGGAAAAGGGCTCATCTGGACCGGATTATCCGCATGGTCGAACGCGACAAGAATCACCCCTCGGTGATCATCTGGTCCATGGGCAATGAGGCAGGAGATGGAACAACCTTTGAAGCGGCCAGCGAGTGGATTCACCGTCGGGATTCATCAAGGCCTGTGCATTACGAGCGGGCAGGAAGACGGTATCATACGGACATCGTCTGCCCGATGTACTCCCGGATTGAATCGATCGTGCAGTATGCCCAGGAGAAACAGGAGCGTCCTCTGATCATGTGCGAATACGCGCATGCCATGGGCAATGCTGTCGGCAACCTCATGGAGTACTGGGAGGCGATCGAAGAATACGATCACCTTCAGGGAGGAAGCATCTGGGATTGGGTTGACCAGGGCTTGCGCAGGACGACAGACGACGGTAGGGAATACTGGGCTTACGGCGGAGATTTCGGCGATGAGCCCAACGACGGGAATTTCTGCATCAACGGCTTGGTTTTCCCTGACCGGAAGATCCCTCCCAAGTTGTGGGAGGTGAAGAAAGTCTATCAATCTATCGCTATCGAGGAAGAGGACCTTTCTCAGGGAAGGATAAGAAGTCTTCAATAAACACTTCTTCACCAACCTCAATGAATTCGATGCGGATTGGACCTTGCATGAGGACGGCAGGGCCATTCAGAGAGGATTGATCGAGCCTCTGGATATCGCTCCAGGAGAGAGCGGAATTCTTACTCTCCAAATCGAGGAGCCTGAACTCACCCCAGGTGCCGAGTATTGGTTGAGAATCAGGTTTTACCTGGACGGAGAAACGCCCTGGGCGCCGGAAACTCATGAAATAGCCTGGGAACAACTGAAGATGCCCTATGATGTACCGCCCAGACCCGAGATGGATGTCTCTGCCCTACCTGAATTGAAGCTCAGTGCCTCTGATGACCTGTTGATCATTAAAGGGAAAGATTTCAGCATTATATTCAGCACAACCCTGGGAGCCATCACCACTCTCATTTACAAGGATATGTTTATCATCGAGGAGGCTGAGGAGGGAGTCAATGGTCCTGTCCTGAATGCCTTCCGAGCGCCGACAGACAACAACCGGCGCTTCTCCCAACAGTGGTACCAGGCTGGGCTGAACAACCTGAAGCGGGAAGTCAAGGATTTCACGATCGAGACGGTGAGTCCTGGGGTGATCCGGGTCTTGATCCAGACGGAAGATAAGGGGACAGAAGATAGCGGATTTACTCACCGCTGCGTTTACACCATCCTCGGCAACGGCTGCATCCGGGTTGAAAATGAGATCTCTCCTTTTGGAAAGCTCCCCACTTTGCCCAAGCTCGGAGTGAAAATGAAGATCACAGGAGACTTTGACCATTTTCAATGGTACGGGTATGGACCCCAGGAAAATTATCCGGACAGGAAGAAGGGCGCTTTTATCGGATTCCATGAAAGCAAGGTCTCAGACCAGTATATACCTTATGTGAGGCCCCAGGAAACAGGGAACAAGGAGGCTGTCCGCTGGGCAGCGCTGAGAGACAAATCCGGTGCCGGACTTCTGGTAGTCGCTCAGGATCCTCTGGCGGTGACAGCGCTCCAATATACGGCTGATGAGCTGGATAGGGCTGACCATATCCATGAGCTGACGCCTATCGAGGATATCATCCTCTGCCTGGATGTCTGGCAGTTTGGTCTGGGCAACGGAAGCTGTGGCCCTGGCGTTATAGGCAAGTATGCGACCTATCCTGAATCTTTTAATTTCAGCTACAGTCTGCATCCCTATTCACGGTCAATGGGAGAGATATTTGATGTTGCCCGTTTCCGGATACCCAATGTCCTGAACAAGGATAACCTGGAAGCGAACAGCAAAAAAAGTAAGAAATCTGTTAAACATTGAGATAAAAAGGAGACAGCCCTTAAAGGGGAAAGTCCCTTTGTATCTAATAAAAGGGCTGAAAGGGATGGTCCATTAAACTGTTTCCTTAAAAATATTAAATCATCATGTCCATAGAGAGATTTATCGCTTTTGATTTTGGAGCCGAAAGCGGTCGAGCTATTCTGGGGAGCCTTGAAGGAAAACAGATTCGTCTGGAAGAGCTCCACCGGTTCCCCAATAGGCAAATAAATGTTTCCGGGCATATTCATTGGGATATGGCCTACCTCATGGCAGAGCTGAAAAAGGGGCTGCGTTCCGCAGCCGAACGCGGCCATAAAGAACTGCGCGGCCTGGGCGTGGATACCTGGGGAGTGGATTTTGGCTTGGTCGGCAGGAACAATCAGATACTGGGCCATCCCTTTGCTTACCGCGATCCCCGGACTCAGGGAATGATGGACAAAGCCTTCCAGCTTATGTCCAGGGAGAGAATGTATCACTGGACCGGGATTCAATTCATGCCGTTCAATTCGGTATTTCAGCTCTTGAGTATGGTCGAGTCGAAAAGTCCCATTTTGGAGCAGTGTGAAACCCTGCTCTTCATGCCTGACCTGTTTAATTTGCTACTGACAGGCCAGAAGTGTTCGGAGTATACCATCGCTTCCACGTCCCAGCTTTTGAATGCGAAAAATAAGAATTGGGAGCCTGAGATCTTTGATAAGCTTAGGCTGCCTTTGGATATCATGGCTCCCGTAGTGCCGCCAGGCACGTCCCTTGGCCGCCTCCTGCCCGCAATCGCTGAAGAGACGGGGATTCTGCCCATGGATGTGATTGCTCCGGCCTGTCACGATACAGCCAGCGCTGTGGCTGCTGTTCCTGCCCGGTCCTCTAACTGGGCCTATTTGAGCAGCGGAACCTGGTCTC
>JGI24422J19971_10003057_pt1 | contig 10461 bp, 8 predicted proteins | sample DeeMarSWOR152_54_FD_19971 | JGI IMG/M metagenome (IMG submission 19971)
ACTCCACCTCCTCCACCGCCTCCAACGCCAGTCGAGGACGTTACGGTTGCGCCTGAACCCTCACCACCACAACTATCTGAGCCCTCTCCGCCAACTCTTGCTGCACCAACAGAAGAAACGCCACCTGCGCCTGCGGAGGAAGTGGCTGAAGAAAAACCCAAACGCACTAGAAGACGAAGGAAAAAGGCAGCTGCCTGAAATCTCTCTTCTTCAACATGCGCTTACTTGCAGCTTCTCATTTAGAGCTTTTCTTATGCCTCTTCAAGTAGTCTTCAAGACAATAACAATCCTGCAGTCTGTTCTCCCACTCATTACAACTAAAGAGAATAGAAACTGCGGGATCCTTCCGATCTCCGAATCTTACGAAACAAAACACTTTTTCCGGATATTCGTACGTGTTGTGATAGCGACAGTTGCCGCAGACTTTGCGCATCTGCCTAGCTGCTTTGGTCATGAGTTCACTTCCTTCAAATCAAGGATTTGTGTCTCTGAAAACTGCTTCCAAGACGCTCAAGAACAGCAGCTGTAATCAACGGAAAGGCAATGAGTGCGTCGCTTATCACCATGACTTTGTTGGCTTCTTGCTTTACCTTGCCCCAACTGATTGTCTCTTCTATGGTTGAGCCAGACAAACCTCCAGGCTCAGGTCTGTCAGTTGTGATTACAATAGAATAGTCTAAGCCTTTACCTGTCATTAACGCAGCATGCTGAACCGAGTTACGAGGCACGCCTCCACCCAAACAGATCATCCCTAAACTCCCAGAACGACTGGTCATTTCGTGCAACTCGGGCACTTCAAGAAAAGCATCGACAACCAGCGCCTTTCCAGCCTTGTTTCTCTCCCGATGCACAGCATGTACAGAAGCGAAGTCCGAATCCCGCATAGCGGGAAGAAAAATCGGCACTTGCGACTCAAAAGCCGATCTCACGATGGAGTCCTTGTCTTTGAGTCTTTTTCCAATCTCCCTTACAAGTTCGTTTGTGGATAGCGGTTTTCCCTCTGTTTCTGAAGCGATCTCATCAAACATCTTGACCAGCACTTCATCTGCCTTAATGAAATCTTCCTCAGGCACAAAAACATCGTAGATTCGATAGATGTGATATTTGTACAACAGATAGTCATCAACTAACCAGTGTCCTCGATAGTGATGTCCGCCGATTGCTTCAATCAAGTCGTGAACCATATTGGCGCCTGTGCTTACCAGTGCATCGATCAGCCTCTTCCTAATCAAATCAGCTATTGTCTTGCGCAAGCCAGCAGGCACCATGGCTCCTGCCAACGCTAGGAAAATCGTACATTTTTCGTCTCGAGCCATTTTCTCAAATATGTCGCAGGCTGATGCCAATCTTCCGGCCCCGAAAGAGCCGGAACTTTTGAATTGTTCAACCAGTTGGTTCACAGTCATGTCGGATCTGAGTTTCATATGCATTACGGGAGTGTTCAGAAAATCTTCGCGTTTCATCGTTCCTTTCACAACCTTTGAACTTGAGTTCAATCTAGTGTTCTATGAGAATGATAAGTTTTCTGCAAGGTCGAGCCCACTTTTTCTGCAGTCAATATCAAAAACAACTCGACGTCTAAATCTCCGCTGCTACGCTTCAAGCCCAATCTGTAGAGCCAAACCACAAAATATTTAAGAAAGCCTCTTTAGAGAAACTTTTCAAATCTGAGGCTATCTCTGAAGTGAAGAGACTCACCGAAGACGACGTGCCTAGCTGCCAAAAACGCGGATACTTTGATGAGCATTTAATCACACTTAACGCACAAGTCTATGGCGACGCCTACATTTATGAAGACACCTACCTTGTCTACCACGACCCCTTGGGGAAGATGCTGTGGCTGACTTTGTTCGAACTTAACGGCAGTGACAACCATATAGACCGGTTAGAGTGCATCAAAGCCTCACTCATGGAATTTCAGCCAAGACAAATAAGGTCGGCTTCTCCAGAAGAATTGCCGCTTGCCGTTGCCGATTACCTATGCGAGAACTCCTTCTTGGACAGAGACTATCAAATCAAACTCGACGAGTTTGACGAGAACCTTCGAGGCGGCTCCTACGACTGCCTGAGATACCGCGTGAACAACGCTGTAAAGCGAGGATACATCCTAGGTTTAGGCAAGGAGATAACGCCTGCGCACTCCTATATCATGGCTCATCACATAGCAGAGAAGACCTACAATCTCTGGGACTATCAACTCTACCTAAGACTGCAAAACTATGTTGGAAAAAGCCCGACAGCCATGCTCTTCAATGTGTTCCGAGACGGCGCGCTGATTGGATTTGATGTTGTCGATTTTCTAGATGACACAATGGCCACGCCGTTAGGCTTCTACCTGAATTGTCCCTCTCTAGCGGATTTCATAATGCACAAGGAAATCGTTTATGCAAAAGAGCACAAGTTTGAATGGCTTGACATTGGATGGTCCTGCAGTGTGGGACTGGAGGAATTCAAGAAGAAGTGGAGAGCCATCCCAAGATTCAAAATCTGTGTGCAAGAGTATTTCGATAAAAATCTTCTCGAAACCAGACAGAAAGTGGCCGCCCAAATAGCCTTGCAGACAGCAAATGTGCTGACCCCAAACCAAGGCCTAGCAGTCTAGTAACAGACCTCCTATGCGATTAGGAAATTCACAGTGGAAGAGGTCGGTGTCACCTCAGCTTCAGAGGATTGTTTGCTCCGTTTTATGGATTGTAATACCTTTGTCAGCGAGTCGCTGGATCACCGCTGTTTTCTCATTTGGCCTTAAAGCTTCAGGAGGAGCCACTCCTTTAGTAGTCAGCTTTCGCTCAGCCAGTAGTTCACTGAAGACTTCGCCACCTATTCCCACAAAGTAAGACGTCGATGTTGCACCGGGCATCCTCTTGTTTGCCTCTTTCAGAGTCAGCATCGTGTAGAATGTCAATCTCACTTCTTTTCGCTTTCTCTCTCCCTTCATGTCCATCGACAGACAACAAATCTCATCCTCCAACGTTCCGTCCGCTATTTTCCTTTGAGTTTCATCCTGTGTCAATGGCTTGGGAGACAGCTTCAGAAAAACATCCAAGGGAGTGACCTTTACTCCTTTGACTTCAACTGGATCTCTCTTTGCAAGACCAAAGTCATATAGGGCTTTGGCGAAGGGCATGTCTGGACCGCACATCTTGAACTCCACATATCTGAGGCCTTTGAGATACATAGGCATGATAATGGGTTCTTCATGCAAATGCTGATAGCAAGGCTGAGGACCTATTGGGTCTGGAAAAGTGTATATCTCCTCTTCGCTAAAGGGTGGAACCCTTTTGAACTTGCCATTCTGAAAGACTACTGCGGGAGTTGTCATGTCTCTCCAGAGCAGGTCGGGAGCCCATGTGGATATCGGTTCTTTAGCTTTGAGTACACTGCAGTCTTTCATACGAACTTCACGAAGCTGATCAAGGTTGTCTGCAGCATAGCCCGCGACTACGTCAGTTATTCCAGGATCCATTCCTGTGCTTATCAGTGCCACTGCTCCTACGTCCTTGAACTTCTGATCGAGCTCCACTTCCTTTCTTATGGCTTTCTCCATTGGCTGATTCATCGTTTCGATTGACCATGCAGAGGCAAGGTCTTGGTAATTCACCCCATTTTTGGCACATGCCTTCATCAGTCGCAGATTGTATATGTATGATGCAGAGTTTATGACCAAGTCAGCTTTCTTGACCGCGGCTTGAACCTCACTGAGGCTGCCTAAGTCTACAACGCTTGCGGAGAGTTTCTTGCTTCTGTATTTTGACACAAACTTTTGGGCTTGCTCAAGTCTTCTTCCTGCACATATGACCTCTGAGACTTTACGATGCTTCACTAGTTCTCGGCAAATGACTTGGCCTTGCGCTCCATATCCCCCGACGACTAAAACTCGCATATCAAACCCACTTCAAACTTGCTTTGGGAAACTTCAACATGTTTCGTTTATTCATATAAAACATTATGCTCAAAGAACGATTGTCATCTTTTCCTCTTTCAAAGATTCTCTTCGAGAGCCGATCTTGGACTCAGACAGCTTCAACCATGGGCATCTCGATGTCTATTTCTTTGATGTATTCTGCGACTTGCTTGAAGACTTCCAAATGCTGCTTTATGTCTTCTTTTGTATGCTGTACCGATACTGTCCACTGCTCGTCGGGTCCAGGAGCCATAGGCACGATGCCTCTGTTCATCATTACCATGAAGTATAGATACCATCTTGCAACGTCCGACGTTAGAAAACTCCGATAGTCCTCAACTTTCTTGACTTTAGTGAAGTGACATGTCCCACTCGTACCTGCCCACTGAACAATTGCGTGAATTTTTGCGTCCTCGATTATTTCCATGTAACGCTTTGCCAGCATCTCAGAGAGTTTCGTAGCTTTTCTCATGGCTTCTTCTGTCAATATGTCTGAAAGAGTCACTAGACCAGCANTTATGCAGAGTGGGTTAGAATTGAAAGTGCCTGCGTGAGAGACGACGCCCGGTACGATGCTTTTCATTATCTCCTTCTTTCCTGCTACTAATGAAAGAGGATAGCCTCCTGCGATGGCCTTAGCCATAGTTACAAGGTCTGGTTTGACCTTGAAGTGTTCACTAGCTCCTCTGTAGAATTTTCCAGAGGTTTTCACCTCATCAAATATCAGGACTGAGTTGTATTCGTTGGCTAGATCTCTTAGCCCTTGCAGAAAACCAGGTTTGGGAAGAACGTAGCCCATATTCATTGGTATAGGCTCCAGAATTATACCTGCTACGTCATTCCCATGATTTTTCATTATAGTCTCAACGGCTTCCAAGTCATTGAATGGCGCAACTAAGGTGTGCTTGACCACTTCTTCCAGTATGCCCTGCGAAGCTGGAACCTGACTTGGAAATCTCGGGTGTCCAGCTTTAGCTTTTGAAGGTTTTACATTTACCAAAAGTCCGTCCGGAAAACCATGGTAACAACCTTCAAACTTCAATATTTTCTTGCGACCTGTAAAAACTCTAGCGAATCTGATTGCATAATTTGTGGCTTCGCCTCCAGTTGACGAAAACTTAACCATATCTACCCCGAAGCGACTTGATATTATCTTAGCCAGTTTATGCGAGTCTTCAAATTCGAAGCCGAGGATTGTGCCATTTTCGATCCTTTCTTTCATTGCTTTTACCAAAGTCGGGTGAGAATGCCCAGTCACTAGGACACCGAACGATAGGTTGTAGTCTGTGTACTTGTTTCCATCAACATCCCATATGCTGCTACCCTTTCCTTTTCTGAAGTAGATGGGGTACGGCTCTGAGAATCTGTAGTTGCTGTGAACGCCGAAAGGAGTTACTCCACTGCTTTCCTTGAAAATCCGCTCAGACTCTTTTGTTCTCTGTAGAAATTTCTTATTCTCGCGCTCATAAACCGTATTCATTGCTCCTGACCTCGGCAGAATGTTTTCGTTTTAGTAGTTAATCTTTTCGGCAACGGTTTCTGAATCATTCGATCTTTTGCAGACTTTGACCGCTGTACCCACAGCAAGATGAAAAGCTATGGAATGCTGATTCAGAGAAAGAGCGAATCAACTGATCTAAGACATCGTAAGGTTTAGCTGCGCCATTTTCTCTTTAGTCGGCCGTCCATCTTTGTCCCATCCTCTCAGCTGGTAATATTCGTCGAGCATTTTCCCAAAGTCTTCCAGGGTCACAGTGCGTCCTTTCGCTTTGCCATCTAACATCGGATCTTTCGATATGCGTTCAGGCACGGTGTCGTCTTTTCGAGTAAGCCCTTCTCGTAGGTTGTATAATCGGACTAGGTTCCAAATCCGCTCTCCGATGAGTTTCATGTCATCCTCGCTTACATTCCATCCTGTTGCAGCGGAGAATAGTCGAGCGATGTTACCGTATCCTATGGCATAAAAGTCGCAAACTATGAGGCTCCATTTGGCTGCATACTTGTTCTGGTCATCTATGACTAGTTGAGCCTTTCCTTCAGTCGTGAACGGGTTTAGTTTTCCAAACGCGTCGCTCGCGGCAGGCCAAGCCCTTAGATGGCATGCTCCTCTATCTGATGTGGCAAATGCAAGAGCCATTCCGAATGATCCTCGTGGATCGTAAGCAGGATACTCCAGTCCTTTGGCGTGCACAGCAAATGACTGGGAGCCGTGACCAATTCTCTGAGAAGCTACGCGCACACCTTCTGCGAGTATGTTCCCAATCGCCTTTCTGAAAGCTATCAGCCGAGGCATTTCAATGTATGCGTCAGTGTTGCCAAAAGACAATTCTAGTCCACCCGTATCTTCTTTGGTGATTATTCCTTTCTCGTAGCACTCCATAGCGAAGGCTATTGCATTACCAGCTGTTATTGTGTCTATTCCCAGCTTGTCACACAGTAGGTTGAATTTCGCTATGGCTCCCAAGTCGCTGATCAAACAATTGGATCCAGACAAAGCCAACGTTTCATAATCGGGTCCTTCGAGCAGGGTGCCTGCAAAAGGTCCCTCCTTAATCTGTGTTATATTGCCGCAAGCCATTGGGCAACTATAGCAGGATCTTCTTCGGACAAGTACTTCCTTTATCGCTTTTGCGTCAATCTTATCCACATCCTCGAAGGTCCCGCTTTGGAAGTTCTTTGTTGGAAGCATTCCTGCTTCCTGGCTCATTCTAACAATGGCAGGTGAACCATCTACTATGACCCATTCATTATCAGGGTTGCCAACAACATCCTTTTTCACGATTTCTTTGCTTAGCTCAACGAATTCATCTATGTTGGGCACGCTCACTCCTTGCGTGCCGCGGACTGCCAAGGCTTTCAAGTTCTTGGAGCCCATGACTGCACCGGCACCGCCTCTTCCTGACTGTCGATAGAAGTCGTTAGTTATGCAACTGTACTTGACTAGGTTTTCTCCGGCAGGTCCAATGCTAGCAACCTTGACTTCTTTGTCGCCGAGTTCTTCTTTTACGAGTTTTTCAGTTTCATGAGTGTCTTTTCCCCAGAGGTTTTCTGCGCTTTTGATTTGGGCTTGCCCATCTTTAACGTAGAGGTACACAGGCTGCTTTGCTCTGCCTTTTAGAATGATGGCATCAAAACCAGCGAATTTCAGTTCAGCACCAAAATAGCCACCCGCGTAACTGTCAAGAAATGTACCAGTAAGCGGAGATTTAGTGATCACGACATGNTTTGGAGTACAGGGAGCAATTGTGCCTGTTAAGGGTCCTGTCATGAATATCAAAATGTTTTCAGGCGCGAATGCGTCTGTCTTAGGTTTTGATTCTTCAAAAAGGTACTTTGCGCCCAAGCCTTTTCCCCCAAGGAACATTTTAGCCCAATTCATGTTTGTCGGTTCTGTAGATATTCTCCCGCTAGTCAGATCTGCACGCAAAATCTTGCCAACATATCCGTAGACCATACTCTTCACCTATCCTATTATCTGGATCACCTTAAACGGGCACACATCAACGCATCTAGGCTGACCTTTGCAAAAGTCACATTTGATTGCAAGTTGACTGACTGGATCAAGTCTTATGCCTCTATAAGGGCAAGCTTGGACACAAGCACCGCAGCCCGTGCAAAGGCTTTTGTTGACCACGTACACATCCAACTCCTCGCTTTTTTCTATAGCTGCAACGGGACATGAGTCAACGCATGGATGCTCTTCGCAGTGGACACACATAAAGGGTCGGATCACAATATTTTCGGGCAACAACGACTCGACGTACACTGCCGATCGAGCTGAATCAAAGTTTCCTACGAGTCTAGCTGAACAGACTCCCTCGCATAATCTGCATCCAGTGCACTTATCTACAAGAATGTCTGCTTTTGGCATGGGCTCATCCCCGGGCTTCTAGAAAAAAGAACTCATTTCTCCGAGCATATAAAAGGTTTCGTAGAAATATTCAGCCAAGCACCAACCACATACTTGCTAATCGTAAGTTAGTTTGCCAAACTGATTCGTGTCAGACCCTTACGGAAGGTTTTTAAATTTTTCTGCTTTAACTTTTAGACTCTACCAACTTATGTGATACAATGTCAAACAGGTTCATAATCTGTGACCCCGACAAGTGTTTGGGTTGTCAAATCTGCGAATTTGCGTGTTCGGCAGACAAAGGAAAAAGCTGTGATCCTCTATCCTCCTGTATTCGCGTAGTCAATCTTGAGCCTCAAGCCAGCATGGCTATTGCTTGTGTTCTCTGCGAAAAGGCTCCATGCGTCGCATCATGCCCGACGAAAGCCCTGCTTAAAACTGAAAGAGGCACAATAGAAGTTGAGGAAGAAAAGTGCAATGGATGTAAATGGTGCATAGCGGCATGCAAATTCGGAGCCATAACGCTGGATCCCAGCAAGAACGCAGTTTCCATTTGCGATTTATGTGACGACGACCCGAAATGCGTCAAATTATGCCCTTTCGAGGCAATATTCTACGCTACGGCAGAGGAAGCAATGCCCAAGCTCAGATGGAGTGCAATAGGGCAACTTCTACAAGAGCTTAGATCAACACCCTAGACTGTTCGAGGAATATGAAAGGCGAGACAAGATGTTCGGATACATGGGAATGATACTGCGAGTGAATCTGACAGACAGCAAAGTATCCAAGCAAAGGCTAGATGAAAACGTCGCACGAAAATTCATCGGCGGCAGAGGATTGGGCGCCAAGATACTCTTTGACGAACTTAAACCAGGTATCGATCCACTTGGACCCGAAAACAAACTGGTAATTGCAACAGGCGTCGTAACCGGAATACCGTTTCCTGGAAATAGCTGCCATTCTGTGATGGCAAAGTCTCCATTAACAGGCATCTGGGGTGAGGCTCACGCAAAAGGTTTCTTTGGTCCAGAGTTGAAGTCTGCAGGTTATGATGCAATCATAATTGAAGGGAAAGCCGATGCTCCCGTCTACTTGTGGATCAACGAAGAGAAGGTTGAAATTAGGAACGCAAACCACCTCTGGGGAAAATTGACCAGAGAAGCTCAAGGAATTCTGAAGACCGAGGTCAAAGACGATAGAGCGCAGGTTGGGTGCATTGGTCCTGCAGGAGAGAATTGCGTCAGATTTGCTAACGTGTTATTTGACTTCAACCATATTGCTGGCAGAACTGGCATGGGCGCGGTGATGGGATCAAAGAAGCTAAAGGCAATAGTAGTTCGCGGGACATCCAGAGTGAGATATGCATACGAGGAAAAACTAGTAGACTTGTTGCTGACTAAATTTACCGAGAAGGAAGCCTTAAGAGGTCCGTACTGGCCGGATGGACTCTACAAATTCGGATCCCTAGCTGATCTAAGTTATTGGCAAACTACAGGACGATTACCAACAATGAACTTCAGAAGAAGCCTCTTTCCCGAATACGAAGCGGTCAGTGCCGAAACCTTGGCCGAATCTGGCTACGTGGTGAGACACAACACCTGCCCGTACTGCAGTGTAGCCTGTAACCGCGCCACTAAAACTGTCCAGCCTTATGAAACAGATCCTGAGTATGCTACACCAGAATACGAAAGTGTAGCCGCTCTCAGCTCCCTGTGCATGAACAGCAATATGCCGTCGGTGTTGAAAGCGATTGAATTGTGCAACAAGTATGGTATGGATACAATCTCCACAGGTGTCATCATAGCGTTTGCCATGGAGTGTTACGAGAAGGGGCTCCTGACGAAAGAAGACACCGAAGGATTAGACCTCACTTGGGGCAATCATGAATCGATAGTTCAAATGGTTGAGAGAATCGCAAGACGCCAAGGATTAGGCGACTCGTTAGCCGAGGGCGTTAGAAGAGCATCAGAGAAAATTGGCAAGGGAGCCGGTGAATTCGCGATGCATACGAAAGGTTTGGAGTTACCACTGCATGAATTCAGAGGAATGAAGGCACATGCTCTTGCGGTCGCGACTTCAAATCGAGGAGGCTGCCATCTCCAAGTAGAAACCGACGACTTATTTGAAACAAACCTGTGCCCCGAGATAGGCATCGATGAAGAAGCTCTGCCAAAGGTTACGCGAGACCGACTTTATGCGGGTGTAGAGAAAGCCAAACTAAACAAGATTGTAGGCGACCTGTTTGCTCTTTTCGATTCTCTTGTAGTGTGCAAGTGGACAGTGTACCCGTGTGGAGGCACAAAAATAACAACATTAAATGATGTTGTTGCCCTGGCAACAGGGTGGGACGTTACAATAGACGAGTTGATGAAAACTGGTGAGAGGATTGTCAACCTGTGCAGAGCATTCAATGTTCGAGAGGGAATAACGAGAAAAGATGACACTTTGCCTAAGAGGTTTGCTGAACCATTAACCGAAGGTCCGTACAAAGGCGAGAGCATTTCAGAATCTGTGTTGTCGGATATGTTGAACCACTATTACGACTTCCGCGGATGGAATAGAGAGAAAGGCGTTCCCACGAAGGAAAAGCTAGAAGAGTTGGAGCTAAGCTATGTGGCACGAGAGCTGGAGAACCGAGGAGTGCTTCCTTAGCTGTCGAGCCATGAATAGATCGCTAGAATAAATAGCCGTTAAATATTTTAGGACA
>JGI24422J19971_10003058_pt1 | contig 10459 bp, 9 predicted proteins | sample DeeMarSWOR152_54_FD_19971 | JGI IMG/M metagenome (IMG submission 19971)
ATTATGAATGAATTCGCTGCAGAAGATGATTTAAAGGGGAAACTGAAGGAAGTGGCAAAATTCGCTACGAAAGTAGTGCAAGAAATGAGCAAGATACCTGAAAAGAGAAAGGCGAATCTGTTGGAAATCGGCACGTTAAAGGAAAAAAAGGTAATTGAGGAAGCAAAAGACTTTCTAGCGGAGAGGTTTAAGGCACGCATTATAGTTTACAGTGAAGATGAAAAGGAACGGTATGACCCCAGACTAAGAGCTATGCTCTCTATGCCATGCCGACCAGCAATTTACATCGAGTAAAACAGAGTCAAATGGACCAACGTATCGAATTTAACATAAAAGCATTGACCTAAGGATGATAGTTTCTTCGACCACGGCTGGTTGTTGTAACGTAAAAATCGTCTTCTTCACGAAGATCACTTTCATAAAAGAAAGCTAGAATCGTAAGACAAATATTCACTGTAGTCGATTTTTCACTTTCGACTTTTCGATTTCTTCTTGCGAAGCTCTGGAATTGTGTAGACAGCCTCAGAACAGCGCCCGGTTCTTTTATAGTGAATTTCCATGAGAATGTTCCAAAATTCATAACTTAGACATGAATAGATAAAACTATATTCAACAATTATATATGAAAACTCACGGGTCCGTGGCGCAGCTTGGATAGTACCCTCCCAAAAAGCGCGTCGGCCTTCTAAGCCGAAGATCCTGGGTTCAAATCCCAGCGGACCCGCCACTCGTGTTCGATTTCCGAACAGAAATTATAAATCAGTAATGCAATAATAAAGGGTAAATACTTCAGTCTTTAACTTATCGATGTATAAGGGGGATGGTTATGAGCACACATGCAGAAGAGCTTAAACTTCGTTTAATGACCATTGAGTTGCTTAGAACTGCAAAATATAAGAGGAATATCACTTATCGTGAGTTATCGTCTAAGACTGGGTTGCCAGTAACTGTTTTAAGTAGATATGCGAAAGGTCATGTTTTGCCGAATACTGCGAGGGCGAAGCAACTTTGGAAGGTGTTGACGAAACTTGTTGGTTTGGAAAGGGAGCTTCGAAGCAGAATAAAATTTAATGAAGAAGGATACTTTGATAACACTGAGATCATAGGTGACTTCAACATTCTTCAGCAGGCAGCCAACCATGCACTCGCAAATTTCGCTGGAAAACGTGTCACAAAGGTTTTAACAGCAGCCGTGGATGGAATTCCGTTGGGTACTATGCTTGCTAACGCCCTTGGAGTTAACCTAGTAATAGCGAAGAGAAACAAGGAAGTTGGGGTTAAGGCTTTTCTTGAAGAAACTTATGCACTCAGGGATTCAGGGGTAACCATGACACTCTACGTTCCGAAGGACGCCATTAAAAGGCGGGACAGCGTCCTGATCGTGGATGACATGATTAAGACTGGTGAAACTCAAGCCGCGTTAGTCAATTTAGTTCGGAAAGCGAAGGCTGAAATTTCAGGAATATTCTCCCTTATAGCTGTTGGAGATAAGTGGAATGAGAAGCTGAAGCTTCGTGAAGGCTGCCCAATAGAAGTCATAACTTATGTTAAGGCGCCTTAGGATTTAAGCACTCTCTTTTAGCTGGACAAGAAGTGCATTTTCCTTTTCTACAGAAATTTTTGCTCAGTCTAAGTAGGGCTGTTTCAAAGTTAATGAAGGATTCTCCTGCAACTTTGTTTTTAGCCCAGAAATCCTCAAGCTGTTTTAGAGCATTTTCATCAGTTTCGTTCTTCACTATTCCAAGGTTTTTGGCAGCGAAGACCACCAGACTCGTTGGATTTGGTTTGGGTTTTTCCCAGATCTCTCGCAATTCTCTTAGGAAGATGCTTACAGTCACGTCGCCTATGCCCTTTCCTAAATCCTTTAACCCATTTTCCAAGTCTTTTGCATTGGAAGCCTCGCTATGGAGAAGATTGAGGCTTCCGTTGTACTTTTCCATGACGTTTTGCATAACTTCCAAAAGTTTGTCCGCAGTTTTAAAATCGTAGCGTGTGTAACTTCCTTCATCAAGGATTCTAACTAGGCCCTCCCATCCAGTTTCAAGGATTCTTTCAGGCGTTAGAACCTCATATTTTTGAAAGCATTTGTAAGTTTTGATGACTGAAGTTTCAGTTATGGGTGCACCAAACAGTACGGAGGCTAAGAACCATTTGAAAATCTCCTCATCCTTTCCACTGTCTAGATTTATACCTAAAACTTTAGAATATCTTTTTCCAAATTTTTCAAGGAGAGCTTCTACAGTTTTCCGTTTCATGGTGTTTTCACTTTCTCACAGTTTTTATACTGTTTACGTCATAAAACAGTTTATTGAGGCATTAATATGAGGACGATAGAATGGCGTCATGGAAGAGTTGTAACGATAGATCAGACGAAACTTCCGCAGGAAACTGTGTTTTTGGAGATGAAAAATGTCACTGAAGTGGCTGATGCCATAAAAACTATGAAAATAAGGGGGGCACCACTTTTGGGTGCGGCTGCAGCCTTTGCATTGGCTCTAGTGGCTTATCATTCAAAAGCTGAAAAGAAGGCGGAACTAATTAACGAGTTGGAGAAAGCGGCAGAGACTTTGAAGGAAACTAGGCCGACGGCTGTTAATCTTTTCTGGGCGATCGATAGAATTCTGATCAAGGCGAGAGGTTTCTCTGGAAACACCGAAGATTTAGCCGCGTTTGTTGTTGAAGAGGCTGAGAAAATTGCTGATGAAGATGCAGCGGCGAACCGTTTGATTGGTAAGCACGGTGCTGAACTGATTCGTGACGGGGATGTTATCTTAACGCATTGTAACGCGGGTGCTTTAGCAACGGTTGATTATGGCACGGCTCTAGGCGTGATAAGAGCTGCTTGGGAGCAAGGGAAGAAGATTAGGGTTATTGCGACTGAGACAAGGCCGAAACTGCAGGGAGCAAGGTTAACAGCTTATGAGCTTAAACGCGATNGCATACCAGTCACATTGATTACTGATAACATGGTTGGGTATGTCATGTATAAACGGCTGGTTGGCAAAGTCATAGTTGGAGCAGACAGAATAGTTAAAAACGCGGTAATCAACAAGATTGGAACATATGCCATAGCTGTTTTAGCCAAAGAGCATAACATTCCATTTTATGTTGCAGCTCCCAAATCCACCTTTGACTTGGCACGTTCTTCAACGGATGTTACCATTGAGGAAAGACGGTCGGAAGAGGTTACGCACATAGGTTCGCAGAGGATTGCTCCTGAGGGAGTGAATGTTTTGAATCCAGCCTTTGACATAACTCCGTTGGAATACGTGACAGCCGTCATCTGTGAGGATGGTGCCCTACGTAAGGAAGATCTCGTTAAGCTTGAATCCAATTTATAAGCGAAAAGATGGTTTTATGCTGGTTGAGGGTTTGCATGAACGAGGGTAAGGAAAAGACTGCTGTCCGTTCAGAACTCAGCGTTACAGGCTTGCTTGTTGAAAACGGTGTCAAAGTCTCTGAAAAAGAGAGTGTGGATGAACTTTCTTTCAGGGGTTACGGTGTAGTTGAGAACGATGAGTTTTTGCTTGCATTTTATGAGGCTCTGTATCTTTTGGATAAGGGAAACTTGGAGATCGAAAATGGAAAAGGTGAAACAGTGGATTTTCAAAGGGTTCTGCAACACTATGAGGAAGCTGATGAAAATGCTTGGGCTAAATATTTGGCATATCGTGATTTGCGAAGTCGGGGATACGTTGTTCGCGAAGGTTTTGGCTTAGGCGTTGACTTTCGAGTTTACGAACGTGGAGGATACGGTGAAAAAACGGCTAAATACTTGATTTTGAGCATGCAAGAGGGAAATCCAATATCACTGGAGAATCTAACCCGTGTTCTGAGACAGTGTCAAAGTCTCAAGAAGGAACTGGTTTTGGCTGTTATGAACCGTAGAGGGGAAATAGTTTACTACTCGGTTTCACAGTTAACCCTAAAATAGTGGAGTGTTCGAATTGCCCGCTTTTAGAAGAGTTCGTGGAATGAGAGATTTTCTGCCAGAAGAAGCCCAAATGATGAAGTACATTGAAGGCAAGGCTAGAAAAATAGCTCGGCTTTACGGATATGGGGAGATAATAACGCCTGTTTTGGAATCTTACGAGCTTTTAGCTGCAAAGGCTGGTGAAGAGATTCGCTCTAGAATGTACGCTTTTGAGGATTTGGGTGGACGCAAGGTTGCCTTAAGACCAGAGTTCACGGCTTCTGTGGCGAGACTAGTTGCAACCACTCTAAGAAACGAGCCTAAGCCTTTACGAATGTTTTCCGTGGGAAGCCTATATCGATATGACGAGCCGCAGCAAGGTCGTTTCAGAGAGTTTTGGCAGTCAAATTACGAGTTGATGGGTTCAAGCAAGTCTGAAGCGGACGCGGAAATAATAATGTTGACGAACAGTTTGATGAAGGCTGTGGGATTAAAGAATTTTGTTTTCAAAGTTGGGCATGTTGGGGTTTTGAGAGGGATTTTGAGCCAAGAAAAGATTGAAGATGAANTTCAAAATGGAATTATGCAGTTGATGGATAAAAAAGAGTATGCTGATGCTCTTGATCTGGTTGAAGAGACTGCACGCGCGTCTAGCAGATGCTTGGAGACTCTTCGAAAACTGGTGAAAGTTGGGGGCAGTAAGTTCTCTGAAGTTCTAGGTGAGATGGAAAGGCTTGCTGAAGGCTATGAAAGGGCTGTTGATGCTGTGAGAAATCTAGAGGAGATTCTTAAGCTTGTTTCCGAAAGCGAAGAAAAAATTCACATGATTGTTGAGGCTGGCTTTGCTAGGGGACTTGAGTATTACACTGGTATGGTTTTTGAGATTTACGTTCCAGAGATGAATATATCACTGTGTGGCGGTGGAAGATATGACAGGCTTATTGAAATGTTTGGAGGTGAGCCTACACCTGCGGTTGGTGTTGCCCATGGGTTAGATAGGATAATGATGGCGATGCAGAAGCAGAAAACTCCGCTAGAAACTGAGGAGGAAAAAACGGTTGTGGTGATTCCCGTTAATGAAGGGTTGAAGGGGGAAGCTTTGAAGATTTCGCGGATGCTGAGAGATGCGGGCATACCAGTTGAGGTTGAGGTTATGGGACGAAGAGTGGCTAAAGCTTTAGAAGATGCGGATAGAAGAAAAATGGACTATGCAGTAATTGTGGGAGAAAGAGAACTGAAAGAGAAAGCAGTCGTACTTCGAGATCTCGCTAAAAGAGAACAGAAAACCGTGAAAATTGAAAGCATAATAGGAACAATAAAGGGTCAAGCGTAATCTAAACTGTATTTCTCTTTCTTAGAGACTGAGACTAGACGTGTTTTCTTCTGTAGAGTATGACTGCTAGTAGTGCTGCTATCATGAACAATGACAAGATTATTCCAACGTCAGAATTTACATTTAAGTCCCCTTCGATAATCATTTTCAGGGATTTCCATCCTTTTCGTATCGTGTTGAAATGTCTTTGGGCTTCTCAGCGATTTCGCTGTGTGTGTTTCAGGTTGTCGGATTGAGCTTTCCTTAGACGATTATTAAAAAGTTTTTAGGGGTTCAGAATCCGAACAAAAACAACGTTAACTCCAATAACCTTTTTTACTCCAAAACTCTCTAATACAACAACCTAAGCAAAAGGACAAGAGAAACAATGGACGAAGAGAAACAACCACTCAATCGCTACACCCAGCCAGTCGACTTCGAAAAACTAACGTCGATAGTCTCTGCAGAATTCCAACTAGAAGAATGCCTGATAGAAAAGATGGTTCCCACATACTACCTTAAACAGCCGCAAGAAACAAAACAATCCTTTCTAAAACTGCTAAAAAACCTGAAAGCGATGAATCTTATAGCTTTTCTACGAAGAAAGAACGGCAAGATGGTTTTGAAAATTGTTCCGAAACCTCCTACAAAACCAAGCAATATCATGGTGAATTGGATATTGTTTTTTGCAACTATTGGAACTACTTTCCTCACAGGTTACATGCTATCCGGAGACTTAACTAATCCTTTCGTTGGCGGTGCAACGTTTACAATAGCGATAATGGCAATACTTGGTACGCATGAAATGGGTCACAAACTAACTGCAGACAAGAAGGGAATAGAAGCTACCCCACCATACTTTATACCTGGACCACCAGCGTTCCCAGGTTTTCTCGGGATAGGAACGTTTGGCGCAGTCATAATGCAAAAATCTCTTCCACCCAACAAGGATACTTTGTTTGATGTGGGTGCAAGCGGCCCAATTGTTGGGTTTATTTTAGCTGCGATAGTGAGTGTTGTGGGAATTTTGTTTTCTCCGATTTACCCAATTCCTCCAGAACCTTTGGGCTTCCTTCCTGCTCCGTTAATCTTTGAGCTTTTGGCTGTCTTTGTTGTAAAGCTTCCACCAGATTACTACATTTCGTTGCATCCCGTTGCTTTCGCTGGTTGGGTAGGTATGGTCGTTACTATGCTTAACCTGTTGCCTGCTGCAATGCTTGATGGTGGCCATGTAGCCCGTTCCTTAGTTGGTGAAAAAACAAGAAATGTCTTAACATTGTTGTCAATTCTACTATTGATTTTAGTAGGTTTTTGGCCGATGGCATTTTTTGTGCTTTTCATCTCCATGTATAAGCATCCTGGTCCTCTTGACGATGTTTCCAGTTTGTCTGCAAGCAGAAAGCTTCTAACAATCGTATTGATAGCCATTTTTGTTTTATGTTCGTTTCCGATTCTTCCAATTTTTTAGAAAAAATGCTTTGGTGGATTTGTGTTGAACTTGTAGACAACAAGATTTATTAACTATTGCGATATTAGATATCGTGTAAAACATGTCCGAAACAAAACACATTAAACTCCCATGTAGGTGAATCGGCAATGAGGGGAACATTAATCCTAATGGTTTTCTTCCTGATGTTTACATTTGCATCTTTGTTGATTCCTTCGCCGATGTTTCCGGGAAACCTTTTTTGTAGCTTAATTGGAGAAGCGATAGGTCAGTATGTTGAGTATTTGAGCGCGTTGTTCAACGGTGTTTTTTACGGTATGATTTTGTGGCTTGTCTTTGTTGTTATAAGTAGGAGACTTGAAGAAGAAGGGTAGCGTTTATTTGTGTCTAACTTCTTCAGGTGGTGATAGAAAACCTATCAGTTTAATTTTGCTTCCGCATTGATTGCACTTTAGAGTCAGCTCTGTCAACTCGTCTTTTTTGACTTTCGTTTCGACGATCGTGTAGACTTCTTCTGTCTCATCCTCGGGGGAAATTATGGCGCTGCATTTTGGGCATTGAAAAGCTCCATCTCCATCAATCTTTGTTAAATCAACTGTGTAGTTTCCACCTTTTTTGGTTGCAGTTTTCCTCATCATTTAAAGACCTCTTCATGTATTCTGATGATTTTTCATGGTTAGGCACGGATGTAATTAACGATTATGAATCACTAATCTAGATTACAAATTCATTGTAAAAGTTATGGAGAATGAATATTAGAAACATTAGGAAACAGTACAGCATCCTAGATGTTTCGGAGGCAGCAAATGAATCTAGTTAGTTGGTCAACGCTTATTAGAGAAAATTCAGTAAAAGTTATGAGTTCCTAAGAGCGAATTAGAAACTAGAAACACTAAGGAAGAATGGCTCTTGGAAAAATTCGATGTGATAGTGGTTGGCGCGGGAACTGCGGGTTGCTTGGCTGCAAAGACGGTAGCTGAAGCAGGGTTAAAAGTTTGTGTGATTGATAGAAAGGGAAGAGAGGAGATAGGGGAAAAAATTTGTGGAGACGCCTTAGGGGAGCACCATTTGAAAACGGTGGGTCTGGAAAAGCCTCAAGGTGGTGAGCTTGAAAAGAGGATCGAAGGTGTTAAGGTTTATTCACCAGATTTGGAAACAGTTTTCACCATTGCGTATGAGGATTATGTTGGTTATATGCTGAACAGGCGTCTTTTCGGGCAATGGCTGCTTAAGAAAGCCCTCGATGCGAGTGCGATTCTTTTTGATTTCACGCAGTGTCTGGAGCTGATAACAGAGAAAAAATTTGTGACAGGGGTTTTGGCCAAAAACATGAAAACTGGCGAAAACATCGAGTTAAAAGGCAAAGTCGTTTTGGACGCCAGCGGATTTATGGCTGTCATCAGGCGAAAACTTCCTAGAGAAATGGGGATAGAAAGCGAGGTTGTAAATGAGGATGTGGCAGCTTGTTACCGGGAGATCAGGCAACTCAAAATGGAAACTGAAAAAGCGGAATACTGTGAAATCTATTTAAGTCAGCAGGTGTCTCCGGGTGGATATACGTGGATTTTCACTAAGGGTGGAGCTAAGGTCAATGTTGGTTTGGGAGTTTGTATGCGTGGGAGGTTTCCAAACCCCAGAAACCAGTTTTGCAAATATGTTTTGACAAAACCAGTTTTTGAAGGTTCACTGTTATTGAAAGGAGGGATGTGGTACGATCCGACACGCAGACCCTTGGATAACATGGTTGGAAATGGCGTGGCAATCCTTGGTGACGCAGCGTGCTTAGCTAATCCAATACACGGTGGCGGAATAGGCCCCTCAATGCTGAGCGGATACCTTGCCGGAAAAACAATAGTTGAAGCTTTGGAAAAAGGCGACGTAAGCCAGAAATCCTTGTGGCCCTACAACCGTAAGTATATGGAAATGTATGGAACAAAACAGGCTGGACTGGATGTTTTCCGCATGCTTCTCCTAAACTGCCAAGACGAAGATCTAAACTACGGAATGAAGTATAAGCTCTTAACAGAGGAAGATGTTCTAAAAGCTAGTTTAGGACAAGAATTTCATCTAAACGTGACTGAAACTGCCAAACGTGTTTTCAGAGGACTAAAAAGAATACGTTTCTTGAACAAGCTCAGGCTTACAGTTAACCTGATGCGTGAAGTTAGAGCCCATTACAGGAACTATCCTGAAACTCTGGAAGGCTTTGATGAGTGGCGATTGAAAAGAGAGACGTTGTTTAGGGAGGCTCGGTCAAAACTTATAGAGTGACAAGTGTAAGGGTTATGCGTGTTGCAGTTTTAGCCACTGGGGGAAAGGATTCGGTTTTAGCGCTTCATCGAGTGTTAAATGAAGAGTATGAAGTAAAGTATTTAGTGAGTATGATTCCTCTTAGAGAAGACAGCTGGATGTTTCATTACCCGAACATTTGTTTGGTTGATTTATTTGCGGATGCTGTTGAGATACCGCTTGTGAAGACTGAAACCTCAGGCGTTAAAGAAAAGGAAGTTGAAGACCTTAAACGCTTGATTGGAAAGCTTGATGTGGAAGGCATAGTTTCCGGAGCGGTAGCCTCAAACTATCAGAAGACAAGAATAGAAAAAATCTGCCGACAGTTAAGACTGAAGTCTGTGATGCCGCTCTGGCACGAAAACGAGTTGGATGTCTTGAATGAGATTTTAGATCTTAAATTTGAGGTAATAATAACTGGAGTCTATGCGTATGGCTTTGACAGGGGATGGCTTGGAAGGAAAATTGATGAAAAAACTGTCGAAGCATTGATGGAACTGAACAGAAAATATGGTGTGTCGCTTGTCGGCGAAGGAGGAGAGTATGAAACTCTGGTGCTTGACGCTCCATTCTTTCGAAAGAGGATAAAGATTGTCAAAGCTGAGGAAGTTTGGAAAAATCAAAGTGGCTATTTTCTGGTCACCAAAGCAAAACTCGAAAACAAATAAAACATTTCATGAGCGTTCTGCAAGCTCCAGAATGAACAACAAAATCTGTCAAGTAACAAAAGGAGAAGAGTGAAAATAAGAGCCATGAATGGATAAGCCCTAGACTAGCGCATTACCTCATTCTCCTAAGCGATATGCAAAAGTATTTTAAGACAATCGTCTACAAATGAGCTTCGTAAATGAGGAATTTATATGAACAAACCTAACATCACAATCTTGGCAGCTATTGCGTTACTCTTGTCCGCGAGTCTGCTGAGCTTTCGAGTTGCAGCGAGCCCTGATGGTTATCCTACAGCTGAAACGCCAACGTTGATTGCTTCCCTGTCTCCGCCTAACGCAACAATAGGAGATGACATTACGTGGCTAATATGGACGGATCCAAACTGTTCTGGTTGCGATGTTTATCTCGAAATATTTGACATGACAAACTGGACAAAAATTTATGAAGAGAACGAAACTTTAGGCACTTTAAATGAGTGTGGTTCCCTTGAAAAGGTGATATCAAGCGTAGGCTTCCAAGAGCATGAATACCGATTCACCGCCAGAATGACAACAAACGGCATAGAAATGGAATGTTCAAGATATTTAGAGCTCTTTGAAGCTCCCTTCAGCATAGTAACTTGGGCGGATCCTTATGAGGCTATTCCAGGACAAATCGTTGAGCTAACTATATACGAATCTGTGTATCCTTACATTGACGCTGTGGCCAACATTACAGTTTACAATTCCACACACCCTTCTCTCTGGACCTTAACCGATGTCACAATTCCATCGACAAACGGTACCCGACTAATAGACATCCCAACAGCTGGTTTAGTTGCAGGCTTTTA
>JGI24422J19971_10003060_pt1 | contig 10458 bp, 10 predicted proteins | sample DeeMarSWOR152_54_FD_19971 | JGI IMG/M metagenome (IMG submission 19971)
GAAGTAATAACAACGCCATTTACCTTTCCCGCCACGCCACACGCCTTATTCTGGAACGGCATAACTCCCGTTTTTTGTGATATCGATGAAGAGTCAATGACTATTGACCCGGATAAAATCGAACAAATGGTCAGCCCCAGGACTACAGCAATCCTGGGAGTTCATATTTTTGGTACACCCTGCCATATTGAAAAGATTCAGGCAATCGCTAACCACCGCGGGCTAAAAGTCATTTATGACGCCGCACATGCATTTGACACTGAGATTGATGGTACCGGCATCGGCAATTTCGGAGATATATCCATGTTCAGCTTTCACGCCACGAAATTGTTCCATACGGCAGAAGGTGGCGCTCTCACCTGTAAAGACACGGACTTGAAGCGGTGCATAGACCTTCTCAAGAATTTTGGCATTAAGAACGAGGATGAAGTAGTAATGCCCGGCATCAATGGTAAGATGAATGAAATACAAGCGGCATTAGGGCTGATTAATTTGAGATATCTTGAAGCTGAGAGGGAGAAAAGAAAGCGGATTATCGACACATATATACGGTGCTTACGCAATATCGAGGGAATCAGCTTAACTGAAATCCCGAAACATGTTAAAAACAGCTATCAATATTTTGTCATCCGGATTGAGCAGGAGAGATTCGGCATCTCAAGAGATGAAGTCTATAAAAGGTTGAGGGAATACAACGTATATGCTCGAAAGTACTTTTATCCTTTATGCAGTGATTATCCCTGTTACAGAAATCTTCCCTCTGCCGACCCGGCCAATCTGCCTGTGGCGAAAAAGGTGGTCACTGAAGTCCTGTGTCTGCCATTGTATGGCGAGCTGGCTATTTCTTCGGTAGAAAAAATCTGCGAAATAATAAGGAGTTTCAGGAAATAATCGTATGCCCAGAGTCAGTGTTATCATACCCGCCTATAACCACGAAAAATATGTCGGCGAGTGTATTCAAAGCGCATTGGACCAGACATATCAGGACTTTGAAATCATAATTACCGACGATGGGTCATCTGATAGGACGGTGAAGGTTATCAAGGAGTTTGCTGATTCACGAATACAACTCTATACATATGCCGAAAATAAAGGCGCGTGTACTGCTACTAATAACTGCATCCGAAAAGCTACTGGCGAGTATATCGCTGTATTGAACTCCGACGACGCCTGGGAGCCAACCAAGCTGGAAAAGCAGGTGAAATACCTGGACAGCCACCCGGAAATCGGGGCAGTCTTCACCAAAGTTATTTTTGTGGACGAAGCAAGCAGCCCGGTTGGCCCATCCGATTACAAGCATTACTATAATATTTTTGACCAGAGAAACAGGTCGAGGTATGCCTGGCTAAATCATCTCTTTTCCAGAGGGAACTGCCTGTGTCATCCCAGCGTTCTAATCAGGAAAAAATGTTATGACGATGTCGGTTTATATGACGAGAGAATGGCAAATATTCCCGACCAGGATATGTGGACAAGGTTATGCTTCAAATACGATATACACATCTTAAATGAAAAACTGATCCGCTTCAGAATCATGGCCGACAAGTCAAGTGCTAGCGCCGATAAGTTATCTACCCACATTCGAGTACGCTTTGAGTACATGCAAATTTTGAATCATTACCTTGCGATAAACGACAGGGAAACCTTCTTAAAAATATTTCCCGAGGCTGAAAAATATGGGGTTGTGGAAGGAGAATACATACCGTATTTCTTGAGCAGGCTGGCGATAGATGTCCCATACACAAGCTGGCAGCTTTGGGGGTTAGAGGTCTTGCATAATTTTATTGGAAACGATGTTAATGCAAGAGGCCTGGAAAAAAAATACGGATTCCGCTATAGGGATTTTTATAATCTTACTGCACAGCACGATGTCTTTAATATTTCAGCGGCGGTAGCGCCGGGCGCTGCCTTGGCGCATGGTATACCCTGTGCCAGCCTGCAAAACTATGGCAGGGTAATGAATTTGGCTATACGATTGCACTGGATGCTGGCAAAAATCGTGCTTAAGATATACAATAGGATAAAGTAAGACCGACTCACCCGTTTTGTTTCGGGGGCAGCATCATTGTATTTGGCTTAAGAATCTGCTTGTAATTGTCCTTCAAGTTTCTCGAAACAACAGCATTGGCACTTACGGCGCATCCGCTGCCAATTTGAACCTTTGGATAGGTAACTACACCGCTGCCTAGAAGTGTTGCTTCGCCAATTATAGTTCGACCGGAAAGCACGCAGCCGGGGCTTATAACTGAGAACTCTCCAATGACACAATCATGGCCGATTGAGACATTCTGATTTACCAGAACATGCGGTTTGATGTGGCAACCAATAGCAATTGTAGTATTCGGACCTATGAATACACCCTTCTCAATGATAGCGTTCGGCATAATCACAGTGCTTTGATGTATAATGGTAGCGAATTGCGCTTTAGGAACATGCTTCAGTAATTCATCGTACAACTTCCATCTTACAATTGGCTCGCCAACACCCAAAGTGAAATAGGTGCTGTCATCGTTGAGTTCCGCAGCTCGTGCAAAAGAAATTATCTCAATGTTTTCATGGGTTGTTCCCATTTTGCCAGAGTACTCATCAATAAATCCGACTATCTGCCACTTCTCAACTTCGGAGCCTATATCTTGAAGGGCGCAATACATTACTTCCCGTGCAAAATCACCGGCACCAATAATGATAAGCTTTTTCCTATTCATCGCTTTAACCCCCTTCGGTAGGTTTTATTCTGACGCCCCCAAATTATATAGACCACACAAAAGTGCATTGTCAAACAGAATGAAGGACTATTCCTTGGAAACAAACCTCATACTTTTAATTGTGCCCGAGATAATTACGTCATTACTGGCATTTGTAACTTCTACGTTGGCAGAGGCAACTCCCCGCCGATCGATATCACTGAGAGTCAAACTACAGATTAGTTCATCACCAATATATATGGGCTTTTTGAATTGGATTGAGACCGAAAGCCAGATGTTACCATCGCCCATGAGCTGAGTCAAGGCCCCGGAAATAAGCGCCGCGCCAATCCCCCCGTGAGCTATTCGCCTTCCGAAAACCGTTCTCGATGCGAATTCCTCGTCGAAGTGTACTGGATTTCTGTCCAAGCTCAAACTTGCAAAAGTTTCTATGTCTTCTTCTTTAACTACCCGTGAAACTGAAACTTTTTTCCCTGGCTGCAATGGCCCCATGCTCATAGCAGAACCTCCACCTCTTCAAATAGTTGACGCCAAAAAGCATAACCATCCCATACATGACCGAAATGGTGCATTGAGGAGAGAGGCACAATCCGCTTGACTTTTGTATCAGCCAGTACTTTAAGAAGGCCGGTTGTCTTCAAATCCTTGAATGCATGCCCAATTGTCTGGATGTTCTCCGGCAGATTGTTTGCGGCTTCTTTAAAAGTTGCCCAGATAACAGGAAGTGACATGAGTGATGTGAACATCGGCATCTTACTGGTTCCCGTTGCGACAACAGCGCTGTTGTTTTCTGCAAACCCTGCTTCCCAACCCAGAGCCCTAGCCCATTGACAGGCCATTATGTTGTTGGATGCGACATGCTGCGGCGGCAGGCGGGTCATAATTTTTGGCCACATCTTAATTATCCTATTCTTTAATTCAACTGCCTCCTGCATATTTCCGTCAATCATTACAACCTTTTTAGGAGACGTACAACCTGCCTGTCCATAGATAGCGAAAACCTTTATTAAGGCTTCAACCTCCTCATCATTCAAAGCCTCCTTTTCAACCCACGCTTCCGAACTCCTATCTATAAAAGGTATGCTGACACTTTCCACGGGGTGCGGCATTGAATCAATCGCCTTCACAGCTTCATCGGAGCCAAAAGCTATGCGAATACTACTCTCCGCTGCCATTTCCTGGTTCCGCGGATCAGACCTGTCGAAGCATTCTATAGTTACCTTTTCCGCGAGAAATCTTTTAAGCTGGCATTCCGGGAGATTTTGCAAGGCAAAATTCAGAAAGATTCCGGTCAGATTTTCACTTTGCGAGCCGGCTTTCGCTCTGATTGGATTACCGCTTAAACTTAGCAAGACTAGCATTAAGGGGCCGAGCAAGCTTACGTTATTGGGCAGCCAAAGACCAATGTTCCCTCTAGGTCTTGCCAAATATGACACCGTCTTACTAGGAGTAGTGAGCGGATTCCCGAAAGTGCTATCAAACGGTTGATAAAGGTTTTCCTTGGTTAAGAATGAGATTAAGTAAGCCCATTCATCTCTGGTGAATTCAGCAGGGACATTCCTTATCATTATCTTTCTCAGGTTATGCCAATCTTCGATAATACTATCAACCTCGAAGGGGAGTGCAACCGCTGTAACCTTCCCGTTCATTTGAAAGAAATGCAAATGCTTATACATTTGCACACCCCCTAATTTCAGCTTCCGGGACTCTTCCCAGAAGTTCAAAACGCCTGCCCAGTCTCCCGCATGGGCAACTACCGGGCAAGATACGCCCAATGTCCTCGGAAAGAACGCTGTGATAAGGGGCACCATAAGTGATTGTATTCAATAGTTGCAACTGTCCGGCTTTCTCTTCAAGTGGTTTCAATGTATAAGTATCGCGGACAATAACATCAGCCCAAACTGGAACATGTCTTGCGCCGTGTTCGCACAATGGATATATGATGCCTAATTGCTCCACCAGTCCGTAGAAATCCACGATTTTAGAGTCAGGGTGTGCATACTGCAGAAGCCTTGAGTCAAACTCTTCCCTACTCACTTTAACATCTTCAAGTTTCTTCCACCCGCCGCTATGCACAAAGTGGAATTTTTTCTTCGCCAACGCCGACCTGATTTCACCGGGAAAAATTGCTTTCCCCCAAGCCAGCCAGAGAACCCACGAAAAACCATAGACCAGAAATGAATCGTTGTTGGCAAGCGTTTTCGCAAGGAGTTCCCATTTCATACTGCCCGGCTCCTCAGGGTCCTGCATGAGGAAGTGAATCTCAGATGAGAGAGGCCTCAGACTCATTGCTGCTGCAACTCGAGCCGAAAGCTCGCGGTGGTAAAGAGATTTAGCACTGTCCAAGACCAAAAGAGGTCTCTTCTCAGAGCCGACAAAATCAGTTAGTATCTTCGTAGCGCTTTCTTTTTGGAGCCTAGAACTTTGATCGTCGAGAACAATTCTACTTGAAACTCCAGATGTAGATGATGACTGTGCTACTCTTTCGTGCTTAATATTTTTCCCTGAAGTTCTGAGCTCCAATTGCTTAAAAACGCCGACATGTATAAAAGGCAACTCTTCAATTCTTTCTGCCTTCCTCCACTCAGGCCACATTCTTGCAAATTCTACACATCCCTTCATATGGTGTGTCGTGAGAGAGTTCATTTCTTCCATGAAAATGGTGGGGGCTCTCTTTCCATAGACGGGTCTGGAGATGAGCCGACTCATTTGAACCTCCTGAGAGTGAAGTGGGATAGGTAGTCTGGCCTGACAAGTACACAATTTGTACGGCTTGCGGGTTCTCTTAAAACCAAGCGCCAGTTTTCCTCCAGAACCGGAAGTCCAAGATCATATATATGTTCATCAAACAACTGCTTGATAACTTCTACTACTCTGCCCTTATTTATTTTGTATAGGTCAAACATTCTATCTACCTTGTCACTATGTTGCATATTGAGACTAAAAACCGGCCATAAATAAACGGCACAAAGTTGCGCATGTCCAAAGTATTCTTCGGGATATTTAAGTTTCAGAAGACCTTCCAGTGTATGAGCGATGCCGTGAACCAGCCCAACGCTGGACTGCGCCTGCTCTGCACAAGCACGAGCGCTCAACTCAAACCACCTGGGATTGTTTTCTAGAGGCAAGTCCTCAAGACTCTTTATTACATCTGCCAGTTCGTTGCGAACTTCATCATTTGCGATGGGCGATAGAAAACCCTCCAAAGCATGGGCCCAGACATCACCACATGCGTATTTAACCAGGTCAGCTGGAAGTCCTTCGGCAAGTTCAGCCCAGATAACACGCACATCTGGTAGAAACTCAATTCCCATTTGGATTCTTTTCTTGCTACCTTCGTTCAAAATAGCAATAGGAGAATTCTCAGCTCCACTCCCCCAGATTGAAGGAATAGCTATCAGCCTCATTTCGGGGCGGTTTTCCTTTCGCCACACTTTGGCTCTGTCGATCAAAACACCGCCACCGATAACTATAAGCGTGTCTAAATCGCCACTGGGTTCTTCATTATCTTCAATTACGGGCAGTGAAAGTCTTCTTTCGACTTTATGCCGTAAAAATGGGAGTGTCCATATAGCGGCGTTCTTGAAATCAAAGGTAGCTAGTTCCTCCAGCGTCCACACTTCAGGCTTATTCATCGAAGCTTATCCCTTTCGATTCCAGAAGGTCAATTATATCTCGAACTCCCCTTATCTCAAGTGCCTCTTCGGGCTTCATATGGTAGCCGAATGTTTCTTCGACCCCGACTGCCAAAGCTACAACAGCTAAAGAATCCCACGAATCGACATCTTCCCTCATCAAATCGAACCGAAATTCGCCTTCCTCCAAAATCAATACCTCAACGAGTAGATCTTTTAGTTTATCCTTGTTGCTCATTTCTCATATCCTCTGCTTCCAGTGCACGGTTAAGTTTTTGTTCCCACGAAGTGCAAATTTGTCAATCTTCCCGTTTGGTAAATAAGGCATTGACGGTATGCTTTCCAGTCTAACGGGCCAGTGAGTTCTGGGATGATTCCTGCGAAAAGACTGCAGGATTCCTTGAATCTGCTCTTTTGTGGGCTCCGGAGATAGAACAAGAACATGTCCCTGTTCACCGGATGCGGTCATCTCCTGGTAAAAGACTGCATGCCCAGACCATTGAGTATAAACCGTGTCAAGCAATTGTGGGATTGAAATTTTTTCTCCATATCTCTTAAACACCTCGTCGCTTCGACCTTTGATGCGCCAGTAATTGTTTTCGATTGGCTCGCCGAAATCGCCCGAAGGTATCCAGTCTTCATCCAAAGGAACGCAAAAACCGCTATCATCATAGAATCCTACTGCTCGGTACGGACTTCTGAAAAGGATTTCCCCTTGATTGCCAGCCTTCATCTCGATTCCAGGAAGGGGAACACCTATATTGCTCCCCTCATTGCTGTCTTCGAGAGGGCGGCAACTCAGTCTAGGCATTGCTTCTGCGCACCCATAATTGTTGAATATACGTGCGTTTGGGAAAAGTCTCTTAACAAGTTCGATTTGGTTCTGAGGAAATGGCCCACCTGCAAAATGCAAGCGAATAACGCCAGGGAAGCTGACGTTGTCTCCGTAGTTCCTTACAAAAAGCGGAATCTGCGCTCCAATGAGGCACAGGAGACAATTTTCAGCTTCCAGAAGGCATTTCTTTAGGTTATCTGGTTTTTGGAACCCGCCGGACAATATGAGTTCTCGCTGCATGACTCTCGACCAGAGCCACTGATTCACAAACGCATAACAATAAGAAAGTGGAAGCGCCAAAATCGTTTGTTTTGCCGGTTCGCTATCTTGCACCTTATGGAGGACACGAACCAGCTTCTCCGCTCTTTCTCGCGAACCGATCACAAGCTTGGGCTTTCCTGTGCTCCCAGACGTGAGAAGCGCAAAGTGATTCTGCTGGAAGTTCTCCGGCAACTGCTCCATCCCCTTTTCCACCCATTCTTCTGTAATGCCCCTTCGATTGGGCAGGAAGACAAAGGTAGATAACTCAGACCAAGCCTTATCCAGCTTTGTTATGTCTTCGTTGACCTCGTTTTCGTATAGGACATACATTACAGTGGTGCTCACCTGATTTGGTGCTTTTCCCCATTTCTCCACTGAAATATCCAATTTCCTTGCGCACACTTTTAGGATAAAATATTTTAGCATAGAAGAGCTATAAAACATAAAAACCTTGACCCACCCGGGAAGCAAATGGTTTACCATTGTCGCAGAATCAATAGAAGGAAGCGGCAATGGCAGGCCAGGCATGGTATCAGGGAGATAACACGGTCAACCGGTCTGGCCCGCAATACAGCTCGAAAGTACCTTCTCCCAGCGCAAAGCTGCGGTGTGGCGTGTGACGGGCCGCCACCAGCTGAGTCTCAACTGCTTGCTCTGGTGCAGTTGAACAGGGCTGATCCACGCCAGGTGGTAGTGCCACCATTGCCTTGACACGATAGTCCTATAAGCGGTAAAGTCACCGTAACGGTAAGTTTTCTGTATCTTCGGCACCCTCTATGCACAGAAAATCATTAAGAATATAAAGCATAGAAAGGAGCAAAACCTAAAATGCTAGATCTAGATAACAAAGGGGTACAATTTAAACTTGCATTTCTGTCCCGGGCATTGCAGGGAGCTGAAGATGCAATAGTATTTGGAGATATTTATGTTGTCGAAGGTGGTTATTCTGTCAAGTGTCTAGAATTTGGCTGTAAGAGAGTGACTTTAGTTGATGTGGTAGAAACATGTGGATGGTTAAATGAAAGACTTAAGAATAAAAAACTAAATTTTTACAAAGGTGATTTTTCTAATACATTGTTTATGAAGAGTATCCCTGAACAATATGATGTAAGCATAGCATTTGATGTGTTATTGCATCAGCCTCCGTTAATAAATACTCTTCAGCTCATGCTAGAAAAAACCAAGCGTCGTATATGCATTGTCCAGCCGATGCTGGTAGAGCTTAAAACTCCAAACGTGCTTGTATATCTTCCTGGCTGTGGCAATGCGGACCTTCATCCTATGAAAAAAGATGTGAGTAATGTTAACATTTTTGATGTCATGCAGGTTAACCAGTCATATTGGATTTGGGGTATGACACCATCATTTATGAAAAGCGTTCTTAAAGGAAGTGGATTTGATGTTATTTATGAAACTGATGGACCTTCTTTAGCTAATGAAAGGTGGTTTACGTGGGGATGCATTGCGGAAAGAAAGACAGTCGCGACTGGACACTGGGTTAATTGCGGTCCGCAACGAGACATTATAGAACCAAACTGGTAATAAATTTTTTAAGGGCGGGTTGCACAATTAAAGTTTATGAAGTAAGTACAGGTGATAGTGAACTCAGGTAGGTAACAACATAAATTATGGACAAAGATGTGATAAAGAATACTGCAATCTCCGTAAAGCTACGACAGCTTCTAATGAAATACTCTGAGAAAAGTAGGCTCAAAAGAGATACGGGGAAATACTACTGCAGTCTACCAAGCATAGCTTATATAGAAATAACCAATCTGTGTAACTTGCACTGCAAATGGTGTTATCGAAATGATGAATCCATGCATACATTGGGATTTGGGTCTATGAATATCATGCATTCAAGTACTAGAAACATAGTTTGGTTTGACTAATCGCGAATCTGTCATGTACTATCATTAAGAATTACCGCAAAGCATTGATATCAGCTTGATTTCTAACTGGAGACTTGCAACATGACATTCATATCGTACGCACAGAATATGGAAGATGTTATGTTGTATCGTGCTCTGAAGAACATTCACCAAGGCTTCTATATTGATGTTGGAGCTGGTGACCCAACTATCGACTCTGTAGCCAAAGCATTCTATGACATGGGTTGGTCTGGAATCAATATTGAGCCGGTAGAAGCATACTTTCGAGAGTTGCAGCAGAAGCGTCCCCGAGATTTAAATCTGAACACCCTTGTTGGAAACTTTGTCGGTGATCTCACCTTTTATGAGGTTATTGACACCGGTCTTTCAACAATTAAAGATGCCTACGCCAATTATCATAGGTCGGCAGGTCGGTTGGTGAAAAAACGGTTTGCTCCATGCACAACGCTTGACATTATTTGTACCGAAAATAACGTTCATGTTATTCACTTTCTTAAAATTGACGTTGAAGGTGCGGAAAAAGAAGTGCTAGAAGGTTTCGCTTTTGAAACCATCCGACCTTGGATTGTAGTTGCTGAGATTCACGATCAGACAGGCTACGATGTTTCTACCAGCTGGGAGTATCTGCTATTGGAAAAGCACTATAAGCGTGTGTACTACGATGGGATCAACTACTTTTACGTTGCTTTGGAGCACAATGATCTTGCCGACTCTTTTAAAGTACCTCCTAATTTTTTCGACGAATTCATAATTTGGCGTCATGCTAATTATGGGGCAGAACCTGTCCGTAGGAAACTCGAAGATCTTGAGTCTAAACTTCAGCATATCAATGACAGCCTCTCATGGCGAATGACAGCGCCTCTCCGGAAGACTTGGGCAGTTCTGATTTCCTTGGCGTTTATACTTCTTCGAAGGTCGCGCCAATAGGTAAAATGGTTAAGTAAAGATGTGGTTGATTTAACCATTTAGTATTAAAATTATTCGTGGTTCAATGCGATGAGGCATATTGTGTTAAGTAGACTCAAAAGAGATACGGGGAAATACTACTGTAGTCCACCAAGCTTAGCTTATATAGAAATAACCAATCTGTGTAACTTGCACTGCAAATGGTGTTATCGAAATGATGAATC
>JGI24422J19971_10003063_pt1 | contig 10452 bp, 7 predicted proteins | sample DeeMarSWOR152_54_FD_19971 | JGI IMG/M metagenome (IMG submission 19971)
CTGGACTCACTAATGTACTTATTAGATACGCGTGTGACAAGCTCGACAGCGTGGAAAAGATAAGATGTATAATAGGCCGTAGGCGCCTAGAGGAGTCTGAGGGCGCCATTAAGGCTTGGGATCCTGGATGGTGTCCCGATGTGGCACTTGACGATTACGCAGAAGAACCTGTCGTCTTCGAAGACGGAGAATACAAACTAGTTCCCCCCTTCAGTGGTGTGGAAGAGTACAAGTTCCCTGACCCAATAGGGCCANTACTAGTCTCTTTGCATGTACACGAGGAAGCGGTAACCCTGCCNCGATTCATAAGAAAGGGTGTCAGATATGCGGAATTCAAATATCCACTGGACATGGTGGCAGGTGCCTTGGTAAAACTCGGATTTGCGAGTCATGACCTCATAAAGGTGAGTGGAGTGAAGGTCGCCCCACGCAAAGTCCTATTGAGTCTAGTACGTCGCCCTGTCGACAGCTTCCTTACTGAGGACGAGAAAACAATTGTCAGTCCATCTGAATACAGCGCCATTGTGATGATGGAGATAGAGGGAGAAAAAGCCGGAGACAAGGCAAAATACACGCTCAGCCGAAGATTATCTGGGGCTAGTGCAGATGAGAAGCTTAGGATGTTCAGGAGGTTGGGGACTACTAGAGTCTTTGTTGCCGCCCCGGCGATTGTGGCAGCTAAGATGAGCATAGAAGGCGAAGCAGAGAAGGGAATAATCGCGCCTGAGTGTTTGGATCCCATCAAATTCCTCAAAATGATGGTTGATATGGGGATTCCGGTGAAGTTCCAAGAGATCATGTCGAGGAACATAACCATCTCATAACTCTTTTCACTCGCGTGCATACAGACGTCTCAAGTATACCAGACGATAGCTAAAACATAATCTAGCAACCCGCGCCTAAGAAAGACTTTAAAGGATTTAGACGTATCTCGATAGCAGGTGATTCCATGCACAAGAAAGTACCGAACATTGTCGTAACGCCTCCAGGACCAGAAGCTTCCAAGTGGGTTAAGCGTGACGAGGCTGTGTTGGCACCATACAATCGCCCATTCTATTATCATATGGTTGTAGCTGGTGGAGAAGGAGCTGTTGTACAAGATGTTGATGGAAACAGGTATATTGATTGGAACTCAGGATTAGCTGTTTTGAGCGTCGGCCAATGTCACCCCAAANTCGTGAAGGCAGTGACCAATAAGGTTAAGAGTTTNATGCATTACTCTTACACCGATTTNCGCTATAGAGAGCCGGTTGAACTAGCCGAAAGATTGAACAAGATACTGCCAATGAAGTGCAAATACTTCTTTGCGAGCGGCGGCACTGAAGCCAACGAAGCATCCATCAAAATAGCCAGACATCACACAAAGAAGCATATGTTTATCGGTTTCATGGGTAGCTTTCACGGTAGAACAGCCGGCACCATGCCCTTCTCATCGTCAGCACCTACGCAAAGACGACACTTCTACCCCCTGATGCCAGGTGTGACCCTTACCCCATACGCCTACTGCTACCGGTGCCCATTCAAGCTTGAGTACCCTGACTGCAATCTGTGGTGTGTCGACTTCATTGAAAAATGGCTATTCAAGAGGTTTGTACCCCCTGAAAACACCGTGGGCTTCCTTTTCGAACCGATTCAAGGAGAGAACGGTTACGTTGTTCCGCCTCCCGAATTCTTCCCAAGGTTAAAGAAGCTTGCTGATCAATACAACCTCTTAATGATTGACGANGAGATCCAAGTTGGAATGGGACGAACTGGAAANTTCTTNGCAATAGAACACTGGAATGTGATTCCAGACATAATAAGCCTAGGTAAAGGGNTTGCAGGNGGTATACCGCTCAGCATTGCAGCGGCCAGAAGCGAGGTTCTTGATCTGCNTCCTGGAGCCCATTGCACAACAACTGGGGGAAACCCAGTTGCGTGTGCTGCTGCTCAAGCANCCCTNGATGTACTCTTTGAAGAGAAGCTAATGGATAGATCTGCAGAACTCGGAGACTACACGATTAAGAGACTAAAAGAGATGCAAGAGAGATACGATGTCATTGGAGATGTGAGAGGTAAGGGGCTAGCCATGGCTGTCGAACTTGTGAAAAACCGCAAGACTAAAGAGCCTATACCAGACGCAGCAAAGGAATTGATAGGGAAAATGTTCAAGAGCGGAGTTGTCATGGTAACTGGAGGCGTATCCTCAGTCAGGATAGCTCCACCGCTAGTAATACCCAAAGAACTTATGGATACCGGTTTAGAGACATTTGAAAGGATAGTGAGGGAGATTGACAAAGAGTACTACAAAGCATAGTCTTTTGATCGATCGATTCTAATAGCTTTATGCACACGCGCAGATGCCATTTTTATCGTCTTCTACATTTTGGACACCTTGTGCGCGTGCTCCCAAATAATGCCTCTAACTCTCTGTGGCAAAATGCCAGCCTGCTAACGCTTCTTTTTCCTATTCATTGTTAATGCCTTTCTTTGCGATGTGCGAATTTCGATTATCAACGAATACCCTGAAGAAGAAAAAAGACTTTTATGCGGATGCCAACCAACTCTAAAAAAAATAGGGTGAGAATATGAAGAAAGCATTCGTTATGGGCGCCGTTGGCAGAATGTGTATTGAGGCAACAAGAGATCTAGTTAAGACAAGTGATTTTGACGAGTTTCTATTAGCAGATATCGACGAGGAAAAATTGAGAGCAGTAGAAAAAGAATTGAACGATGACAGAGTGCACATTTCGAAAATAGACGCTACCGATGAAGACAAAGTTGCAGAAGCAATCAAAGGATGCACTATAGTAATGAATGGACTTCCATTCGATAGAATTGAGCCGACTGTTAAAGCCTGCTTGAAATGTGGAATTCGCTCAATCGATTTGATTTCCCCCCTTGACGTGATGGAAAGATATCACAAAGAGTTTGAAAAGGCAGGAGTCTTGTATACTGCTGGCGTTGGAATGACACCTGGGGTCACTGATATAATGGCTCGCTATGGAGTTGATCAGTGCGACGAAGTGGAAGAAATTCACGTGTATTGGGCTGCATACAGACCGTTTGCAATCTCGCCAGGCTTGATTATGACTACTTTCTGGGAAATGAATCCTGCTGAGAAAGAGAGGGCTTACTACGAGGACGGAGCGTACCATCCCCAGCCGCCGATGGGAGAGTCAAGAACTGTGAAGTTTGAACCTCCTTACGGAGAGCTAAATGTATATTATGTTCCGCACCCGGAAACTTTCACTCTCTCGAAGCTTGTCCCTAGGGTTAAGAAGGTTGAAACGATGGGCACTTGGCCGCCAAAAGTGATGAACATGCTAAAACAAGTACTCAATTATGGGTTCTTCAAGAGCGAAACCTTAGAATATAAAGGACGGAAATACGACACCCTAGATCTCTTAGGTAACATGCTTAGTCAAGTTCCGGGAGGGACAGAGACTGCTTTATGGGGATACGCATTGCGTGTGGAGGTCATAGGGAAAAGAAACGGTAAGGAAGTGGAACATGTCTTAACACATTCTCATCCGCCATCTGGAAAATGGGGAGGGCCAAGAGCGTATGCAAAGAATGTAGCCACTCCCCTGTCTATTGGCACTCAATTAATGGCAGATGGTAGAACCAAGGTCGATAGCGGCTATCGCACTGCTTATGAAGTCTATAATCCAGTTGAATTCTTTAAGGAGCTAAAAAAGAGAGGCATCGAAGTCCATGAGAGAGTTCATGAATACCACAGAGTTGTCTAGTCCTGCGCGCATTTTAGCCTCCGCCTCTAGGGTCTAAGGCTAGGACATGGTACCAGCAACAGATTTCGTCAGAGTACAGAAGGAAATCAACCAGATCCTCCGCAACTGTGAAAAAGAGATGCTGTAAGCGCGCGCATCAATGTGAAGATACCTGCATGTGGAGAACTAGTCAGAAAAGCTCTGAACAAGTACTGGGTTTATGCTGGAAACCTAAGATACAACACCGAACATGGTGCAAAGAAGCGGTCTCTGGAACTTACAGGAGATAACCCCCTATGTAATTCACATGGAAACGGATAAACGCAGATATGGACTACCTTGATAGTTTATATATTATTGCAACTGAAGCTAAGCATGAATGGAAGGAGAGAGCTTGAAGTTTTTGGTTGTTGGAGCGGGTGGTCAAGGCGCTCCCTGTGCTTCTGTATTGTCCAGAGACAAAGACGTGTCGGAGGTAGTTCTAGCCGACATAGATCTGGATCTGGCCGAGAAAGTAAAAGACAAAATAAAAAGCGACAAAGTTACCGTCAAACGTGTCGACGCTGGAAAGATATCCGATCTTGTCAAAGTAGCTGCGGGAGTAGACGCTATTATCAACCTGACCCTGCCACGATTCAACTTCAATATACTGAAAACTGCGTTGAAAAGTGGAACCCACTACGTTGACACCGCTCTTGGAGAACCCATCTGGAGACAGCTGATACAGCACAAACCCCTTGAACTTAATGACGAGTTCAAAGAAGCTAGCCTGACGGCCTTGATAGCCTGCGGAGGAAGCCCCGGTGTCACTAATGTATTAACAAGATACATTTGCGACAAGCTGGACCGTGTGGATGAGATATGCTTTAGATTTGGCGGAAAGCTCATAGAAAAACTTGAAGATTTCGCTGGTGCATGGGATCCGGGATGGTGCCCAGAAGTAGCGCTTCAGGACTATGTTGATGATGCCATAATATTTGAAAACGGGGAGTATAAGATGCATCCTCCCCTCAGCGGTTGCGAAGAGTACAATTTTCCGAATCCTGTCGGCCCTGTTTTGATTAGCTTCCATGCCCACGAGGAACCTGTGACGCTGCCCCGCTTCTTAGAGAAGGGCGTCAGGTATGTGGACTTCAAGTATACCGTTGATAGGTTGGCCCGGGCCTTGATAAGACTAGGGTTTGCGAGCGGCGAACGCATAGAAGTGAAGGGTGTCAAAGTCGCTCCACGGGAGGTCTTGCTGAAGTTGGCGCGCCCTCCAGTCAATGACTTCCTTACTGAGAACGAAAGCGCTGTCAGACTCCCGTTGAAGTACGCCTTCGCTGAGGTTATGGAGGTAAGGGGAGAGAAATCAAAGGAAGAAATCACATACAAAACAACCTGCCTCCATCAACCGACTGTTGAGGAAAGAATGGAGTTATACAGAAGGTTTGGGACGACCAACATCTACGTTGCCATTCCAGCGATCGTGGGTGCGAAGATGTGCATAGAAGGAGACGCAGAGAAAGGGGTGATCGCTCCCGAGCGCCTCAACCCTACAAAATTCCTGAGAAGAATGGCTGATATGGGTACCCCCGTGAAGTTCCGTGAAATGGTCTCAAAGACCGTATCCATCTCCTAACCTCATTCTATTTCTAGAAGTTTAGCATAACCTAGTCTGTGCGCAAACCATATTTATCCTCTAGATTTTTGTCATATGGTGCTTGTCTTTCCTCACAATTTTTCCTCGGGCACAACTGACAACTATAAAACGTGACTTCTGTTGGGAAGTATATCCCAGATACGGATTTTCTAGGAATCATTAAGAGACTATCAGTCAACTTAACTCCAATCAAATCCTTGACATTACCAAACATTGAAAACAGTTGTTTTTGTTGTGTTATTGGCCAATCCTCCAGAGATCCAGGATTCATCTCTGATATTTTTTCAAGCCTATATCTTCTCTTCAAAAAACCTTCAAAATACGTTCCGATAGAATCCAAGGCTATGTTGCCTATCGTTTCTAGGCAATATCGTCTCACAAGATCACTGAATGAAGTGGCCTTATCCTCTAATTCTTTTCCAATAGTCATAATATACGGAAAAACTCGTTCTATTTTGTCAAGATTAATCCTGAGAACACGGCTGGTGAATCTTACACCATCAATTTCCACAGTATCATCACTTCTATTGTTAACGTAGGAGACTTCATAGATGACTTTGGGGCGGATTACAGAATGAGCAAATTTAATCAGGTCTTGAACTTCTTCCACATATTTTCCACTACTCAAATGTAGCCGCTTCAAGACGGTCTCAGGATCCAACTCGACAGGGATGTCATCTAATACTTCCATAATACGAATGAAAAGGAGGTTATGTAATAAAGATTGCGAGTGAGTTTGATTTCGAATTGCGTGCATCTACTCTCTAGACCGAAAGAACAATATTTGATATTCGACGAATAATCCCAAGCCACGTGGAGATGAAGAAATTGGTGAAGGTTCTTGCAGTGGTCGGAAGCCCTCGAAAAGAGAACACCTACAGACTAATTGAAGCCGCTGTGGAGGCTATTGCTAAAAGGAATGTAGAAACGGAACTCGTACATCTTGCGGAGTTGGACATTAAACACTGCGCTGGCTGCAGTGGCTTCTGCGAAGAAAAGGGAGAATGCAATATTCAGGACGATATGCAAGAGTTGTATCCGAAATTGAAAGAAGCAGATGGAATAATCATTGGCACTCCAACATACTACTGGAACGTGACAGGATTGGTGAAGGCATTTATTGATCGAACCCTTCCGCTGTACCATGCTGAATCTTTGAAGGGCAAAATAGGCGTAGCAGTCGCTGTCTCAGAAGAGGATGGACAGGAGCTTGCTCTCTCAGCCATCAGTAGCTTCTTTGAACTTCAAAGGATGAAACAGGGAGGCGGAATAGCCATTGTTCGCGGGGACAAGCCAGTAGGAGAGGCCGAGCTAAGGATCGGGAAGGCTCTGGGTGAAATGGTCGCGAGCAAACTCGTCTGAAACTCGCGCTTTGTTTGTGTCTCACGCAGCACTCTTTGGAAGTTCATCTTCCGCTCTTCTGATTATTTCTGAGATTTCTTTCTGAACGTCTCTATCCAGTGGTGTCGGCCAGTGTTCTTCCAGAATCTTTTCCGCTCTTTCTCTTGCTCTTTCGACGAGGTTTTTTCCTCCTGACTTCTTCCAGGAATCATGGCTGCTTCTGTCCGTTATTTCGGGGAAGAAGTGTTCTTCTTTGAAGTGTTGTATGGTGTGTTTCTCGGCCAAATAGTGCCCGCCGGGCCCTACTTTCTGAATTACATCAAGAGCCAACGTTTCATCATTCACGTCGATTCCTTGAACCGCTTTTAGCAGAGCCCTGCAAAGTTCATCATCAATTATAAGCTCTTCAAAAGAAGCTGTGATTCCTCCATTTAGACTACCTGCCCCGTAAACAATGTCCGCACCCGCTAAAATGGGTAGAAGAGTGCTCATCGTCTTTTCATAGCTCGCCTGAGCCCCAGACATTTTGGCAGAAGTGAGAAAGCCATTGACCGTTACGCAAAGCCTATAGTATCGAGCGATTTCGACTGCAGCGGCACATAGAAGTGCTTCCTCTGGACCCTCTCCCCACAGACCAGTCTTCATGTCCAAGCTGCCCATTAGATAGTCGACCCTTACATGAGTGCCTGGGCATGCGAGTTGAATAGTGGAGAGGCCGCTCAGAATTTCAGCATTTGTCACAACGAGAGAACCAGCAAGCGTCACTGGCGCCGTTGCGCCGCCGAGCGGCATACTGGCCACCCAGCATGGAAACCCGAGCTTCGCGAGTCTTAAGGTAGTCTCAACGTAGCGTCCGTCAAATTTCAAGGGTGACTCGGTGCAAAAGCCTCCCTCTCCCAAAGGTCTTTCCCTCAGTCTCTTCTCACTTCCTGCAACGGCAGTGGCTATCTCCAGTTGGTAGTCGGTGAGTTGTGATGCTAGTTCGGGCGGATATACCGACCAGCCGCAGGGCTTCTCTGTGCTATTCAAAGCAGTAGCGTAATCGTGCAAGCAACGAGTATTCGCTGGTTTGTCCAAGCACGTGGTGAGGTGACCACCTGCGGCGTAGGACTCCAGGGCATCTGTGACTCTCGTCAACTTTTCGAAATCCTCTTTGGTTGAGGGCCTCCATTCTCCAGTCTTTAGATCAACTGTGTTGGTTGTTTCGGTGTCAGTAGTGAAGTAGATGTGTCTTCCATCCAGTTTGCAGTCATACTTCGGGTTTCTTCCATAGTCTGTAATCGTTTTCGGAGTTTTCCTCACAGCCTCATCAACTAGATAGGATGGGAAGAAGACCACGCTCTTTTCGAAATCGACGTCACAACCATTCTCTTTCAGCATCTTCAGAACTGTTTCGCCATGGAGGATCTTCACGCCCGTTTTTTCGAGGACATCAAGCGAAGCCGAATGAATCGCGTCAAGTCTGTCTTCATTGAAGACCTGGAATGATGGCATCACGGAAGGCTTTTCAAACCCCTTCATCTTCACCACTTCACCTCTTCTGTTGTCGCTAAAAGTGTTCAGAAGGCAATTTATCGGTTATGGTCCAGTTTATGTGCGCGGGTGTGAGAGCTACAGCATATCCCGTTTTCTGGAATAAGCTGCCGACCAATTTTTCAAATCGACGTGGTTTGACCTTGCAAAGTTATTCCTCATGTCCATATACATTCGCTTCAATTCCTTAACATGTTCAGGGCTACCCCATCGTTCTCGACCCAATCTGTCCACAATGCATGCGCTTGCACAAGCCAAATCAAGATATGCGCAGCAAAAAACAAGGGTTATCTTAGGGAAACGCTTAGGAAGATAAATGTCTTGAGACCGAATTGACCCTAGATTAAATCGTATGAGGCTTGGTCATTGGAAGCAATTGTCTTAGTAAATGGCAACATAATTACTTTGGATCCGTCCAAACCAAGAGCTGGAGCAATAGCGATTGGAGACGATAGGATAATAGGCGCTGGCACTAACGAGGAAATGCTATCTGTGGCTGGGAAAAATGCAAAGATTATAGATCTTGAAGAAAGGACAGTCCTTCCGGGACTCTCGGACTCCCATGTGCATCTAATAGAGTATGGGCTCATGCTTTCATCTGCATCCTTAGATGTGCGAGAGGCGCGGTCTATTGACGAGATTAAGACAATGGTCAAAAGGAGGGCAAAAGAGACGCCGCAGGAAGTCTGGATTACCGGGCACGGTTGGGATACTACTGTTCTTGCCGAAAGGAGACCTCCAAACCGATGGGACCTAGATGAGGCTGCTCCAGAGAATCCCGTAATGATTACCGACATGGGCGGCCACCTCTGCAGCGTCAACAGCATTGCCTTGAAACTAGCAAATATAGGAAAGGATGCGGAATCACCCCCCGGTGGAAAGATAGACAAGGACCCAGATACTGGAGAGCCCACGGGCATACTGCGTGAGACTGCGGCTTGGAAAATTGAAGAGATGATCACATATAGCGATGAAGACTTAATTTCAGCTCTAAGCTTCGCTTTGCATGAAGCGGTCGGGCACGGCATTACTTCTGTCCATTGCATTGTACACGCTCCTCAGGACATTAGAGTCTTTCAGAAGCTGCTTATACGAGACGAACTTCCGCTACGAGTCTATCTCATGATATCCGCATCCTTACTTCCTCATCTAACGGGCTTGGGCTTGCGCACTGGTTTTGGGAATCCGAAGCTGAAAATCGGAGCGATCAAAGTTATGCTTGATGGAAGCATTGAGGGCTACACAGCCTATCTGACACAGCCCTACGAAGAGGAACCCGATAATCTGGGAATACCTTGGCTTAGCAACGAAGACCTCCTCGACATAGTCAGCAAAGCACATGAGACAGGTTTCCAACTTGCCATACACGCCATCGGGGACAGAGCAATTCACATGGCTCTAGATTCCATAGAGACTGCTCTGGAGAAAAAACCAAGGATGGATCATCGCCATCGCATAGAACACGCCTCACTACTTGATGAGAAATCAATAAGACGTATGAGGAACCTAGAAGTGATAGCGTCGGTTCAGCCCAACTTCATATCCCCTAACATGGACTGGATGCTTGAGCCCATAGGCAGCGCAAGAGCTACCAAACTCGGTGAGCGCTACAGAACTTTGATAGACGCAGGCGTCAAGGTCACGGCGGGCTCCGACTGCCCAGCAGATTCAACTATGAACCCTCTTGTAGGCATACAATCTGCAGTGACCAGACACGGCTTTGTTCCTGAAGAGAGAATCACCATAGAAGAAGCTATATCCCTCTACACAATCAACTCGGCCTACGCTTCCTTTGAAGAAAAATCTAGAGGGTCAATAAAAGCGGGGAAACTGGCAGACCTTGCCGTGCTGTCGAACGACCCGCTGGCAATCGCCAATGATAAAATAGGCGACATAAAGGTGGACATGACCATAGTGAACGGAGAGATCGTCTACACCAGCAAAGGGTTCCAACAGCCTGGAATCTAGAAGGCTGCGCCAATCTTCAGCCAGGACTTTACGCAGAAGAAAATTTAAATGCTGACCATCTACAGTGCTACCATCGTGATGACCATGAAAGTGCTTGTATTAGGAGGTTATGGAGCAGTTGGTGAAGTCATCTGCGCCGACCTTGCTGCCACACCGAGTATTTCGGAGGTTGTATGCGCAGGTAGAAGTCCTAACAAGGCAAAACGGCTAGCCAAGAAGCTGAATAGGGATAAAATCATTCCAAAAAAACTGGATGCG
>JGI24422J19971_10003064_pt1 | contig 10446 bp, 8 predicted proteins | sample DeeMarSWOR152_54_FD_19971 | JGI IMG/M metagenome (IMG submission 19971)
CTCCCTGTTAACCCTTTTTACCTTAAGCTGGCTTTGAAGCTTTCCAGGGCCAAATGAAGAGTAATCCAGGTCATAAAATTGCCGGCAGGTGGTAAAGTAACCATAATGCACCCCACCCAGTACCAGCTTCGACTCCGCAGAATCGCGATAATACTTCTCGTAGTGATTTTCGCGGACATAGCCAAAGGAGCCCATCAGTTCCATCCCCTTGAGGATAAGTTCTGGAGTTTTCCGGGTAATAAATGCATGCACAGCGTGCCCCTTAGACATCATGCTAACTGAGTCCCACGGACCGTAAATATCCATGTGGTCATACTCATGGGCCAGTTCCAGAAAAGAGGCTCTGGCTACAGTTATTACCGAGGCCATCTCGCCCAATATCATAGCTGCGTGGAGGTGCTGGTTGACTGGTTTGCCTCCTGCCACCCTTTGTCCTGTGTATTCGAGAAGGACATCAAATGCCCCCTGTAAAATACCTGTCGCATGTCCTGAATTCAGGGGCATTGGTGCCGATAAAGTATTCTGGAAAATAGCCCAGGCTTCAGGTCCCTGAAGTCCCCACTCCTTGGGTACCCTCACATCGTCAAAATAAGTAGAAGTATTCCTATCAGCCTGCATGCCGCATTTAACCTCGAATTTACCGTGGGAAACACCTGGCCATGGTTCGGGGACATAAATCAAAGCAAAGGCATCTGTCCCCAGCCTTGGGTCCATGTTACAGACCACGCAATTGAGGTCGGCTATTCCACTGTTGCTTGCCCAGAACTTAGTACCGTTTATTACCCATTCGTTACCTTCGAGTTTAGCTTTCACCCGTACTGTCTGGCTCTCATTCAGCGGATTCTCAATATCAGTGGCAGACTCGGTTTCACTAAAGTTCATACAGGCAACGGCGAACTCGTTGCCAACGAACCTGGGGGCAAATTCCTCAAACACTGCTTTTGCCCACGCCTTCCCTGTTGGAGATGGTGACATATATGCCAGCATAGCTGGTGTCCACCCCCAGTCAGTGCAGGCGCTGTGCATACTTATGCCGTAGTCGCCGCGCCCTACCTGCTCCTGCTTCAGGGCACCTGCAACTATGGACAACATCTCGTTGCCACCATATTCTCTGGGTATCATAGTTTTCTGGGATCCAAGGTCTACCTGTAATTTCTTGAGGATGGGGTTAATTATTTCTTCATGCGTCACATCATCGTCGATTTTGTCACGAACCGGCATAATTTCATTATCGGTGAAATCGGCAAACATCTTTTGTATCATGCGCTGCTCTTCATTAACGAAACACTCCGGGTACTGTAATTTATACCACTGACTGGTCTGGTCTAACATTTGTCCCTCCTTTAATTAATGGTTTTTGTTTGAGATTTAATAGATTTCTTCCCCGGCCAGGATGTGATAGTCCGCTACCATTGACTGCCATTTCTTCAGGAAGTCCTGAAATTTCTGCGAAGGGGCATCTTTCTGATAGAATTCATCCAGGCTGTTCAGGTGCAGGATGCCAACGTATTGATAAGGAATCTCTCCCGTCGCACTTTTCGTTATCCTGACCAGTTCAAATTTCTTCGCCGACGACAGACTCTCTAACAGAGGACCTTTCTCCTTTGTAACATATTCCTTGTATTCATCATCAGTCACATGCTCCGCAAGGTTGTATAGAATAATTTCTTTTGCCATTTTGTCACCTCTTGCTTAAAATTTTGTTTTTCTTGAGGATAATAAGTTCATATAAAATGTGTCTTTGTCTTTCACAGGTACTATTTCCTCCTCTCTTTTCCGTAGCTGGCAGGCATTTGTCGGACAGATAACGATACAATTGCCACAGCCAATGCAGCGGTCAAGGTTTACAGTGGCAATGCCATCAACCATGGCTAGAGCTTCCAACTGGCATCGCTCAATACATTCCTCGCAACCCGTACATAATTCAGGGTCAACTTCTGCATAGTAATTGGATAAGTACATATCCACCGGGCGGGGGATTTGTTTAAATCTTTTCAAGAATACGCAACAATCTCCGCAACAGCAGCAAATAGCTTCCGGCTTCTGTGAGTTTTCTGGCTGGAGGACTAACCCTGCTTCCTGGGCTTTCTTCAAAATGTCAAAGACTTCCTCTCTGGTGATAAAGCGACCAATCCCCATTTCAACGTAATGTCTGGCATGGTCCGGCCCAATTATTAGACAAGACTCTTCAAGGTCGGTCTTGGTGCACTTTCCTCCAAGGACCCTCGTCAGTTGCCGGCAAATACAGTTAGCCACGGCAATTGGACCTGGAAGATTTTCGACAATCTTTCTCACGTTGTCGTAATTGCTGACCCGGTATTTTTCGGGTAGGGGAATGCTTTCTTCGACCGGAACAGTGCGCAGCGAGGAATGTTCCTTTGGAGCAGGTTTTCCCCCCTTCATCGTCTCCGCAGAATAGTTCGCGAGGTCACCAATGAGCTCTTTCGTGAGACGGTCCACCTGAAGAGTGAGCATTCCACCAGAAGTAGTGTCTGTACAACAATAATGTGTTTCANNATAACCTTCATAGTGGGGCATAAGAGTTCCCTTACGCAGCATCTGGTCTAATATTCGCTGAAGTTCTTCGATAGACACAGACATCCCGCTCTTCTTAACACGATTGTAAATGCGCTTTATTGGTTCCGGTTTCATAGTAAGGTGTGTGGCTACTCTGGCTTCTTCCGGGGTGAAGAGGCGTTTCAACAACTGAATATCTGAACCGGATTCCGTCGCCTGGAAGCCACCTGGTAATGTATCCAGATATTTTTGTAAGTCACGATAAATCTGGCTCCCGTTAGTCATCTTACCTCCTTTATAGTTTCACTTCGTATTGTTCTGAATGAACCTGATACTCTGTTAACTGCACTTGAGGTGTGAAATGGCACCAGTTGCCATATTTTGGACTATAACAATGTAGTCTTGTATTCAGATTTTGTCAATATTCTGAGATAGAGATAAGTCAATGGGTGGTCCCAGTGTTAAACCATACGTCATTTTGTGCAATCTAAATGCCCTGTTTTTAGAGAAAAATCAAATCCGGAGTTACTATCTGGTTTTTTTTGTAGGCATGTTATTGCGACGAGTGACGATGCAATCGGGACGGCGAAACAATCTCTAAAAATCATATAGATTACTCCGACCCGATAAAGCCGTGTTTCGCAATGACATCAAGGATGTCCTGAGTCGGGGTAGACTCGAAGTGAGTGAATTTGGCTTTTCGGTAGCCTATCCAATGAACAGATATATGTCCCTCTTCTAAAATTTCTTTCCCCTTCCCTTTTTGAAGGGGAAGGGGGATACAGGGGATGGAGTTTCCATGCTTTTAAAAACGAGCCATTGCAGAGAACTGCACATAATAGACTTTCGTTCAGTGGATATTGTAATACATGATATTTTGGGCTATAGGTGAATTTCCCTCATAAAGAAAGAGTACAGNCACCGCANATAGGTTGATTTTCAGGTTTGTTTATTAGGTTTAGCGGTGGCTGTACTNCTTCTGCATCTTGGCAAAAGCCTAGTTTCAAGCGGTNGCCACTTCTTCCTTCTTCATCATCGCTTCTATTTCAGCATANGGTATCTTTACCTTAGGCAGTACAGGTTTTCCATCAGGTCCCATCTCAATGGCACCGGTAGGGCAAACGAAGGCACAATCGCCACAGCCAATGCACTCCTCGCCTAGCTCATAAGCATAGAAGGGAGCAGCTACTTCCCTGTAGATACCCCGGTTCACCAGGCTTATCGCCGACTTCCCTATTATTTCCTGGCAGGCTCTGACACACAAGCCGCAGAGAATGCAGTCCTGGTCCCCAAGGATAAACCTCGGCTTCTCAACGCCATACTCTTCGGCCAGCTCCTGTATCCTCTTGACGTTGGGGCATCTTGCTAGCAGAAGCTCAATTATCCCTTTACGTAGCTTCCTCACCTTTTCGGTATTGGTCTTCACTATCAGACCCTCCTTCGCCTCGTAGAGGCAGGCAGCTACAAACTTAAACCTGGAGCCCCCGTCCTCACTTACCTCGACGGTGCATATCCGGCAAGCTCCATAGGGTTTGACTGCCGGATGATAACAAAGAGCCGGGATGTTCCCGATTCCAGTCATACGCGCCACAGCCTCCAGGATGGTCTGACCGGCCGACACTGCGATTTCCTTATCATCAACCGTTAAGTGAACAACATTAACCCCTTCAGCGTCCTCCGCTTCTATCCATCTTTCACCATCAATCCAATATTTTGGCATTGCTTACCTCCTTTCACTGTTTTATCACTGCACCAAACTTACAAACGTCATAACAGGCACCACACTTGATACACATACCCTGGTTAATCGTGTGGGGTTGTCTTTTCTCTCCGCTAATGGCACCTGTGGGACATGCTCGTAGGCATCTGAGACAACCTTCGCACTTTTCGGGGTCGATAGAATACTGAATTAGCTCTCGACAGACACCGGCTGGACACCTCTTCTCATCAATGTGAGCCATGTACTCATCCCTGAAGTAGTGAAGAGTACTCAGCACTGGATTTGCAGCGCCTGTTCCCAGAGCACAGAGAGCACCGTTCTTGAGAATCCCGGCCAGGTCCTCCAGTGTATCAAGGTCTTCTCGTTTGCCCTTTCCTTTAGTAATATTGCTCAGGATTTCGCTCATCCTGTTTAAACCTTCTCGGCATGGCACACATTTGCCACACGATTCTCCCTTAAGAAAATCAATGAAGTATCTGGCAATATCAACCATACAGGTATCCTCATCCATTACTATCATGCCACCAGAGCCCATCATTGAGCCGAGTTTAGTGAGCTCATCAAAATCCACAGGCGTATCAAGGTATTGCTCGGGGATACAACCGCCCGAAGGACCGCCAGTCTGCACTGCCTTGAATTTCTTGCCATCGGGGATGCCTCCCCCGATATCGTAAATCATCTCCCGCAGGGTTATCCCCATTGGTACTTCTACCAGACCAGTGTTGTTTATATTCCCCACCAGGGAGAATATCATCGTTCCCTTGCTGCCAGTAGTTCCAATCTGGGAATACCAATCTGCCCCTTTGTTGATTATGAGCGGCACATTAGCCCAGGTCTTGACATTATTCAGGAGGCTGGGACTATCCCATAGACCCTTCTCCGACATGTGAGTGTATTTAGCCCTTGGTTCTCCTATCTTTCCTTCAAGGGATGCCATCAGGGCGCTGGACTCCCCACAGACGAAGGCACCGCCTCCTTTATTTATTGTCACCGTGAAATCGAAGCCAGAGCCCAATATATCCTTTCCCAGCAACCCGTAATCCATCGCTTGCTCAATTGCTATCCTGGCATGCCTTACCGCTAAAGGATATTCATTGCGGACATAGATATAGCCCCTGTGTGAGCCAATAGCATAGGCGCCAATAATCATCCCCTCCAGAATACTGTGGGGGTTACCTTCAAGGAGACTCCTATCCTGATAAGCTCCAGGGTCACCTTCATCAGCATTGCAAATCACGTATTTAATATCACTTTTGGCATCAAGGCAGGATTGCCACTTCCTGCCTGTGGGGAAACCAGCACCACCCCTACCTCGCAGGCCGGACCTTTTTATCTCCTCGATAACCCCCTCCGGAGTAATTTCGAAAAGGACCTTGCTCAGGGCAGAATAACCCCCGATAGCAATGTAATCTTCAATATCTGTCGGATCAATTTCTCCGTTNGCACTAAAGATGGTGCGTGTTTGCCTTTTGTAAAAGGGGACATCAGTTTCGTGGACGACTTTCTCGGTTGTTACNGGGTCCTCATAGAGCAGGTGGTCAACGATTCTGCCTTTCAGTACGGTTTTAGAGATAATCTCCGGTACATCTTCTGGCTTCACCCGCTGATAGAAGATTCTCTTTGGTCGAATGACCACTACCGGTCCCCGTTCACAGAAACCGTGACATCCTGTTTCCTTAAGTTCAACAGTGACCTGGAGTTCCCGTCTTTCGATTTCATCAATAAAAGCATCGACAACTGCTTCAGCCCCGGAAGCAAGACAACCGGTGCCGCCGCACACCGATATGCAGGTCCGGCTCGGGTCTCTTTTTTGAAGTATGGACTGCCGCAGGTCCTCCAGTTCGGCGACACTTCCTGATTTCTTTTCCAGCAGCTTTCGTACCTGCTCTGCCATGTCATGCTCCTTTATATTTATTTATATCCCCTTAAAACACGCTCAAGCTTATCGGGGTTCATCTGGCTCTCATATTTCCCATCTACAACTACTACCGGGCCGAGGGCACAACAACCCAGGCAGTTAACTGTTTCCAGGGTAAATCTCATGTCCTCAGTCGTTTCACCAGGTTTTATTCCATAATCCCTTTCTATCTTGTCGACCAGTCTGTGCCCACCCCTTACATGACAGGCAGTACCAAGGCAAACGGTTACCAGATGGCGTCCTCTTGGCTTCAGAGTGAAGGCTCGGAAAAAGGTGGCTACGCTGAAAACCTGGCTTAAGGGAATGTCCAGTTTCTGGCTGACTCTTACCAGCACATCTTGTGGGAGGTAATTGAACTCAGCCTCGATATCCTGCAGTAGAGATATCAATTCTTCCTTCTTATCGGCGTAACTGTCTATAAGAGAATCAACCTTTTCTGTGTAACTCTCTACGACAGCTTTTACTCTGGCAAAATCAAGAACAAGCTCCATTAGCTAACCCCCCTTTGTGAACTTCTGATTCCATACTACTATCTTCAAAATCACGCGCCATCCGTTATCACGCCCGTTTTTGCTACAAGAATCACCTTAATAGGCGGGCATTTTACGCTGCAAATTTCACCGGCGGAGACGTAATGAGCAAGTATATTGCCTCAGGTATTTCTACCTACGTTCTTGGCGATACTCAGGTGTTTTACGCTTGAAGCTACTACTATAATTGAATATAATTAGTTGGGAGGATAGATTGGTGAGCGTTATTAAGGTTCTTGTGGCTGAGGACCATTTGATAACACGGCAGGGAATCTGCCGGCTTCTAGAGGATGAAGACAACCTGACGGTAATAGGTGAGGCTGGTGATGGTGAGGAGGCTGTGCAGATGGTCACCGATATGCAGCCCGATGTTGTCGTCATGGATGTCGCCATGCCTAAGCTCAATGGTATTGAGGCTACGAGACAGATTAAGTTAATTCGCCCCGCCACTGCGGTGCTGATACTAAGTGCTTACGATGATGACGAGTATGTCTTTGGACTGGTGGAGGCAGGTGCTGCTGGTTATCTGTTAAAGACTGCCAGTGGTGAGGAACTGAGCCGTGCTATTCAAGCTGTCCATAAAGGTGAGCCTGTGCTCGACCCTGTAATTGCCCGCAAGGTCCTGAACCGTCTTAGATTCCCTGGCAAGGTTCCACGAGCAGCAGGACCCTCTGAACACCTCAGTGACCGTGAGATAGGCGTCATCAAGCTGGCAGCGAAGGGCATGAGCAATAAGGATATTGCTAATGAGCTTCACCTAAGCAGACGTACAGTTGAAGGCAATCTGCGAACTATCTTCAATAAACTGGGAGTCGGCTCCCGCACTCAGGCAGTGATAAAGGCTATGGAAAGAGGCTGGCTCACACTTGAAGAATTGTCTTGAACATGCCCCCTCATTTGATATCTTGGGAGTAACATATATATGGCTCAAAACCTATTAGGTCCCGAAACACTGGCAAAGATTATTGATGGTACTTCTATTGCCTCATTCGTAATCAATGTACAACATAAGGTCACCCACTGGAACACAGCGATTGAAGCTCTTTCCGGCATAAAAAGGGAAGAGGTAATCGGGACGGATGAGGAATGGAGGCCATTTTACACCAAGAAGAGACCGGGTATGGCTGATTTGATAGTGGATGGAGCATCTCCTGACAAAATCGAAGCATATTATCAAGACAAATTTAAAAAGTCTCGCCTGATTGATGGTGCCTATGAAGGTGAGGATTTTTTCCCAGCGCTCGGGGGGAGTGGGAAGTGGCTTCATTTTACGGCAAGTCCTATCAGAGATGACAATGGAGAGATAATAGGTGCAATAGAGACTCTGGAAGATGTCACTGAGCGCAAGAGAGCCGAAGAAAATCTACACTACTACTTGCAGGAGATTACCAGAGCTCAAGAAGATGAGCGGAAACGCATTGCTCGTGAGCTTCATGATGATACAGCTCAGGTACTGGGTTCTCTTTCACGGCAACTGGATAACTTCGTTCGGAAGAAGCATGGTTTTACTCCAAACGAGGTATTCTTTCTTAAAGACCTGCAGGCTCAGCTCAATCAGGGAGTACGGGGCGTGCATCGCTTCGTTCAGGATTTACGCCCATCACTGCTAGACGATTTAGGTTTGATTCCGGCGTTGAGGTCATTAATGAAGGGTTTACAAGAATCCGATGGTTTAAGTACAGACCTGAAGGTGGTTGGTAGAGAAAGACGTTTTTCGCCTGAAGTTGAGTTGCTGTTGTTCCGCGTAGTTCAGGAGGCGGTTAACAATATCAGGAGACATGCTCAGGCCTCAGAGGCACAACTGGAGATAGACTTTGCTGAAGATAGAATCAAGTTGACTATTAGTGATAACGGTAGAGGGTTTGAACTGCTGGAAAGAGTAGATGACTTTGTCCGCAGTGGAAAGCTTGGCCTCGCTGGGATGCAGGAGCGGGTGGGCTTGCTGGGTGGCACTCTTGAAGTGGAGCCAACGCCAGATAAAGGGACAACTTTGACAGTAGTTGTGCCTAAATAAATCACAGCTTAAAACGGGAAGTATAAGAGGGGCGAAGCCCCTCTTTTTTAAAAAACTACCCTTCCCCTAAAATAAGCCATTGTGGGGAACTGTAATTTTAATATTCTAGCCAATATCTTTTAATGCCTTTTTTAAATCGTGGGGGAGGGGGGAGGTGAACTCTACATATTCGCCGGTGGAGGGGAGCTTAAAACCGAGTAGAGAGGCATGAACAAACTGGCGGGACAGGTGGGGAGACTTTACGCCGTAGACTTTATCTCCAATTACCGGATAGCCGATAGCCGCCAGGTGAACTCGTATCTGGTGAGTGCGGCCGGTCTCAGGTCTGACTTCAAGCAGGGTATAGTCGCCAGTATAGTCAACCACATGGTATTCGGTGCGTGCTTCCCTGCCCCTGCTTTCCGCTACCACCGCCATACGCTGCCGGTGACGAGGGTCACGGCCAACCGGCGCCTCAATAGTCCCGTCTTCAGGGGTCAGGTGCCCTTTTACCAGTACCTGATAGGCTTTGACCACGGAGCGGTTCTTGAACTGGTCTGTAAGGTTCGAGTGAGAGGCACTGTTTTTGGCGACTATCATTACCCCCGAAGTATCCCTGTCCAGGCGGTGCACGATGCCCGGTCGCTGCCAGTCGCCGGTATCGGGCAGGCTGGACAGGTGGGACAGAATAGCATTGACAAGCGTATGTGCCGGGTGCCCTGGTGCCGGGTGAACAGTCAGCCCGGCTGGCTTGTCTATAACCAGCAGGTCATCATCCTCGTAGATGATATTCAGAGGGATGGACTCAGGTGTTAAGGTGGTTGGGGTGGGGGAGGGTATATTGATGGTTAACCTGTCGCCGATATTGAGTTTATGTCCTGCTTTGGCGATGTTGTCATTGACCTTAATATAGCCGTCGCTGATGAGTTTCTGGGTCTGAGTGCGGGAGAGTTCCTCGCAGTGCTCAGCGACATATTTGTCAAGGCGAGCACCCTGCTCATCAACGACCAGACTGTATACCTTAATATTGTTCTTAGACATTGCTATACCTATTATATTACAAAGGAAGCGGGTAAAGTGTCACTGGTTAACGGGGATTTTTAATTGACAACCGTTAAATAGAATTGATAAAATCGGGTGCTTGTGAACTTTTATTCTTCCCCTTGAAGGTCGATGATAGGGGGTGAGCAGCAGAGGTGGCATAATGGATAAAAGTTATTCAAATAAATATTATAGAGGAGGTTAAGATGGCAAAGATACCGGATAAAATCGAAACATGGCAGATGTCAGAACCAGGGAAGCTGGCCAGAGTGAGTCTTGATGTCCCTGAACTGCAGGCGGGAGAAGTGCTGATAGAGATTGCCGGCTGCGGGGTATGCCATACTGACCTGGGATACTTTTATGATGGTGTGCCCACAGTAACACAGCCGCCGCTAACCCTGGGGCATGAAATTAGCGGCGTGGTAATAGCTGGCGATGGTGCGTGGGTAGGCAAAGAGGTAATTGTCCCGGCAGTGATGCCCTGCAATAAATGTCCTATTTGCGCCAGCGGCAGGGGCAACCGTTGTCTGGCACAGAAGATGCCCGGAAACAGCATGGGGATTTACGGCGGCTATTCCAGTCATATCGTGGTACCCTCTGAAGATTTATGTGTGATTGATGATAAGAAGGGTATGCCGCTCGAGCACTTCGCGGTAATTGCCGATGCCGTAACTTCGCCTTACCAGGCGGCAGTGAGGGCAGAGGTTAAACCCGGCGATTTTACTGT
>JGI24422J19971_10003065_pt1 | contig 10444 bp, 11 predicted proteins | sample DeeMarSWOR152_54_FD_19971 | JGI IMG/M metagenome (IMG submission 19971)
ACTATTTGAATTACGTGCTGAAAAACAAGATCATAGACATAATTGACACGGCTTATGTGAATGAACAAGGCGTCAAAGAAATCGTCGATAAAGCTCCAGAGATAATGCGAAAAATACGCTACATAGAAGAAAAAGAGGTAATGCAACGGTTCCTTTATGAAATAGGGCACGACACAGGATTGGCAACGTACGGCGAAGAAGAAGTTAGAAATGCTCTGAAAACGGGCATCGTCAAAACATTATTGCTTTCTGAAGGATTGGACATTTTGCGGGTTATTGTGAAATGTAGTGCTTGTGGCCGTGAGGAAAAACACACCTTAAACAGCCAAATGCTGACAAGTTTTGAGCAAGATCTTCTTGGAAAACCTTGCCCAAATTGCAAAGCCCCAGCCTTAAGCATAGACGAACGACAAGACATTATAGAGAATTCTGCTCAACTAGCGGAACAAGCAAACACCGAAGTAGAAATGATTTCTGACGAAACAGAAGAAGGACAAATGCTTAAGAAATCTTTCGGCGGAATAGCAGCAATACTGCGCTTCACACTTCAAAACTAATAGAACGCACATTACATGTCTCCGGGAGAAGCCTTGAAAACTAGATTAGTTCCATGTTAACTTTTCTTAGTGTCAAATGTGGACCGGGGGGGATTTGAACCCCCGACCTCCTGAGTGCAAGTCAGGCATTCATACCAGACTGAACTACCGGCCCGCACATCTGTTGATTTGAGTCGTTACTTTGCTATTAAAGTTTCTAGAATGAGAAAGAGCACGCATCAAATCGACTCTATTTCGTTGCTCGAAAAAATTGTGAGGAAGGTTACCAGTAACCCTTATGATCCGAAGTGCTAACCCTATATATAGGGTGGACTACGCGCGCTTAGGACTCTATTGACATTTATGACTTGGTCACATGTATGTCAGACTGCGGCAAAAGCAGTAACCTCATTCCCCTTCAATCTCTACACCAAAGCTTTTTACTTGACCTCTTCAACTTCACAGATGAAGAGGCATGTCTACTCAGCCGTCTGGAAAATTTGTAATCCAAAAACATTATGCAACGCGTCTGCATTACGATTTTAGGTTGGAAATGGACGGTGTTCTGAAGAGCTGGGCTGTGCCAAAAGAACCTCCAGCAGAATCTGGTGTTAAAAGGCTTGCGGTTCAAGTTGAAGACCATGAACTTAGCTACATAGATTTTGAGGGAACAATACCTGAAGGCATGTACGGTGCCGGAAAAGTTGAGATATGGGATGAAGGTACATACACGCTTAAGCACAGAAGCAAAGACAAAATACAGTTCATATTACACGGAGAAAAACTAAGCGGAGACTACGTACTAATAAGGTTTAAAGGAGACAAAAACTGGCTTTTCTTCAAAAAGAAAAAGACGTAGCAAAAACGCTTTAGAACTGCAAACCTTTTGTAAGTTAACCCCAAAAGAGGTGTAAAGAGTGGACACGTCGCAGCAGCCAACTCAAAAAGGCACATTTCTAAGTCTAAGCCTATTCCGGTTTCTCTCTTTTGTCCGAAGAGGCGTGTTCTACACTTTTATGATAAACTATCTTTTCGATCTAATGCAGACGGTAACCTTCACAACATTGATGGGTACATTCAACATGATGACTTCTGCACTAGGTCAAAACTTGTTATGGGGAAAAATATCCGACCGTTATAGGCTAAGAACAAAACTGATAATTGCAGGCGAATTAATAGCCGCAACAACATACTTCTTTGTTTTCCTAACTCACAAATCCTTCCTAGACATGCAAGCGAACTTTACAGCGGGATTATCATTAATTCTCGGACTTGCGCTTCTTGAATTCTTCTGGTCCATGTCAGATGTTGGATGGGCTGCACTCTTGACGGATGTAACAACAAGCAAAACACGTGGGGGAATCGTTGGCTCACTTAACTTTATCGCTTCAATGGGTAGGATGATAGGGATAATCTTTGCTGGTTTGCTCTACAGCAATGGNGAAGGATTCCGCCAAGGAACAATATTCTACATTGTCATAGCGATGTTATTTGNAAGCGCAACGATAATGTGGATGGCTTCTAGGTCTGTAAAAACGTCAGANACAAAAACAGAAAAANCAGTTGNAAGAAANATTGTGGAAAAAACTTTTGCAAGTGACAATGAGAAGATTTACAAGTGGTTTCTCATATCGCTGGTTATAATAGTGGTCGGGGCGACATGCATAAGCCAAGTTTTCCTCATTTTCCTCAGACTCCCAGAAGGATTAAACGCAAATGATTCCGAACAAAGCTTCATATTGACTGCTTGGGCCTTGGGTGGAATGTTAACAAGTCTAATGTCCGGATGGCTTGCAGACAGAATTGGAAGAGTTAAAGTCATTTTTGTTGGATTGAGCTTAGCAATCCTAACACCTTTCCTGTATGGTCTAGCTCATAACGTTTTGACCATGGTTCTAGTTTATGGGTTAAACGGAGTAGCTTTTTGGACAATGCAAACAGTGGGATTTGCCTTTGCTGGAGACATAATACCTAAGGACAAAAGGGGTCGACTTTTTAGCAGATATAATACAGTGATGGCTTTAAGCTGGGGTCCGGCAGGACTTCTGGTAGGTGGACCGCTTGCAGACATCCAAATCCAACATTTTGGGCTACCTCGTTACACGGCGTATGTAAACACTTTCTATGCATCGTCTATCATAGTGGCGTTAGGTGCAATTCTATTCGCTGTAAAGGTTGCAAAGCTAAAAGGGAAAACCGCTTAAATCTTAAAAATAAGTTTACACTAAAACTGCCACGAGGCTTAACCATGCTTGATTTCAAAAGAGTTAAAGTTGAAGTGCCAGAAGGCTGCAACGTAATCTTGGGCACGGCGCATTTCATAAAAACAGTCGAAGACCTTTATGAAGCCTTGGTTAATGCAGTTCCAAACGTAAAATTCGGAATAGGATTCTGTGAAAGCTCTGGCCCTTGCCTAGTAAGACATGAGGGAAATGATGAGGAACTAAGGCAGATGGCGGCGAAGAAAGCTTATGAAGTTGCTTGCGGTCACAGCTTTATAATTTTCTTAAAGAACGCTTATCCCATAAATGTTTTAGACAAAATCAACAATGTTCCAGAAGTTTGCACAATTTATGCTGCTACCTCAAATCGTCTGGAAGTTATCATTGCAGAAACCGAGCAAGGTAGAGGAATAATCGGCGTAATTGATGGATCAAAAAGCAAAGGCATAGAAACCAGAGAAGACATTGAAGCAAGAAAGGAGTTTCTGCGGAAAATAGGCTACAAGCTCGGTTAGGATAATTTATGTAAATGTAAAAATAGACGACAGGGTGAAGTTGCCTTGGGTGTTGCCGTCAGCCCCGAATGATCATCAATGCACGAACGCCTAAAGCTGAGTTTTAGCTTTTATGCTTTATTCGCGTGCCATTAATTTCTGCTGTAGTTCAAAAGGAATTCTTTCTTGCATTTTCTCGGAAGCATAGGCGACTAGATGTTTAAACTGGCTTTCTGTTAGGACATGGCTTGCTCTTGACAAAATTTCAAGGCAAACTTCTTTAAAAACTAGGTCCGCGCAGCCTGTTTTTGCGTCGTCAACTAATTCTTTGCAAGCTTGAAGGATTTTTTCGCTCAAGACAATTCCACCCTGCAATCAAATAGCTAGAATCTAAAACATTAAAACTCTTATGAATTCAGAAACAGAATTAGAAATTCATTTTCGAGTTTATTGAAGTTGAATGCGAGTTTTCATTTGATGATGTTAACCTTGTATTCGTGCATGGTAAAAAGAGTTAGCAGAAGCCTGAGCCAACACGGTTCTAATCTTTGCTCCCCTCTTTCTTCTGCTGTGTCGTCTTTGCTGCTTTGTTTGCTCCAGCAAACGCTGACAATCCAAGAATCTCCCCTTTCACCATATCCATTGGAATCGCGAACACNATAGTATTNCTTTGGTCGTAACTGATGTCCTCCAAGCTTGACAATGTACGCAAATACATCGCTCGATTGCTCATTTGTCGCACTGCCTTCTCTAAGTTTTCAGCTGCCGTCAACTCTCCCTCACTCTTGATAATGACTGCCCGCTTCTCGCGTTCAGCTTCAGCCTGCCGTGCAATTACTCGCTTCATATCGTCAGGCAACTCTACAGTCTGTAATTTCACTGATATAATGTCTACACCCCAATCCTGCGTTTCCCTCTCCACAATGTTCGCAATTCTGTCCGCAACCTCATCCCGTCTTGCCAACAACTCGTCTAGTTCTACGTCCCCTACTGCGTCCCGCATCGTCGTCTGTGCATGCTTCATTACACTGTTCCACAAATTCTGAATGTTAACAAGGCTGTCTTTCGTGTCTACTACCTTCATGAAAACCACTGCGTCAACACTGACACTTATGTTGTCTTTAGTCATAACTTCCTGCCGCGCGATATCTAAAGTGATAATTCGCTTGTCCTGCTTCAGAAAGCTCTCCGCGAGTGGCCACTTAAAGAAGAAGCCAGGACCCACAAGCCTCTGAAACTTCCCGAAACGCAATATTATCGCTTCTTCCCATTCCTTGTTAATTGACACAGTAGCCGGCAAGAACATCAATGAAACGAATGCGGCAATGCCGAACACAGCAGACAACGCAAATTCTTGCGCTTCCACCCCTCCGTACGGGAAAGCAAGAATAGCTAACGCCAGAAACACCAAGAACAACACCAAGAAAAACACTAATGGAGCAGGAGAACCCGAATACTCCTCCCTCTTCCTCACCGTACCAGCCTCCACAGTTTCACTCATTCTCCAAACTCACCTCCCTGACAATACATACTTTTCACAAGAGCAATTTCTGGCTCTAGACATATAACTGTTCAGAAGAACCTGTGACTGCCTCCGATGACAACTTCACTTACAGCAAAAGTGTTGGTCAAATCCATCAGAAACTTGTGTCAAGAATATCAGAATTATTTCTCCCAAATATCGAGGGGAGGCTTATGGTCTGGGGGTATCGGGGACTTGTATTTCTTATTACCTATTCTTTGTCTATACTCCTCTCTCGCTCTGTCTAAAGCATCCTCATTTGTCAAGAGATCAATTGCTGTCGCAGCCAGTACCTTCGCTGCAAATATTAATGATGTATGTCCAACTCCAACTCCGTTTTGCGCCACGGCTTGCCATGAATGCCCAGGCGTACCCAAGACCCCAGTAGCAGTACCAAATTCTACAGTGGGTGCCTGCCAACTCACGTCAGCCACATCAGTGCTACCGTGGCTGACTTCACCTTCACCCCAAGGATCAGGAATTCCATCGTCTATCAATTTATCGACAAGTCTTTCCCATCCTGGACGCTTAGATTTTCTTAATTGAGCAACTTTCATTTCGGGAGTAATTGTCTTAGCGATCTCCTCAGCGAATTTCAGATCTTCGTCGCTATATCTGGGAAGTCCGATTTCCCGCATGTTCTTAACGATAAGCTCCGAGATTGTTCTGTTGGGAATTACGTTGTAGCTTCCTTCAAGGAATTCTGTTTTCACCTCTGTTCTTGTCATGGTTGCTGCTCCTTTTGCTATGTCAAGAATCCAATTGTATATGAATTCCATCTGGTCTCTTTCTGGCGCTCTTATGTAGTACCAGCTTCGGGCGTATGGCGGCACAACATTCGGTTGGTCTCCGCCCTTTTCAATCACGTAGTGTATTCTGGCGTCTTGAATCACATGTTCCCTCAGGTAGTTTACACCAATATTCATTAATTCCACTGCATCCAACGCGCTTCTACCTTGCTCGGGAGAACCACCAGCGTGAGAAGCTTTACCGTAGAAATGAAACTTAACCGAGTTGACAGCCAAGCTGCTCATCAAAGAAGCGTCGTTCATTGTGCTTGGATGATGACTAATCACGGCGTCGACATCAGCAAAATATCCGTCTCTAACCATGAACACTTTACCAGAGAAGTTCTCTTCGGCTGGGGATCCAAAAAATTTGATGGTGCCTTTCCTGTGTTTTTCCATGGTTTTTTTTACTGCTATTGCTGCTGCCATGCCGCTTGTTCCATGAATGTTGTGTCCGCATCCATGTCCTGGTTTTCCCTGTTCTAATGTTTCTTTCTGTGGGACTTTTTTCTGCGATAACCCTGGCAATGCATCGTATTCGCCCATTATTCCTATAACTGGTTTTCCTTCACCATAAGTGGCTACGAAGGCTGTTGGCATGTCTGCAATTCCACGTTCTACCTTAAATCCATGCTTCTCCAATTCGTCTGCTAGAAGCGCTGAAGACTTAAACTCAATTAAGCCTAGCTCGGCAAACTCCCAAATCTTATCGCTTATTCCTATAATCAGCTCTCTATTGTTCTCAATCCAGTCAAAAGCACTTTTCTTGTCGACAGACATGAACAACACCTAGAATATACAAGATAAAAAGGGCATCCGGTTTTTATGATTTTCTGAGCAATATGGTCTTGTGATTTCATTTCCGGGCGCGTGACTGATTTTATGTTATTGTTAAGCGGGTTACGGGAGACTTTTCCACTTGAAATTGATAGCAGAACCTAAAAATCTCCATTTCCTCTTTGGCTCAATTTTCCTTTGGGATAAATGTTGTTTATTGGCTTTGTGAGGACAAAAACTATTTAGTATAGTTTATTCATCACACCCCTCGAAACTAATCTAATATAGAGATGTTCTCATGAGCACAACAAGTAATGCACCTGCAATTGACGAAAGAAGAAAACAAATGCTAGAGCAACAGCACAGACTCAAGGCAAGAATGAGCAAAGTTAAGCACAAGATAGCAGTGATAAGCGGTAAAGGCGGTGTTGGCAAAAGCACTGTCACGGTAAACCTTGCAGCCGCCTTCGCCATGCACGGACACGCTAACAGCGTAGGCATCCTAGATGCAGACATACACGGACCGAGCATCCCAAAAATTATAGGATTAGAAGGTGAACGACTCCAAGCTGGACCACCAGGCATTTTTCCAGCATTAGGCTCTTTAGGAATAAGAGTTGTTTCCATGGAATTCTTGTTGCCAGACGAAAACGCTCCAGTTATCTGGCGTGGACCATTGAAAATGACCGCAATACGACAGTTCTTGTCAGACATAGTGTGGGGTGATCTTGACCTTTTGCTTATTGATCTTCCACCTGGAACAGGCGACGAGCCACTCAGTGTTGCCCAGCTTCTGCCAGAAATGGATGGCGTCGTAATAGTGACTATCCCCTCCGAGGTATCGCAGATCGTTGTCAAGAAGGCTATAACATTCTCAAAAACACTTGGAATGCCCGTCATAGGCATAGTTGAAAACATGAGCGGATTTGTTTGCCCAAAATGTGGGGCTCAGATTGATATATTCAAGTCGGGAGGCGGACAAAAGATAGCTGAAGAGCTAGGTGTTCCGTTTCTTGGAAGCATACCAATAGACCAGAAAGTTTGCGAAGACTCTGATAAAGGTGTTCCCTTCATAATTGAGCACTCAGATTCGCCTGCATCAAAAGCCTTCATGGAAATAGTTAAAAAGGTTGAAGCTTTCCTAGAAGCAGAGAAAAAAGTAATGCGAAAATGGAGGTAAAATAGGTGAAAATATGTGTAACAGCTGCTGGAAGTACATTAGGTGCTTCTGTTGACCCAAGAGTTGGAAGAGCAACCTATTTCATAATCGTGGACTCTGAAACCATGAGTTTTGAGGCAGTTACCAACACGGTGGCACGCCGTAATCAAAGTTTTTTAACCTCCTCCTCGGTATGGACCTTACATTTAAACGATCAAACATAACAATATCTTTTGTCAAACACGCGAGGTGATTAATATGAGCGGAAGAGGCTTCGGTAGAGGCAGAGGAGGACGGCGTCAAGGAGTTGGTGGACCATCTCACTGCGTTTGTCCAAAATGCGGATACAAGGCACCCCATGTAAGAGGAACTCCGTGCCTTTCTATTAAATGTCCTAAGTGTGGAACGGCTATGATGCCATCATCTTGATTCCCTTGATTCAACGATGTACTACCTACTTTAGATATATCGTGAGTTTGGAGATGTCTCCTACACGCTCCTTTTTTATTATCTATAGTTCCCCTTACACTTCCAAAAAATTCATGAGTGGAAAATGTACGCGCCAATCATTTGTTTAAACTCTATTTTAGCAGTAATTCACCATATTCTGGTCACACGTTTCTGGCAATCCTCAAACTGAGTACAAAATTACATAACTTCTGTATTTCCGAGTTCGTTCTCCCCTCTCTGATAATTCAGAAATTCATATTAACAATCACAGGTTTTTCAAGGAGATACTATACTCCCCATGGGCAACGCGGAGAGAGTCACAATATCTCTTGGCTGTTGCATGATCGTAGGATGAAACATCAAAACTCAGTCATGCAACAAGATTCGTATGGCCATGGCTACCATAAAGTTCACACAAGAGAAGATAACAGGCAGAAACTAATAATTATCATGAGTTTCTGTGCGCGGTATATCGACACTGGAGCCGAGAGACTAAATCCATTACCTCCAATTCCTGACCCTGACATTGAAGTAGAAAACCCTTTTGAAAGACATCTGAATTTCCTGAGCTCATGAAATTCTTAAAGCTGTGATAAATGCTCGAAAATCATGCCGTTGCGATTATTCTTCGTTTTCGGCTATGTCATAGTGGCGACAGCATCAATAGGAATCATAATAACCAGAAGAAGACAAGACTAAACCGGCGCGCTCACTCAAGTGCTGGTCTATAGATATCGTGTTATCTTTGGTTCTAACATTTGTCTAGGTATCGCGCCCACGATCCTATCTACGAGTTCTCCGCCTTTAAACACTAACAGCGTAGGGATACTCATTATCTGGTACTGCATGGCGACTTTTCGGTTCTCATCTACATTCAGTTTGCCGAATGTCACTTTCCCAGCATAATCCCTCGCAAGTTCCTCTATTATCGGTGAAATGATGTGGCATGGGGCACACCATGACGCCCAACAATCAATCACCACTAGAGCGTACTTATGCACAATCTCCATGAACGTCGAATCCGTTACCTTAATAGGTTCATCTTCTTCTTTCTGCCCCTCAACAGAATCTGGCATATTATGTGAAACTCTATATTTACGCATTTCCTTCAACTTCTTAAGTCTTATCCTTTCGAGCTTTTCATCCTTAACCATAAAATTCCCTCGCATCTGCACACGTTCAGCCCGCTAACGACTTACTAACTTCACAACGGCAAAGCGATGGTGGACAATAAGCTTTTCTTCATCCGCAGCTTGGACAGGTGCCACCTGACCCAGTAGCGCTACATACCATACGATTTCCATTCCAAAGTTTTTTCCAGCACTCTTCACAGACCATGATTCTACCCAATTCCTTGTGGTTGGCTGAAAACAAAGTCATGTCTTCACCATTTTTTCCACAAAGCTTGCATTTTCCCATCTTTCCATCTTTCCTAGAGCACAACACTTTGTATTGTGATCTCCTTAAAAGTGTGCCTATGCATAGAAATAAATCTTACGGCTAGTCACTGTTGGATATTCCTTTTCCTTCACAACATGAGCAAGTCGCACCCAACCTTATTGAATCGGCGAGGTGGCTATTAATAGGCTATTTTTCTTTCACTTCTATCGCGTTGGCAGGGCAGTTCTTTTCACATTCCAGACACGCTGAACAAAAGCTTGGATTTGCCACGATGGGTCGATCCTCAAACCATTCTAAAACGCCGAAAGTACAAGCCTCAATACATTTCTCACAAGCAGTGCATCGGTCGTAGTCAATTTCAATTTCTACAACCATTCTTTCAACCTCTAACAGTTCGCGCGCCTTCTTCGTCATCTTCGAAGCTTGAAATAATTACTAAACTATTTGTAGGGGTCTTCCTTCTGTGAGCGCTTGGGCTGTTTTTTTTCTTGCGCTTTGTAGGAGCCTCCAGACTGTTCCTCTTGAGATTCCCATCTTTTTTCCTGCTTCCTCTTGTGATAGTCCTTCTAGGTCTACGAGTCTGAAGGCTTCCAGTTCCGCCATATCTATGAATATGGGTGCTAGGCTTCTCGATGGGTTTGGAATTAAACCATTTATTGGCGGAGTCATTCCTAGCGTAACGGGTTTTGGGAATCTTCCTCTTCTGCCGCGTCTTCGTCTACGTCCTTTTCGCCACATAGATTTTCCCTTATTCTATTTATGTATGTCTCAGCGGAACTTTTATATATTTCTGTGCATATTCCCATAATTGTGAAATGTGCATAAACACGAAAAGAGGTGAAAATGAAAAATGCCAAGAGGAGACAGAACAGGACCTTGGGGCTTTGGACCCAGAACCGGAAGAGCAGCCGGCTACTGTGCAGGTTATCCTGTTCCTGGATTCATGAATCCAATACCTGGATATGGCAGAGGTTTCGGCAGAGGATGGGGCAGAGGCTACGGCAGAGGTTTTGGTAGAGGCTATGGTAGAGGATGGGGCAGAGGATGGTCGGGTTACCCGGCGCAATATCCATATGCATATGCACCACAGCAATA
>JGI24422J19971_10003068_pt1 | contig 10440 bp, 10 predicted proteins | sample DeeMarSWOR152_54_FD_19971 | JGI IMG/M metagenome (IMG submission 19971)
CCTGCCAATTGCAAGCCCCTATTAATTTGTGATTCCATCTTCGAGAGAGCCGATAGTATAATCCAAACGCCTATTTAAGCTATGTTTTTCACCATTTGAGCTATATTCTCACTTGCATTTCCGGAAGACCTGCGCGTCTTCCATGGTGGTGAAATACTCGAATCCTGCCTCAGCTAGCTCACAAGTTTCTTTCAAGGTTTTCGCCGTTTTCACATGGAATTTGTCTGATTCAAAGCTCACAAGCTGCATGCATGCAAACGCTTCACCTGACCCTCCGCTTTCCACGCTTGCATGGTAAAGGACGCTGACAAAGGATAGCGATTATTATATCGGACTTGGATATTTTACCGATTTGAAGGTTTGTTTATAGAATCCCTCAGACATGGTCAGACGTATGGAGAAAGGAGTAGCAGAGGGCATCTCTTTCCTCTGTATGACGATCACGACCGCTCTTGCCGTGGGTTTTGTACTAGCCTATGCCGTGAACATAGAGAGGTGCCAGAATGTCAGAGACCCAACATTTCAAGAAGCCCTGCGATTCATAGTTTCAGATCAGACCGACAAGAATCAATACAATCAAAGCTACACCTGCCGCGGCTTTGCAGACGACTTCGTAAACAACGCCCTCAACGAGGGACACAGATGTGGTCATGTCAAGGTAGGATTCCTAGACACCAGTCACGAAATCGTGTGCTTCAACACTTCAGACAGGGGCCTAATCTTCATCGAGCCCCAGAACGACCAATTCGTCACAGTAGCAGAAGGGCAGTCATATTTGGGCAGAACAATAATTCGATTGTCGATTTCATGGCCAGTCGTGCCATTGGACTATAGCTTCGCCTTCACGCTAGGCCCATCAGTGATCATCCCACAATTATTGATAGCGACCACATTACTGGCAGCCGCAGCCCACAAAAGAAAACACTCCACCTAGCCGCTTCATCCTCTGCACACGTTTTTCTATAATTGAACAAAGCTTTCGTTCTACAACCCGAGGAAGCAATAGGCATGCATGTGCTTTGACCGAATTCACCGCGCATGGCATGCATGCATCCTACAACCTGAATGAAATGAAATAGGCATTCATGTGGACACACAAATGAAAAAGGGGAAGAATGTGGACTTTCTCCTGGCGATGCCTTAAACGCCTATTTTAAGCTATGTGACAAGTGTGAGTCTTTTAGTATTCCTGTGCGAGGTCAATTATGTTCCTAAGTTTCGTGTCCCCCTTGGCGAATTTCTCAATGTTTTCAATTACTTCATCCCAACGCGTTAGATCGTCTAGCGGTGATGCGGCACGGTGGGGAGACAAAACGACGTTTTGAAGGGTGTGGAAGGGATGAGAGAAAGGGTATCTCCGTCCTTGGCTATCTGCACTTGGGTTGTAGGCATACCAGACATCTAAAGCTGCGCCAGAGATCACGTTATTTCTCAAGGCTAAGAACAAACTCTCTTCGTCGATCACATTGCCGCGAGCAACGTTTACCAGCAGCCCAGTAGAACCAAGGAGTTTCAGTTCCTTCATTTGGACCAAACCCCGTGTCAGAGCTGTCAAAGGAACCGCCACGAAAAGAATATCCACTTCATCCAAGAATCGGTGAAGTTCTGGATAGCAATGCGTCCTTGCCGGAGTGGGCAATTCACTATCTTGCTTGCTCCAGTCTCGGCGAAATATCGAGAATTCCAGGTCGAAACCTGAGAGAAATCGGTGGACCTTCTGGTTGACTGCACCATAGCCTAAGAGTCCTATTGTTCTGTGTTTTAGAGGCGAGGATTTGGCGTCTTCGTCACCTTTTCTCCACTCTCCAGCCACCATCCAATTATGGTGTGGAATTACCTTGTTAGTCAAGGCAAGCAGCAAGGCAACAGCGTGTTGAGCAACGAAGTACGAGTTTCCGTGGCAGTTCGCCAAGAGAATGCTCCTAAAGCGGTTGATTTCCTTAAATAGATCCGTCAAATGTTGGACTCCGGCTCCAGGATTGATGAAAAGCTGAAGCTCGTTGGCTGCCGTCAACAGCTCTTTTGTTGGCCGCCACCCTACGATAATGTTGGCATTTGGAGCCAGTTGGATAAGGTTTTCTTGAGAAGTATCGAAGGGAAAAATCAGTTCAACATTGCGGGCTTGTTCTAGTCGTGCGCTTAGATAGCTTCTGATGTTTTCATCAACTTCCCAGATGAAGAGCACTGTCGTTTTTCTGGGCATGAACATCGTTGACTCTTAGAGTCAAAACAGCTTTTTAACTTGGACCTCGCGTGTCAATTGCTCAGCAAAAGTGTCAAACCTTCACAAACGCCTCGTGTGAACGCGGATTGCGCTTCGCTGCTGAGGACTTGTAGACAACTATCGTCATGGCAGGTATGTGAGGATATCTAACGTAAATGACAGGACAGTCGTCGTTGTCGCAGTGATATCTGGACTTGCAGCTCTTCCTCGACAAAGGTCCTCCACATTCTGGACAGTTAGGCTTGCCACTCATTGTCTCTACCGGGTAAGAATACGGTTTTCTCCACTCTTAAAAGAAGCTTTGAACTTCGTCATATTGCTGAAATTGACATATGTTCTAGAAGTGACATCTAGAACAACTCTTCTATAATTCCCATAGCGAAATCCATGGAAAAATTCTCGATTCACAAAGTTTTTCAGAGCATCTGCAGTTTGGAATCATGGCAAAGAGAGAAAAATAATCGGCGCGGCAACCATTCTGGAGGTTTGACAAAGAATTCAATGGACGATGAGTGATATGGTTCGGATTGCTTTGCGAAGGTTCGCGGTGGAAGACAGTTTTGTTGAGATGACTCTAGAGGTTCTGAATGGCTTCTACAATCGTGTCAAAGCCGCTGCGCCACAAATCATTGACCTTTACCTTTTCGGCAGGTCTTCATCAATGAATGCTTTTCTTGGTAGAGAGAAGACGAGGCTCGGAATTGGAACGTCAGATCTCGATTCCTCGTTCTTCGCCCTGCACGACGCTTGGCGTGGAATCCCGAGGATAATTGTTGCCCAAGATAGATTGTCAGAACTGCCAAGGCAGGTAATCCTAGGTGTTCTGCACCATGAAGCAGCTCACACAATCCTTCACGGTTCTCTGGAATTCTACACGTTTCCAGTTCCAATGTCTATTCTTAGACTCGAAAGAAAAGGTGTTGTCTCGAAGCAGTTGGCTAGAGATCTTCTCTACTCAGCGTCACTGGCCGTTAAAGACTATGAAGTCACGCGCCTTCTTCTGGAAAAAAGCTACGTGGAGGACCAAGTTGCCTATAATAAGTACTTGCTGGAGGCCTCTGAAGAGGAAGAAAAAGTCTGGGGAAGCATTGACGGAAACAAGCTTGTCAGACTTCTGTTTTTAATCTCGCTCCTTAAGCCAGCATTATGCGCCGCACCGTTGCTTGAAGATGAGAGATACGGAAGGGAGGTGGCTGAATGTATAGCCGCGAGCGTTAGCCATCTGCCTATATATTGGCGTAGACACCTTTCAGGAATGCTTAGAGTAGCTTCTGGGTTCAGCGATAACACGCATGAAAATGTGGCTCTTCTATTGAACAACATTGCAGAGTTGTTGCAGGTCGATGCATAGACCACTCATTGCCGCTATGGCTCGGACGATACACNGGGAGGTTGGNGTCGTCTGCAAAAGACTTATAGTCATTAGCTGCCACTAGAACTATTCCTTTCATCAAAATGAGGTGTAAATTTGAGAGATGCTGCTATTGTTGGTGTTGGATGCACGGGTTTCGAATCGGTGACACCGGATATTTCGTACAAAGAAATGATGTTCGAAGCTGCAACGCGGGCCTACCAAGATGCAGGAAACATTAGCCCACGCAAGGACATCGATGCTTTCATCTCAGTGGCCGAAGACTACTGGGAAGGATTCAGTATTTTCGACGAATTTGTTCCAGACCAACTAGGCGCGGTGCTACGTCATCTGTTCACTGTTTCCGGAGACAGCATCATTGGCTTGGCCACGGCTAACATGCTGATAAAAACAGGGCACTTCGACGTGGTAGCGGTGGAATCTCATGGTAAACCATCTGACATACTTACACTATACGATGTTGTTTCGTTCGCAATGGATCCTATACTTAACAGACCCCTTGGAGGGCATCCGTTCTACGTTGGAGGCATGGAGATGAACCGATTCCTGTGTGAGACTGGTAATTCGAAAGAGCAATGTGCGATGGTTGTAGCTAAGAATAAGGGCAACGCGTTGGCTAACCCCTTTGCAGCCTACGGGGCAGACACCGACGTTGAAGACGTTCTACGTTCTGACCCGTACTTCTACCCGTTGAACAAGCTTGACATCAGCCAACCCTCTGACGGTGGCGTCGTAATAGTGCTAGCGTCGGATGAAGTCGCCTACAAACTTAACGATAACCCTATCTGGCTGAAGGGCGTGGGATGGATTTGTGACACACCATCGTTGGAAACCAGATGTTGGAGCGAAGCTGTCTACGCCCGAATGGCCGCCGATATGGCTTACAAGCATGCGGGAATCAACACTCCCAGCAAGGAGGTTGACTTCGCCGAAGTAGACGACTTGTTTTCTTACAAAGAGCTTCAGCATATGGAAGCTCTTAGACTGTGTGGAAAAGGACAAGCAGGAACGTTGACCGAGGAAGGCGTCACCAGCCTCGACGGCTATCTGCCAGTAAACCCGTCAGGTGGTATGCTTGGAATGGGTTGGCCGCTGGAAGCCTCGGGTATGCAACGTCTGCTGGAGGTTGTGCTACAGCTAAGAGGAGAAGCAGGCAGCAGGCAGCTGTCTGACGTAGAAGTTGGCGTGGCCCAATCGTGGCGCGGAATTCCAACAGCTACGGGCGCGGTCGCTGTGTTGAGCAACTGCTGAGGTGAGGGATGGAGATGTTTGGGAAGAAAAGAGTTGCAGTTATCGGTGCAGGCATGACCTTGTTCAGACGGAACTTGAAGGAAACTGGAAAGGAGCTGGCTTGGGAAGCTTCCAGCATGGCCTTGGACCAAGCTGGCCTTGAGCTCAAGGACATACAGAGCGTCGTAATGGGAACAGCCCCTGATGCTTTCGATGGTGTCCACATGAAGGGAGAGTACTTGGCAGACGGTGCTGGCAGCTGGAGAAAGCCTTACTCAAGAGTATTTGTGGGTGGAGGAACTGGAGTATTCACGATTGACGCCGGCTGGTGGCACGTGGCCTCAGGTCAGTTTGACACATGCTTGGTGGTAGGGGAGGAGAAAATGTCCTCATGTTATCCACATCCAGCCTACGCTTTCACGACGATCTTTGACCCTATATACGCCAGACCCCTGGGAGTGACCTTGATTTGGATTTTCGCCCTGGAAATGCACAGGTACATGCACGTTCATGGAATAAAGAAAGAAGAAATAGCGAGAGTTTCAGTGAAGAACAAACGAAACGCCCTAGATCATCCTTGTGCCCAGCTAGGAGCCAACATAACGGTTGAGGACGTTCTGAACTCGGAAGTCATGTGCTGGCCAGTCCAGCGTCTTGACATAAGCCCAACGAGCGACGGGGCAGCGGCCCTAATCCTGGCTTCTGAAGACGTCGCTAAGAAGCTAACAGACAACCCTGTTTGGATCGACGGTGTCGGATGGTGCATTGACTCAACCTTCTGGACAAACCGCGACCTGTACTTCCCTCAATACGTGCAGGGCGCGGCGCAGATGGCATACAAGATGGCAGGCATAAAGAACCCGCCGAAAGAAATCGACGTCGCAGAAGTCTACGACCCCTTCGACTACAAGGAACTACACCACATGGAAGGCCTGATGCTAGCCCGCAAAGGACAGGCTCCGAAGTTGACGGCAGAAGGCGTCACTCAACGAGACGGAGACCTGCCGATAAACCCTTCAGGAGGCTTGCTGGGCGTAGGCAACCCAATTGCAGCAGCAGGAACCATGAAATGCTGCGAAATCTTCTGGCAGCTTCGAGGCGAAGCCGGCAAAAGACAGGTTAAAGGCGATCCAAGAACCGGGCTGGCCCAAGCTTGGGGCGACTTGATGCAGTATGGTTCAGTCGTTATCATGAGGAGTTGAAACAGATGAGTGAGAAGATTAAGCGTTTTCCGGGCGAACAGCTGAAGGGCGCCGACATACGGGAAGGTAGAATCCCATCTGTGAAACATCGACCCAACGTCAAATATCTGTGGAGCACAGGCGTGGCCATGAGTCGATTCCTGGAAGGGTTGAAAAAAGGCAAGATAGTTGCATCGGCTTGCAGAAANTGCGGCCGCATCATGGTTCCTCCCAGAGCCTTCTGCGAGCAATGCTTCAAGCCAGCAGACGAATACGTTCCGATAAAGGACACTGGCACGATTAACACGTACTCAGTCTCTTACGTGGCGGGAGATGCCAGCCGCATAAAGGAGCCAATTCTCGTCGCGGTCATCGACATAGACGGAGCCTCAGAAGGAATGGGAATACTGCACTTGCTGGGCGAAATCGACGACTGGAAGCAAATAAAATTCGGCATGAGAGTCAAGGCCGTTTGGAAACGGCCAGAAGAACGCACTGGCAGCATTACTGACATAAAGTATTTCGCACCCCTAAAGGAGGGCTGAAAATGGCAACAGAAAAAATCACTGACCCCCGGAAGATAGCGCACTGGCCTGGACACATGGAAACTGACTACATTTACACTCTAGGGATAGCAGGGGAGAAATTCTTCAAAGAAATAAAAGAGAACGGAAGGATACTGGGAGCTAAGTGCAAGAGCTGCAGTGTTGTCTTCGTACCACCGAGGCTTTACTGCGAGAAATGCTTCGACAAGCTCACAGAGTGGGTAAACGTGGGTACAAAGGGCAACGTGCACACTTTCACGTTTGCGCACGTAGACGTCAACGGTGCAAGACTGAAAGAACCGATCATTTACGCCTTCATAAAGTTCGAAGGCGCAGCTGGAGGGCTCCTCCACAAACTTGGCGAGATTAGGCCTAGCGAAGTCAAGATCGGCCTACCCGTGGAGGCTGTGCTTAAGCCTCAAGCAGAGAGAACGGCAAACATCAACGACATCAAATATTTCAAGCCACGATAGCCTCTCTCTTTCTTTTTCCTTTTTCCGACAGTTCTGCATCTTCAGAGAAATGCAGAGTGAATTCCTGAAATCTTACATCTGCCTTCGGTGCGCGCGGCTAAATCTGCAGACGGCCGGGCAGAATCAGGCTTTGGTTCGTTGATGGAAAACTCCTTAAGAAAGGCTTCAGCATTCTAACTACCAATCAAACCGGCAGGATGGAATCAATGCCCAAGATCAGGGTCACTCTGTTGTCAGGCAGAACGATTGACCAAGGCACTTCAAAGGAGTACGGCAAGCTATCGAAGGAGTACCGAGAAAACGTAGCCGTCTGTGAGATAGACCCCGACGACTTGAAGGAGCTGGGCCTCAGAGAAAACGCCAACGTCAAAGTATCGACCCAGTGTGGTTCAGTGGTTGTAGTGGCAAAAGATTCAAAGAGGGCGCCTCATCCCAAGATCGTTTACATGCCTTATGGACTCTGGGTGAACCTTATAGTTGAGCCTGAAACTCATGGAACAGGAATGCCCTCCTTCAAAGGAATACCAGCGGAAATCGAGCCTGCGCTTAAGGAGAAAGTCTTAACTTTGCCACAGCTTTTGAAACAGACTTTCGGGAAGGATCCATGATGGAAGTGATTCGCAACGTCACCTGCCCCATCTGCGGAACCCTCTGTGATGACCTTGAGGTGACAGTGGACAAGAATGTTGTGGTAGACGTCAAGAATGCCTGTGCTGTCAGCGAAGCGAAATTCTTGAACTTCGCTAACCCTGCGCATCGAAACTTGAAACCTCTTATCAGAAAGAATGGAGCGCTGGAGGAAGCTTCCATGGAGGAAGCGGTGAAGAAAAGTGCTCAAATCCTCGCTGACTCGTCCTACCCTATCCTCTACGGTTGGAGTTGTACGAGCTGTGAAGCCATCAGAGTAGGAATTGAACTGGCTGAAGAGGTTGGCGGAGTAATCGACAACACCTCGACGGTGTGTCACGGACCGTCAATACTGAGTATCCAGAACGTTGGGATACCAACCTGCACTCTAGGCCAGATACGCCACAGGGCAGACTTAATTGTCTACTGGGCAAGCGATCCCTACAGTGCTCACCCGAGGCATATAGAGCGCTACACAGCGTTTTCGGAAGGGCGCTTCCAAGAGAGTGAGTGGGAGCACTATGTTGCCCGTCTCCGAGGAATACTTGGCAAAAAGAGGTTCAACAGAGCGTCAGAGCGAGTATTGATGAGAGAGGTTTCAGTGCCGCCAATCTCAGGGCAGAAACTGCCGCCTGAGTTTGAAACTAGAAGGCGAAAGCTAATCGTGGTTGACGTTCGCAAAACTCGTTCCGCGGAGCTTGCTGACTTCTTCGTTCAAGTTGAGCCTAACAAAGATTTCGAGCTTCTTCAAGCTCTTCGCTTGCTTGTGAGAGACGATGAACTTGAGGTTGACGAAGTCGCGGGCGTGCCCATTGGCCTCCTCGAGGACGTAGCGGATGCGTTGGTAGGCTGTTCCTTCGGAGTCTTTTTCTTCGGAGTAGGGCTGACGATGAGCTCTGGGAAATTGCAGAATATTGATGCGGCAATTGCTCTGACGAAGGATCTTAACTACCGGACGAAGTTCGTGATTATGCCAATGAGAGGGCACTTCAACGTCGCGGGCGCAAACATCGTTTCCACCTGGCAGACAGGCTTTCCCTTTGCCGTAGACTTCTCACAGGGCTTTCCACGCTACAACCCAGGCGAAACATCAGTTGTTGACATATTGAGCCGCAACGAAGCAGATGCTGGGCTGGTTATTGCGTCAGATCCCGTCTCGAACTTCCCAAGGAACGCAGTTCAAAACCTTGTGAAGAATCCCCTCATCGCTATTGACCCAGTAGTTTCTCCAACGACTATGATGGCAGACGTGGTGTTTCCTTGCGCCTTTGTGGGAATCGAAGACGAGGGGACAGCTTATCGTATGGATCGCGTTCCCTTGCCAATGAAGAAGGTGGCGGAGCCTCCTAGAGGCTGTCTATCAGATAAGGAGATTCTGCAAGAAATCCTGCGGGAAGTGAAACGGATAAAACGAAAGGAGAGCGAGTCGTAATATGGATGGGCTTCTGATAAGGAACGGCTTTGTCTACGACCCTCTAAACAACGTTGACGGAGAAAAGATGGATATCGCTATTTATGGGGGCAAAATCGTTGAGAAGGTGGAAAACGCCGAAACGGTTGACGCCTCTGGAATGGTCGTGATGCCGGGCGGCGTTGACTTGCACTCTCACATTGCAGGGGCTAAGGTCAATTCCGGCCGATTGTTGCGGCCCGAAGACCATTACAAGGATGTGGAGCCCAAAACTGCACGGACGCGCTCAGGAGTTGGCTACTCCATTCCATCAACCTTCACAACAGGCTACCGATACTCAAGAATGGGCTGGACCACCGTGATGGATCCTGCAATGCCGCCGCTGAAGGCTAAACATACTCACGAAGAGTTCAACGACACACCTATGATCGACAAAGGAGCGTATCCTCTTCTCGGCAGCAACTGGTTTGTGTTGGAGCATTTGAGGGCAAAGGAGTATGAAGAATGCGCTGCCTACGTCGCCTGGATTATGAACGCAACCAAAGGATACGCCATTAAACTCGTCAATCCGGGAGGAATAGAAGCCTGGGGCTTCGGCAGGAACGTCCGCGACATCGATGATCCAGTACCGAACTTCGATATCACGCCGCGAGAAATCGTCCGAGGATTGTGCAAAGCAAATCAGCTTCTCAACATGCCTCACACAATACACGTACACGCAAACAACCTCGGGAAGCCCGGCAACTACGTCACGACCCTTGAAACAATGAAATGCGTAGAAGACCTGGCACGAGAAGACAAACCGGTCATCCACATAACTCACTGCCAGTTCAGCGCCTTTGCAGGAGACGACTGGCACACCTTAAGATCTGCCTCAGAAGAAATCTCGAAATACATGAACTCTCACAGTCACGCCACCTTAGATTTGGGGCAGGTCATCTTTACGAACACGACTACGATGACAGCAGACGGACCATTCGAATTCATTCTCTACCAGATAACGGGCAACAAGTGGGTTAACAACGACGTAGAAGCCGAAACGGGATCGGGAATAGTGCCCTTCCACTACAAACGAAAAAGCTACGTCCACGCTACCCAGTGGACTATAGGACTGGAACTTGCCCTGCAAATAAAGGACCCTTGGAAAGTGTTCATGACAACAGACCACCCCAACGCCGGACCATTCGAGGCGTACCCCAAGATAATTGCTTGGCTGATGAGCAAGAAAGCAAGGGAAGAGGTTTTGAAGAAAATCAGTAAGAGAGCTAGACGCAGAGCCTTGCTCCCCGCAATAGATAGAGAGTATACATTAACCGAGGTTGCTGTGGCAACGAGGGCTGGACAAGCTAAGTCTCTAGGCTTACGGGATAAAGGGCA
>JGI24422J19971_10003073_pt1 | contig 10436 bp, 8 predicted proteins | sample DeeMarSWOR152_54_FD_19971 | JGI IMG/M metagenome (IMG submission 19971)
CTTGACTGGCGACTAACTTGGTACAGCGTCGGCCCCTACTGCCCAATCGACATAAACCCCGACCTAAACTACGCAATCTTCGCCTGCAACGACTGCCACTTCTTACCACCAGCAGGAGAAGAACTAGCACTACCAGAGGGCGAGATCGACTGGGATTGGACATGGCAAGGCACAGTGAAGCCTCGCAGCGGATACTTCCAAGTAAACATTTACGATGCTGTCATGTTGCTGAAAGCCTACTGCAGCCGCGGAGACGGTGTACCGCCACCGAACTGGGAGCCAGGAGCAGACATAGACTGTTTCGACCTGTGCCATGTAGGCATATACGACGCAGTTATGCTCCTCACCAATTACGGCAAGAAATTCGGAATACCGCCATAAAACCCGAGCATAAGGCTCAACCACCCCCCCTTTTTGTTTCAAGCCAAACCTTAAATAAGCAGTCAACAATGATTTTCACTAGGCTTTCGAACTTAGGTGCATTCCTATGGGATTGAAAGAGTACGTTGTGAAACGAATTGTGTACTCAGTTATCCTTATTTTCGCTGCGTTGACTGTGAATTTTATTATTTTTTCCATGTTGCCTGGTGACCCACTCGAAGCGTATATGGCAAAAATGGCGCAAACAACAGGTATGACTGAAGAACGATACCTGGCTTTGAGAGCTGAGCTTGGTCTTGACATGCCGTTACACGAAAGATATCTAAACTATATTCAAAATATGTTAACGTGGAATTTTGGCAGAGGAGAAATAGGTGGAGGGCAGACAGTTACCCAGATGATCACGCAGAGACTGCCCAACACCCTCATATTGTTGGGCACTGAGGCTGTCTTCTCAATCATCATAGGAGTTCTGATCGGGGTCTTGGTTGCTCACAAAAGGGGCGGCTTGTTTGACACAGCCACCGTTACAGCTTCACTGGCAACCTACTCTGTCCCCATATTCTTCATAGGTTGGCTAATGCTGTTCTTCTTCGCCGTCCAATTGAAATGGTTCCCATTGGGTGGAATACAACCAAGAGCATGGGGGCGCACCCCACCAACAAGCATATTCGAGTTTTTGGCAGGACGGATATCCTGCTTGGTCCTGCCTACCATCACATTATTCCTCTTTAGTGTTGGCGGATGGATTCTTCTTTCAAGAGCGTGCGTTCTCGAAACAATCACTGAAGACTATGTTGTCACAGCAAGAGCGAAAGGTCTCAAAGAGAGAACAGTGCTATATAAGCACGTTCTGAAAAACGCCTCTCTCCCACTAATCACAAGCGTCGCAATGACCTTCGGTTTCCTAATCTCAGGAGCCATAATAACGGAAACTCTCTTTTCCTATAACGGCATGGGACTACTAATGTGGAACGCCCTCCATCCACCAGATCTGCCCGTTCTGCAAGCAATCTTTTACGTCATTGCATTGACTGTAATCGCAGCAAACTTCATAGCGGATTTACTGTATGGCGTAGTAGACCCACGCATCAAATATGGGTGAGAATCATGGCGGCACGTAAGGCCAGAATCAGCTTCGCAATAAAGAGATTCAAAGGTTTCTGGAACCAATTCAAAAAGAGCAAGAGGGGAATGGCCGGAATCATCATAGTAGCATTCTTTTCACTCTTAGCCATTTTTGCCCCGATAGTAGCCCCTTATGATCCAATAACTCCCATGAAAGATAAGACCAGATATCCTTCCGACACAAAGCCACCCCTAATAGCTGCCAAATTGGCTAATCCATCATGGTACAAGTATCTTCCATGGATACAGAGGGGACCGACTAATGCTGAGGAACTGTTCTGGACAAACACCTCGCAGTTAGGTGGTTTATATTTCGTAGTTTTCGGTCGTTTAGAAGTGACTGGTGAAGGTGCCATTTCAAGAGCCACAATAGACGAACATAGAGGAAACGCCACAGACGACTATATGATGTTGAGCAAGGCAGCCCTAGAGGCTCCACAGGTACAAGTTATCTACCCAAATGGCACCACAAGAGACATAGCGAATACACAAGAGTGGTGGGACATTCGAAGTCCGGCTGCTGTCGGAGGCCAGTTTGGTTCACCTACATATAATTCGTTACGCTCATTCGTCCATACTCTCTCTGAAACCCTTGGCAAGGACCTCGTTTATGCCGTCTTCAAACTAAAATACAGGTACTCCAGCGATGTCACAGAAAACATCGAACTTGTACCCGACTTCCAGTTCTCCTCTGACCAAAATTTCAATGAACAGTGGGATTGGGCTACTCTAACTGGGAGCGCTCAATTGCGGTACAACAGTGAGAAAGGCGTCAACAACGATGGATGTATCGAAATAACCTACGATCCAACAACTACCGAAAGCGAGTCAAAAGTAGTTCTATCAAGTCGGTTTGAATATCCATACTGGGAACCACCAGAGACTTTCTGGGCACACCTTTCTGTCCGCGTCCAAGGCAAACCAGTCGACGTAACGATGACGATTCAAAAAGATGGAGAGCATAAGATCGATATATTAAGGCTTCATCTAGATCCGACCTCACTCTACTTTCATAGAGCCATATACCCAAGGGAAAAACCTGTAATGGAAGCTTCAGGCTCGCTGACCCCTGAAAAAATCGTAATGCCATCGCCAGGCAACTACACGTTTGGCGTCGAAGTAGCCTTCAGCGGTAATGACGACGCTGCGGTTTACTTAGACGATGTCAATTTCATATCGTATGGTAATTCCTTCGGCCTCCTAGGCACGGACAACGCTCAAGGCGCCGCCTACCCACGAGACATATTCAGCACGCTGGTTTATGGAACTCAAGTATCACTGCTTGTAGGCATACTTTCAGCACTATTCGGCACGGTAATCGGCCTATTCCTAGGATTAGTCTCTGGATACGTGGGTGGCATTACAGACGAGATCATAATGAGGGTTGCAGACCTATTTCTAGTCCTTCCAACCTTACCATTGTTCATTGTCCTGGTTGTCGCCCTGCAGGTTGTCTACGGCTCAGTTAGCATGTGGAACATTATAATAGTCATCACATTGTTCGGTTGGATGGGCTTTTCAAGAACTGTAAGATCCATGGTTCTTAGCCTACGTGAAAGACCCTTCGTTGAAGCAGCAAAAGCCGCAGGAGCTGGAAAATTCTACATTATAAGCAGACACATACTTCCAAACGTCTTTGCATTGGTTTACATCACCCTCGCAACCGCTGTTCCGGGCGCGATAGTGACTGAGGCTTCTTTGAGCTGGCTGGGACTAGGTGATCCGATGATTCCATCTTGGGGCAAACTGTTATATGACTTCCAGACTTCGGGAGTGGCAATCACTAAGGGTCTCACAGAATACTGGTTCTGGGTGTTCCCAGCTTGCCTCTCAATCGCACTGCTCGCTACAGCTTTCATCCTGATGGGGTACGCTTTGGATGAAATACTAAACCCAAGGCTGAGAATGAGACGATAGAACAAGATCTCATTGTCGTTTAGACGAGCCACTTGCACGCCTAGCTAGACTCCAAATCACCTCATCCAAATAAACCCAGAATTCCTTTTCCAGTCTCTCCAGCGCTTCTTGGGACTTCAAACCCTTCACGGTTAATCTCCCCCCACCAAAAGCAGTTGTGAGAATCCCGAGTCTAACAAGTTCACTTGAACGCGAACCAGCCTTAAATCTAACTCTAAAATCGTCTGGTCGACCGTCAACATGCACACGAATCTCCTCCGAAATATCATGGATACGCGTCGGCAATGCAACAATACAATGTTTCTCTCTCGAACCTTCTCCAGAAATCTTAAAGCTTTTTTCCTCAAAAAACCGAATTAAGCAACTCTTCAACATTGACAGGTCAACGTTTTTGTTAATCCACCGATCCTCCATTCTTCATCCTCTGAACGTCTAATAGTCAGGTGAGGTAAAAAAATCTATCCCACAGAATATGGAAATGCTTAAAACTTATATAAACGTCTAGAATTATACACGTCTGTCCGAGCGAAGTAAGTGATAGCATGGTCTTGCTAGATGTACAAAACCTAACAACATATTATTCGACCCTCAGAGGGCCCGTGAGAGCCGTTGAAGACGTCAATTTTCAATTAGAAAGAGGAGAAGCCATGGGTTTAGCTGGCGAGTCAGGTTGCGGTAAGACAACCGTTGCTCTTTCTCTGCTGAGAATTCTACCTTTTAACGGCAAAATTATGACGGGCAAGATTCTTCTAAGACAAAAAGACATCGTTCAACTCTCAGAAGATAAACTAAGAAGAGACATTCGATGGAAAGGAATATCTCTAATTTTTCAAGGAGCCATGAACGCCTTTAATCCGGTCCAAAAAGTAGAAGGCCAAATTGTTGAGGCTATTAGACTCCATGAGCCTAAAGTGAGCAAGAAGGAAGCAAAAGAGAGGGTAGGAAAGCTGTTTGAAATGGTGGGAATGGAAGCCTCAAGAGCCTCAAACTACCCCCATGAATTCAGTGGAGGAATGAGACAACGAGCAATGATCGCCATGGCTCTTGCATCCAACCCTGACGTCCTAATTGCTGATGAGCCTGGAACAGCGTTGGACGTGATCGTTCAAGCCCAAGTTCTGAAATTACTTAACGAACTGAAGAAGAATTTGAACCTGTCAATCATAATGATTACGCATGACTTATCGTTAATCACTGAGACATGTGAAAACCTTGTCATTATGTACGCTGGTAACATAGCAGAGTCTGGAGATATCATAGCCATGCATGAGAAGCCCCTCCATCCTTACACGCAAGATCTGATATCTGCATTCCCAAACATCCAAGCTGAGAAACGCCGAATGACCTCAATTCCGGGGTCCCCACCCGACCTACTTCAACCCCCTTCAGGATGCAGATTCCATCCACGATGCAAATATGCTATGGACGTCTGCCGCAAAGAAACACCGAAACTTAAAGAAGCAGCGGAAAACCATTATGTCGCCTGCCACCTGGTGAAGTGATACTATGACAGCAATAATCAGAGCAAAAAGCCTCAAAAAGTACTTCCCAATAAAACTGAGCTTTTTCAGGACGCTCCTTTCTAGAACCGAACTCTGCGTCCGTGCTGTAGATGGAGTCAGTTTTGACGTCAACAAAGGCGAAATCTTCGGGCTCGCAGGCGAAAGTGGAAGCGGTAAAACAACTACGGGTAGACTATTGCTTCGTCTCATTGAGCCAACTCAAGGAACAGTCGCGTTCGAAGATAAGGACATCACTCACCTAGATGAGACCCAGATGAAGCCGCTTCGACGCAAAATGCAAATCATATTTCAAGATCCATATGAATCCTTGAACCCGAGGATGACTGTCGGCGACATCGTAGCTGAGCCACTGAGAGTGCTTCAAGCGACACAAAGCGACACAGAAACAGAGGAAAGAGTGAAATCAACTCTTGAAGATGTAGAACTGACCCCGCCAGAGGAATTCATGTTTAGGTATCCTCATGAAGTTAGCGGCGGCCAAAGACAAAGGGTTGCCGTTGCTAGGGCTTTTGTACTCACTCCGGACTTCGTAGTTGCAGATGAACCAGTTTCAATGTTAGATGTTTCTATCAGAGCGGAAATTCTACAGCTCATGTATAGGCTAGTTGAGAAGAACAAAACCGCATTCTTGTATATTACACATGACTTGGCCTTGGCAAGACACATGTGTGATAGGCTTGGTATCATGTATCTGGGTAAAATGATGGAGATGGGCACAACGGAGCAAATCATTTACGAGTCTCTACATCCCTATACTAAAGCTCTGATCGATGCTGTTCCGGTTCCTGACCCCACAGCCAAAAGAATCGAGGTTGTCATTAAAGGCGAAATCCCCAGTCCTATCAACCCGCCACCAGGCTGTAGATTCCACACTCGTTGTCCAGCATTCATCGGTGACATCTGCCGTACAAAGGAACCGCCACTAATTGATACAGGTAACAACCACATGGTGGCATGCCACCTCTACAGTAAAGGAAAATAACCGTTCGCAACTTGAAACCCACAAACCGTTGCATCTACGAGACACAAGACCACATTTCAGTCAATGCGTTTTCTTTCTTGACTGCAACTTCCGCTTCGAACTTCTTAGGCCCCACAACGACAACAAACCACCAACAACCGCCAGCACTACACCTATTGGGAGGACAGAGAGGTAAGGATATTCCTTGTCGACGACAAATTTTACAAGCTGCAGGCTGCCTGGAGCCCAAAACTCATCTTCTCCAGGCATAATATAACGCACCTTCGGGTCAGTGACGTTTGCCAAGTAGTCGCCAGTGTAGAGGACAACTCCACCAACTTCTGTTGGAGAGTCACTAACTGTCAAACCATCCTCATTTAAGACAAGAGTGAGATTATAGAGAATAGTATTTCCCCCAAATCCCCTTCTGAATTCCATCTCAAAACCCGTTTTGCCCCCGGCAGAACTAGTGATCTCGACAAGCAACTTTAAAGTCGAGTCCATAATAACAAGCTCATCCAGATCAGGAGGCACAAACTCGACTGACAACATATCCCCCTCATTGAATCGCCCTAAGACCCCCCACTCGTTCCGAGGAGCAGTGGCCACTACAGATCTCACTGTCTTTTCCGCCGGTATTGCTGATGCCAAAGCAACAATAAATCCTGCCAACACTAGAATGACCCCAAAAACGACAAAGCCTTTCCTCATAAAATCACTTCAAACTTCCATCCAGAATACAAAAAACACTCCATTATATTAAACCTTTAGCTACACAGACAATCAATCGAATTAATGTGAATTAAAGGTTAAATATTCGAAAACAAATCGATTATAGATTGACATAAAACGGACTGAGAAAGCATATGCATTTGAAAATCGGGGAATTCAACATACAATTTGCGCTAAGAAGAAAAGATGTTTTGATTGTCCTACTTTGGACCACGGCAATGTCATTGATTATGATAAAAGCACACATACTCCTGTATCAAACGCCCATGTTCAGAAACTACAGACCTGGTTTTATCAAGTACCAACCTCCCTCCCCGGAGGCACTAGACGTGTTAATTCTGACAGTGATGAGTATAATAGTCACTATTCTCTTATCAGACGTTAACCCAATTGTGTACGGCTTTGCTGCGTCACTCTGTTTATCATTCATAATCGCGGTTACGTACGCCTCGTTGTTCATTTGGTACGTCCTAGATTGGCAAACATTTCTTTCTCAAGACCCTTTCGGCTGGGAAGTGGCGATATACACAGGTTTCTTGAATATGTTTTTTGTCATGGTTCCATGGGTCATAGGATCCAATACAGTGGGCCTAGTAGTCGGAATCATTGCCAGAACTTGGCTGAAGACATCATAATGTCCAAGTTTCTTAAGACTCACACTTCACATTGCTCCAGCAAACAACAATCGGTCACGTTATGCTCGTAAGGCTACTTCAGTGTCAAATGAACATTCTCTAAAAAATGGGCTCTGACTACGTCACGATTTTCTCAGTTGGCCCTTGTACATTTTAACAATTTCCTCTACTGTAGTTGCATCTTCAGCTGCTTTGTCAAGTCTGTAGTTGCCAGTAAAACGTGGGAACCTAATTGCCAACCCTCCTCCTTTTCGGATAGTATCCATACCGCTCGTGTGAATCGGGCTCAGTGTTATCTCTGCACCAAGAATCTCGATTACAACAACCGGCTTAAACCACAGGTCTGCCTCGATTACCGATTGCACTTTTGGATGCCTCTGAGTGATCTTGTGCTTCTTCAACATTTTTGGCAGCTTTGCTAAATCTTCATCGGTGAAACCCGTCCCACATTTCGTCACTGTCTCGAAGGTGTCTTCACCAGAGTTGTATGCGGCCAAAAGCAACGCTCCATATGTTCCAGCTCGTTTTCCTCTACCGTAAAAGGCACCCACGACCACCAAGTCCACAGTGTCTGTCATTTCACTTTTGTAGTCTCGTTTATACTTTATCCAGAGCCATCCTCTGGCTCCAGCCTGATAAATTGAATCTTCTGCAATTGATTTGCACACCAGGCCCTCACATCCGTTTTCAATAGCTTCTAGAAAGAATTTCTCAAGTTCTTTCACCTTATCCGTCACTATATAGTTGGCAATTTTCACTTCGTCGCCTTCCACTATTGCTCTTTCAAGTGCTCGTCGCCTAATAGGGTGGGGCTTCAGAGTTAGGTCTTTCCCATCTATATAAAGTGCGTCGAACATGAATAGAGAAATGGGATATTCTTCCATAGCTTCTTCGACTCCGTACTTGCGCCTGCGGTGCATTAATTCTTGGAAGGGTCTCATTTCGCCAGTGTTAGGGTCTATAGCCACACATTCAGCTTCTAAGATAGCATCTTTTGCTTTCACACATTCGCTGAAAAGCCTAACAGCATCTGGGTACTGACTTGAAATGTTTTCTAAGCGCCTAGAAAAGAGTACGATTTCATCGCCTTTTTTGTGGGTTTGTATTCTTTCGCCGTCATACTTGTATTCGGCTATGCATTTTCCTCCGAGCTTTTCGAGAATCTCTTCTGGCGAGGAAAGCCTTTCACACAACATAGGCCTGATGGGTTCACCAACAGATATCTCAAATCTCTTGATTCCTTCTAACCCTTTCTCAGCAACTGTTTTCGCGACTCTTCCAAGATCCGAGGAGATGTTGTATGCGCGTTCTAAATCTCGGCGGCTTTCCTTTCCACGGCCATAGGCTAATGCTAAAGCGTCTAGAACAGTCATGTCGGCAATCCCTAGGCGAAGGCTTCCTGTAACTGTTCTCATGACATGCTTTGCTTCTCTTGGAGTTGCGGCGGCTAAAAGACCTGCCAGAAGTGAGATTTTAAGGTCAATTGCGCCGGATCCTGAAGCTCTGGCCATCTTGTCAAGAACCTCATGGACTCTTTGGACTGTCAGTGGTTGCTGAAAAAAGGTTACTTGCTTTTTATTAGCTATGAATTTTTCCGCTGACTTCCCAATATCTCCTGTCTTTTTTAAATCGTCTTCGATTTCGCTTTCTTTCATCCCGGAAGCCCGAGCAAGAGCCTTTATTGCAAGTTTCTCAGCTATGCCTATTTCAAGATCAACAAAATCTGGGTATATTTTTCCCTGAGTTAGGTATGCGACTTTGTCGATGATTTGTTTTGGCGTGTTTTTGAGAAGGTCAACTAGCAAATCTGTCATTTCCAGCCTTTTTGTTGTAGCCTCGATCTTTTCGTAAGCTTCAGCGATTACGGCGTATTTCACTCTTGAACCTCATCAGTACAATGCGAATGCGGGGATATTAAAATTTCATTCTGTCAAGCTCTGACAGTGAATCAGCGAGTGTTTTGACAGCTAACTTCCAAGTGGTTTGACACAGCGATTTCCTTCACGATAATTTCACTGTTTCTCGCATGTCAAAATCCACGTTCGGGTCTTTTATAGAAAAGTATATTTGAAGATAAAATCACATAATATTAGGAGAAGGAAACTTGTTGAGGAGAACTGCTTCTGGAAGCGCGCGGAAGTAAGGAGTGATTGGGGGAAGATATGATTATGAAAAAAATCGGCATTGGAATTATTCTCGTGATCTCCCTTTTGATCTCAGTGCAATTACGTGTGATGGCCCCACCTTCGCGACATTGCAAAGGCTTAGAAATTTACTTCTATGATACTCCAGGCGAAGCTTATGCAGCTTTGAAAGCGGGTGAAGTTGATATCATGCAATGGTCGTTGACGAGTCAGCAGTATCAGGAAGTTGTTACTGATTCCTCTCTACTGTTGGCAGGCTACGCTGGATCTGGAATAAAAGAGTTTGATCTTAACAACAACTACACAGTTCTTAGCTATGCGGGTGTTCGCAGCCCCATAAATGAAATCACTTTCAGGCAAGCAATTGCACATATGGTAGACAAGGACTGGATTGTCAGCGATGTGTTGGATGGTTTTGGTGAGAGAGTTGACGCACCTATTGGCGCAGCTATAATGGGATATGCTAACGAAAGCGTAATTGGCGGGGACTATCCGTATCCTTACAACTTGACTAGGGCAGCTGAACTCTTGGACATATACTTCGAGGATACTGATGATGATGGCACGCGCAACTATCCTGTTGGCTGGCCTGGCAGAGAATCTGGTCCAAACCTCGACCCTCTAATAACTCTCATCAGAATCGACGATGAGCATAGGAAAGCAGCTGGGCTAACGTTGGTCAACAACATGCAGACCTTAGGTATTCCAGTGAACCGGATTACAGATCCGTTGATAATTCCCTTCTACCTAGAAGATGTAAACTATCACATCTACACTGGGGGTTGGAGTCTAGGGAGGTACCCAACCTACCTGTATAACTTGTTCCACAGCTCGAACTGGCCAGTATCGAACTTTGTGACAGGCATGAACGAAAGTAACTTGCCTAACTATCCAGATTTGGATGACGTGTTAGAGGACGTTTATTATGCCGAGGATAATAATGCATTCAAAGACGCTGTCAAGAAAGCCACTGGTCTACTCGTAGAGCTGTGCGTTAACATTCCATTGTATAGCT
>JGI24422J19971_10003077_pt1 | contig 10432 bp, 8 predicted proteins | sample DeeMarSWOR152_54_FD_19971 | JGI IMG/M metagenome (IMG submission 19971)
CAATAACCGGTGGAAAGGGAAAAATAAAAGGCGTTAACCCTGGCCATTTAACTTTTTTCCTAGGAAAAATGAAGGAAATCGGAGTAAATTTTGAAGTTGGGACAGACGAAATTTCAATAATACCTTCTAAGGATTTCAAACCGACAAAGATTCAGGTTCTTCCTTATCCAGGCTTCCCAACTGACTTACAGCCGCAAACATCGGTTTTACTAACCCAAGCCCAAGGAAAATCCTTAGTTCACGATCCTCTATACGAAAATCGGTTCCAGCATTTACATGAATTAAGAAAGATGGGAGCTGATATCGAAATTACCGATCCTCACCGGGCTTTAATTTTCGGTAAAACAGAATTAATTGGAAACAAAATTACCTCTTCAGATATTAGATCGGGAGCTGCTTTAATTTTAGCCAGCTTGATTGCTAAAGGCAAAAACACGATCGAAAATATTTCTCAAATAGAAAGAGGCCACGAGAAAATAGAAGAGAAATTAAGAAAACTCGGCGCCCAAATCGAGAAAATTTAATCCCTTAAAAGGGAAGTTATATAAAAAATCGCTAAAAAGCGATTTTTTAGTTTCTTCCGCAGCCACTGTTAGCAAAATAAACAATTCTCTGATAGAATAGAAAAATGGAAATTAAAACACTTGGCTCAATTCAAAAATTAATTATTTTAACCGTGGCTCTATTGGCGATTTTACCCCTTCCCGTTCATGGGTATATTGATCCTGGAAGTGGTAGTTATTTCGTCCAATTAATTATCGGTTTTTTGCTTGGGGGTTTATTTACAATCAAATTATTTTTTTCAAAGATTAAAAATTTCTTTCGAGAGAAATTTTTCAGGAAAAAATGAATAACAAAGATAAAAGCGGTAATATATCCGGCTCTTTTCGAGATCCTAGCGGATTTCTTTTTTTAAAAAATGGGTTAATTTTCCGTCAAATTAATCTTGACTACAAAAAAGACTACGATTTTTTTATTAAATCCGGCCTTTATAGAGAACTTGTTAAATCGGGTTTGATTATCCGTCACAAAGAAGTTGGTATTCAATATAAAAAATCGGATAAGGCTTATAAAATAATAAAACCGGAAAAAATAGATTTTGTTTCTTATCCCTACGAATGGTCCTTTAGTCAATTAAAAGATGCTGCCTTACTCACTTTGAAAGTCCAGAGAAAGGCTCTTGAATTTGGGATGTCTTTGAAAGACTGCAGTGCTTACAATATTCAATTTAAAAAAGGAGAGCCGGTATTTATTGATACTCTCTCTTTTGAAAAACATAAAGAGAGAAAGCCTTGGAGTGCTTATAGGCAGTTCTGTCAGCACTTTCTTGCGCCTCTCGCCCTAATGAGTCATAAAGATATTCGGCTAAATCAATTATTTAGAATTTATATAGACGGAATCCCGCTGGATTTATCGGTTTCTCTTTTACCACTTCATTCTCGTTTTTCCCCCTCTCTATTTATTCATCTTTACTTGCATTCAAAAAGCCAGAAATATTTTTCTAACAAGAAAATAAATAAAAAAAGTGGGGAATTTAGCAAAAATGCCCTACTTGGGATCATTGACAGCCTGGAAAAAGCAGTAAAAAAAACTGAGTGGAAAATTAAAAAAACGGAGTGGGCTGACTACTATAACTTCACTAATTATTCTTCAAAATCAATTAAGGAAAAGGGGGGTATAGTAAGTGGTTTTTTAAATAAAATAAAGCCGGAGTCTGTTTGGGATCTCGGTTCTAATACTGGGGTGTTCAGCCGCATTGCTTCAAATAAAGGAATATCAACCATTTCTTTTGATAACGATCCGGTTTGCGTTGAAAGAAATTACTTAGAGTGCAAGAAAAACAAAGAGCAAAATATTCTGCCCCTATTAACCGACTTGACCAACCCCAGTCCCGGAATTGGCTGGGAAAATAATGAAAGGTCTTCCTTGATAGAACGTGGTCCGACCGACGTTGTTCTAGCGCTGGCCTTAATTCATCACTTAGTAATTTCAAATAATATTCCTTTAAATAAATTAGCTGGTTTTTTCAAAAAAATTTGCCGATACCTTGTTATTGAATTTGTCCCCAAAAACGATTCTCAGGCTCAAAAACTGCTTTCTATGAGAGAAGATATTTTTACTGATTATACAATAAATAATTTTGAAAAAGATTTCAGTAATTTTTTCCAAATAAAAAACAAAACAAAGATCGGGGGATCCGAAAGGTTAATCTATTTGATGAAAAATAGAAAATAAAACATGGATAAGTTTGCGTTCCATCCGTTTCTAATAGCAATATTTCCTATCATTTTTCTCTTTGCTTACAATGCTGATAAAGTGGAGATGTCGGTAGTTCTTGTGCCAATTGCGATATCTCTAGTTTTTACAATTTTATTATTTTTTTGCCTAAAAATTATTCTAAAAGACGATAAAAAAAGAGGAATTATTATTTCTGTCTTTTTAATTTTATTCTTTTCTTACGGGCATTTAGTTGCTTTAGCTTCCATTCTTTCAATAGATAAATTAAATATCAATAAATATTTTCTCCTATTAATAACGGAAGTTATTTTTCTATTTCTAGCCGCCTTTTTTATTACAAGAACATCCAAAAAACTTTCTAATGTAACCTTTTTTTTGAATGTTCTGTCGATTGCCTTAATTGTTATGCCTTCGGCGGAAATTATAAAATACGAATTAAAAGTAAAAAATTTTCCAGAAAAACAAATTATAACCTCGGTTAATAAAAGTCAACAATCTCGCCCATCTGATCTTATTGATACAGAAATCGAAAGCATAGTTTTGCCCGATATTTATTATATAATTTTGGATGGTTACGCCAGGGCAGATATTCTTGAAGAATTCTACCAATATGACAATAGCGAATTCATTGAATGGTTAGAAAAAAAGGGGTTTTATGTGGCTGAAAAAAGCAGACCGAATTATCCTCAAACATATCAATCTCTTTCGTCCTCTTTAAATTTAAAATATATCAATTATCTGGCGGATATCGTCGGTAAGAATTCCGACGACCGAAGTTATTTCGGAGAACTTATAGAAAATAATGAGGTCCAACGATTTTTAAAAAATAATGGTTATATTTTTGTAACCTTTACCTCTGCCTTTGCGGGTACAGACAAAAATCCAAATGCTGACATATATATGACTTATAAAATGAACTTAAATGAATTTAACAATGTTTTAATTAGTACCACTCCTCTTGGTTTTTTTGGAGGTAAGAACTTACAATATTCGCTTCATAGAAATAAAATTTTATATGCTTTTGACAACATTCCAACTATTACCCAAATCAAAGAACCAACTTTTACCTTTAGTCACATTATGGCACCTCATCCTCCCTTCGTATTTGACAGTCAAGGAAACGAAATCCAGCCAGACAGATTATTTACAACCAACGATGCCGGCTTTCCAGGAACAAAAAAAGAATACAAAAATAATTATGTTAACCAATTAATATATAGCAACCAAAGAACAAAAGAGATGATTGAAAAAATTATAGCTAATTCTAAAAATCCCCTAGTTATAATTTTACAATCAGACCACGGCCCAGCAATGCAATTAGAATGGGAAAAACCAAGCAAAGAAGCTATTAGAGAGAGAACATCTATATTGAACGCCTATTTTTTCTCAGACAAAGCCCAGAATGCTCTTTACGAAAACATAACGCCGGTTAATACTTTTAGAATAATTTTTAATCTTTATTTCCAAGCAGATTATGAAATATTGGAAGATAAGATTTATTTTACTACCTGGAACCGACCCTACAATTTTTTAAAACTGGAGGATTGAAGAAATCGCCTCTTTAAGAGGCCACCTAATTGACAATTCTTGTTGTTTTAAATCTTTGGTAATCCTGCAATAATGCAGTAAAATGAAAAAAGATGATTAATGTTCTTGATCTCAACCCAAGTATCTCTTCAATTTTATTTTTGGTAATAGTAGGTATCCTTATCTGGTATACTTTTTCTATTATTTATCATTTTATCAGGTTTGGAGTCGGTAGGAAGTCAAAAATTATAGCCCTGATTTTTTTTATTGGGTCCATTATTTTATTTAATGCTACCCTCAATGCTTACAATAAAATAATTTGGTCGGAGTTTATCCAATACATAAAAGATATTCTGCTACTAGTGTAGTCTAAAAATGGCTATTCTTTCTAAATCAAATAATAGTTTTAGGGGGCAGTTGCCTGATGAAAAAACTGTTTTAGTCACTAGAAAGCATTGGATTGTATTATTGATTCCAATGTCGTTTATTCTAATTATGGCGGTTGCTCCTTATATCGTTTATCATTATTTCTTACAACCCAACAGCTGGTTTAACGACAATATCAATTTTTTATTCCGATTCCTAACCACCGTCTATTTTCTCGTCATTTGGAATACAGCTTTTTACAATGTTATGATTTATTCTCTTAATACACTAGTTATCACAAATAAAAGGGTGGTCGAAAACAAACAAATGGGCTTTTTTAAAAACATTGTCAACGAAATAAAACTTGATAAGGTTCAAGATGTATCTGTCAAAATTTATGGACCTTTAGCCTCATTTCTGAATTATGGGAATGTAGAAGTCCAAAGCGCTGGAGCCGTAAATAAATTTTTCTTTAAGCAATTTCCAAATCCCAAGGATATAAAAAAGATTATCTCGGATTCTGTCTAGGGTTAAGATTTTTCTCTACCAAAAAACATCCTATCCGCCCACTGGTGGAGGCAATTCTTTGGTTTTCGGCAGATCCTCTAATGGATGATGTTAGAACCTATTTGGTAAATGCCTAACTACTTGTTTACAACAATGCTTGATTGAAGATTTATCTGTGTTTATCACTAAATTAGCATACTTCTTTGTTGGCTCTATATATCTACGGTGCATTGGTAGAACAACCTTTTTGATATATCTGTCGCCCTTCCCTTTAATTTTACTACGTCTTTTTACTCTTGCATCCTCGCTCGCTTCAAGATATATACGGAAATTTATGAGTTTACGAATAGGAGTTTTATAAAAAAGTAAATAACCTTCAATAATGATTATTTTCGAAGGAGGAAAAATAACTGTTTTAACTTTTTTTAATGTCTTCTGCTCACGTAATTTTATAGTTATTGCCTGGCCATTTTTAAGCAAAATTAAATCTTTAAGAAGCTTATCCCAGTTTATCGCTTCTGGATGATCCCAATTTTTCATTCCATAGAGTTTGCGTAGCTTCTCCCCGAATCTTTGATAATTGTCCATATGTAAAACTGCGGCTTCCTTGCCAAAATATTGTCTAAGTTCTTCTGCTAACGCCGTCTTCCCTGTTCCAGAACCACCCGCAATTCCAATAAAAAATGAGGTCATGGTTAAATTATTCTACCAAAAAACCGCCTGTAAGGCGATTCTTTGGTTTTGGGCAGGTGACTAAGTAGATTCGAACCTTTAGATTAGCTTTTCGCTAAATTGAAGGTTTTGAGATTCAATTCCAGATATTTTACTGGGATTATTTTTTTAATCGCTTTTTCAATAGAACTTGGTTTTATCGGAATTAATCCTTTAAAAACTGCGAGGCTTATTAAATAAATTCCGGAGACCACATCAGTACCAAGTTTTTCTTTGCAAATTTCTGATGCAGGAACCAGGGCAATATTCTTACTAACCTTCTTCAAGCTGGCTAAAACTTCCTTCTCGGTTAGGTTTTTTACCAGGGGGATAGGGATAATGTGTTTGTTGACTAAAAGCCTTGTTTTTTGGTTGGCGAAATTGACTGCTCTCAAAGTTTCCTGCATTTCCAAGCCTAAAACCAAGTCAGCTCTTCCTTGGGGTATTAAAGGAGAATAAACTTTCCTGCCAAATTTAATATGGACCTCAACAGAACCACCTCTCTGAGACAAGCCATGAAGCTCAGAAGTCTTTATATCGAGTTTCTCAAATAAAACTGCTTCAGCAATAATCTGCAAAAGAGTGATTAACCCCTGGCCGCCAGTGCCAACTATCACCATATTAAATTGGTCTATTTTTTTATCTGGATGCATGGTCTTTTAGAAATTATTACTGAAACCTCTGGCTTCTCTAAAAATTCCTTTATTGTTTGAATAAATTCTGTCTGCTTCACGGGGTCAAGCGTTTTTACGTATTTTACCCCGCAACCCCTGACAATATTTTCGATATTAATTCCATTGGGAGTAGCCGGGGCGCCAGGATGAGGCTGATGGCCGGTCATAGCAGTCGTTTCGTTATTCAAAATTATTATTAACGGATTAGATTTATTAAAAACAGTATTAATTAAAGGTGGGATACCGGAATGAAAAAAAGAGGAATCGCCGACAAAAGCGATTAGCTTTTGTCCAGTAGATTTTTTAATTCCATGAGCGATACCGACTGAAGAACCCATACAAGATAAATAATCCTGCAGATTTACTGGCGGATTACCAAACAGCATATAACAGCCAATTTCTCCTCCAAAAATAACATTTTTCGTATCAACTGCCTTCTTTAAAGCCGAGATAACCAGCCAGTAAGGGCAACCGGGACAAAGTTGGGGAAAACGTTTGGGGGGCTGTAGTTTTAATCTGGTAGGCCGTATTTTGTATTTTTTATTTACAAATTTGGCGATAGCCGAAGTAACGATCGCGGGATTTAATTCATTAACTTCAGGAATTAATTCTTTACCAATCACTTCTAATTTACAATTTACTTCTTTAGCTAGTATTTTGATTTCTTTTTCTAAAAACGGCTCCAATTCTTCTACTACTAAAATTTTTTTTAATTTGCTGGCTGGCGGATTAATAAATTTTTTAATTTTCTTCTCCGGCAGAGGATAAAAAGATCCCAGCTTTAAAACTGACAAATCTAAATTTAACTGCTTTAATGCCTCCATTACATATAAATAAGATATACCTGAGGTAATAATCCCATAATTCGATTTTCTTGATGACTGTTTATTAATATGGGATTTTTCAGCAAAATCTCCTATTTGCTCAAGTTTTTCTAGAAGTTCCGTCTTCATCTCCATCACTCTCGGCGGCAGAGTAACGAATTTTTTATAATCTTTAACAAATCTTCCTTTTTGGATTCTTGATTTTAAGATTTTGGGGTTATTCAAGGCCACTATACCTCTCTGGTGAGCCACCCTGGTAGTTGTTCTTATCATTACCGGAATTTTAAACCTTTCTGAAATCTGGAAAGCTAATTTAACAAAATCTTTACATTCTTGTGGGTCGGCAGGTTCCAGGGTTGGAATATGTGCCAAATAAGAAATTCCCCTAGTATTTTCTTCTGACTGAGCTGAGCTATGACAGGAAGGGTCATCAGCAGATATTATTACTGTCGGCCCCCTGGTTCCCGTATAGACAAAGGGAAGTAGAGCATCTAAAGCAACATTTGTCCCGAAATTTTTCATGGCCATCAAGGTTCTTAATCCACAAAAAGAAGCACCGATAGCTGCTTCCAAAGCTACTTTTTCATTGGTAGAGAACTCAAAATAGACCCCGGCTTTAGGGGCGATCCTAAAGAAGGTATTGCCAATTTCTGAAGACGGAGTTCCTGGATAAGTAGAAACAAACTGAACGCCCGATTCTAGGGCGCCCCTGACAATTGCTTCATTCCCAAGCAAAATAATTTTTCCCCCCGATTTGTTCAATAACAGTTCCTCCATGTAATGTTTATTTTACTCTACCGTTACTGACTTGGCAAGGTTTCTTGGCTTATCTACGTCACAGCCAAGTAGCGTAGCCATATAATAGGCGAAAAGGTGCAAAGGAATAATAGCCAAAATAGGGGTGAGCATCTCTAAAGTTTTTGGAATATAAATTACGTCATCAGCTATCTTTTTTATCTCCTCGTTGCCCTGAGTAGCTATGACAACGACCGGACCCTTTCTGGCTTTAATTTCCTGAATATTAGAAAACATCTTTTCATAAACCGAATCTGAAGGGCAAAGTGCTACTGTCGGGAAATTCTCATCTATCAAAGCAATAGGGCCATGTTTTAGTTCGCCTCCTCCAACCCCTTCAGCATGCAAATAAGAAATCTCTTTTAATTTTAATGCGCCTTCCAAGGCAATAGGGTAGTTATATTTCCTTCCGATAAACCAGAAGTTTTGAAAATCTTTGTATTTTTTAGTTATTTCCTTTATCTGGGGGGTTTGTTTTAAAATTTCTCGGGCCAAATCCGGCAATTTTTTTAGCTCAGAAATAATTCTTTTTCCAATTATTAAAGACATCTCTCTTTGTCTCCCCAAATATACCGTTAATAATGCCAAAGAAGTTAGCTGACCAATAAATGCCTTAGTAGAAGCAACAGCAATCTCGGGGCCTGAATATGTGTAAAAACCAACATCAGTTTCTCTGGCCTGAGTTGAGCCAACAACATTAGTAATTCCGATTGTTAAATTCCCCTTCTTTTTTACTTCTTTTAAAGAGGCTAGGGTATCGGCTGTTTCTCCGGACTGGGAAACAAAAATAACTGCCGTATCTTTACTTAAAATTGATTTTCGGCAACGAAATTCCGAACCCGAATCTACCTCAGCAGGGATACCAGCATATTCCTCGAGCATATATCTACCAACCTGGGTAGCATAACCTGCTGTCCCACAAGCAACAAGGACCAAACGGTTCATCTTTCTTAATCTCTCTGTCATACTATCCAAGCTCCCCAATTTTACTACACCTTCTTCCTCTACTAACCTACCCCTGATGGCGTTTTCAATCGCCCCAGGCTCTTCCATGATTTCTTTCAACATAAAGTGTGGATACCCGCCCCTTTGAGTTTCTTCCAATTCCCATTCTATTTCCTCTGGCTGTTTTTCTTTGAGAATAGAAAAATTATCCGGCGTGATAATCGCTATTTCTCCATCGTCAAGATAAATGACTTTTTTAGTATGGGCAATGACGGCAGCTGGGTCGGAAGCAATCAAAAATTCATCTTCTCCTAATCCTAAAAGTAGGGGACTTCCCAATTTAGCGGCGACAATCTTATTGGGATCTTTTTTAGACATTATAACTAAACCATAAGTCCCTTTAAGACGACTTAGAGCTTTTCTGACAGCTTCTTCCAAATTTCCCTGAAAAAATTTCTCAATGAGATGAACCACTACTTCGGTATCGGTATCTGAAGAAAATTGATGGCCTTCTTTAAGTAATTCTTTTTTCAGCTCAGTATAGTTTTCAATAATACCATTATGAACTAAATAGATATTTTTTTGACAATCAAAATGAGGATGGGCATTATCTTCGGTTACTCCCCCGTGAGTTGCCCAACGAGTATGTAAGATAAGGGGGTTAGCAAAAACGGAAGTATAATTATTATTCACCTTTTTTTCCAGATTAATAATCCTCCCTACTGCTTTTTGGCAAACAATCTCTTTTTTATTTCTGTCCCAAAAAGCGAAACCAGCGGAATCATAACCGCGATATTCTAATCTTTTTAGAGCTTCTAGTCCCAATTTAAGAGTATTTGGATTTTCTTTTTTTGAGATATAGCCAACTATACCGCACATGCTTTTATATGACGATGTTGATTAGCTTACCCGGAACGAAGATGACTTTTTTAATTTCCTTGTCAGATATCCTATTTTTAATCTTTTCTCTGGAAATTGCAAGGCTACGAGCTTTTTCTTCGGAGATATCAGCCTCAACTTCAATTTTGTCTCTAACTTTGCCATTAACCTGAATAACTAAAGTTATAGTTTCTTCCTCAATCAACTTAGAATTATATTTTGGCCATTTTTGAAAAGCGATGCTTTCTTTCTGACCCAATAATCTCCAAAGCTCTTCTGAAATATGAGGCGCCAAAGGATAAAGTAAGGTTAACATGTGTTCAAGCGTACCTTTCCCAACTTTCTCTTTTCTTTCCTGACATAAATTAACAAATTCCATAAAAGCAGCTACGGCCGTATTAAATTTCGTCGCTTCCAAGTCTTCATCTATTTTTTTATTTAGTTTATGTACGGCTCTTAAAATTTGCGGACTACTTTCTTTATTCTCAATACACTGAGAAAATAACCGCCACACTTTTTCCAAAAATCTGTAAACTCCTTTTACTCCCTGGGTACTCCAGGCGATAGTTTCTCCAAAAGGCCCCATAAACATTTCATAAACTCTTAGGGTGTCGGCCCCATATTTATTGACGATTTCATCAGGATTTATGACGTTGCCGAAAGATTTTGACATTTTTCTGCCGTCTTCGGCCAAAACTACCCCATGGGAAGTTCTCTTCTGATATGGTTCGGGCTGAGGAACTACTTTAATATCGTAAAGAAACTTATAGATAAAGCGGGAATATAAAAGATGTAGAGTGGTGTGCTCAAAACCGCCGTTATACCAATCAACCGGCAACCAATATTTTAATTTCTTAGAGTCGGCTATTAGTTTATCGTTTTCTGGGTCGCAATAGCGCATATAATACCAGTTGGAGCCTGCCCAGTTTGGCATGGTATCGGTTTCTCTTTTAGCTCTACCTCCAC
>JGI24422J19971_10003080_pt1 | contig 10428 bp, 6 predicted proteins | sample DeeMarSWOR152_54_FD_19971 | JGI IMG/M metagenome (IMG submission 19971)
CCCTCTTTCACCATCTTGAACGATGGATTAACCAGCGGATTTGGTCACATCGCCTCAAGCGTTGGCGGTCACGCGGGTGGAAAAAGTTGCCCGAATCCCTGCTCTATGGCAAGATGGGTCTTATGAACCTTGTTGAACTGATTCCTTCTCTTGACTTGCGCAACAGGCGTGCCTTTGTGAAAGCTGGATGCGGGAAAACTGCACGTCCAGTTTGAGCGGCGGACGGAGGTTAGCCCTGCGGGGCGCCTCCTCCGACCCGACAGCGTTGAAGCTGCTGTAATGGCAGCCGAGCGAAGGGGCTCGGTCATTCAGCTACCGACATTCTACGCTCGCGACCACACACGCAGCAGACACAGCATACTTCGCTCTAATGTCTTCGCCCTCAGTGAATTGCTAGTGAACTCCCGAGCGATGGGCCCGGCATCAGGTCAGAACGTCATGGTGTCCCATCCGTCGTTCTGCAAGATCCGGGACAGCGGCTCACCCATGTACTTCACTTCGATCCCCAACTCGCTCAGGGCCGGCGAAACCCCGTACATGTCGGCGCACGCCTTGCAGGCCTGGATCATCACGCCTTCGTTGATCATGTCCTTGACCTTCGCCTGGAGCTCCTTGTCGCCCGCCAGCAGCCGTGAGCTCGGTCCCCACACGATCAGAAGCGTTTGGTCGTACCACCCGCGTTTCTGGGCGTTGTAAACGTACATGAACACCGTCTTGTGGGCCACGTCGGCGTCCCCGCTCGTCCAGACGACGGCCAGGCGCGTCGGTTCATCGTTGCCGGCCCGGGCCGCACCGGAAAAGTATGAGAGTCCCAGACTTATGCCCATACATACTGACACTATGGCGATCCACAGCATTCGTTGTTTCATGGTCTTTCTCCTGTGAACGAGAATTCCTATCGATTCTATCAACGGCCTCGTAGTATAGTGTCTTGCCCGCAGCGCCGTCAATTGGGAAAACACCTTCAATGGATTCTCCTCCATTGCGCCCTTTTCTACTCTGTCCTGCATTGCTCCTTGCAGCCAAACACTAGCCGGAATTGGTACGAGAGCGGTTTGAAGAACTTCGGTGATTATAAGAGATGCAAAGTCTTAAGTGATGACGGATGAGGACGTGCTAACTCCCTGGTGCCAAGGAGCGGATTAGATCCAAATCCAACACACCCTTGGCGCCCCAACCTTTCCTGCCTCTCGGAATCTCCGGGCGAAATATCTCATATAATGAAAATGCCTGAGCAGCGAGATCTTGTGGCTCGAAGGCCGTGGCAAGCTCTTTCATTGTATTTCTCACAAGCTCGAGTCCCTCACCGAATTTCTGTGAGAGATATCGTTGCACACTTTGAGGGCCGACAGGCATGTTGCCAGTGACCGCTCTCACGCCATCGGCAGTGTTCTTAGCCGGAACCGAACGTCCGCAAAGTTGAACCCAGAATTCCTCACCGCGCTTCCGCTCTCTTGCTTCCTTGACCTTCTCAGGGCGTGGCTCGAAGATGCCCAGTGCCCGCCCTTTGGCCTGGGCGTTTAGACCTGCAACGGCTTTACCGAGGCTAAGAGCCTCCTCCCATGCAAATCCCAACCGTTCAGCAACTGTCGCTGCCCAGAGAGTAAGAACAGGAGCTCTATTGATCAGAATTGTATCTTTAGACATTATCGGTCACCTTCAGAGTTTCCTGCACCACCGACATAATGCTCTACTAAAGTACCAAATCTGGTTAACTGGTACAATAGTAGAAATGCGAGTTTTATGTAAGGCCACGGTCCAAAAATCTCGTAAGAGCAACTCAAGTCTGTTCCGAATCAGATGAAACATCGGGTTTGTCTCCAGCTATCAAGTGTGGCAAGCTTTCTTCAAGTTCCATTTCTTCGGTTAGGTGCTGGTCGATCTCAGACAAAAAGCGGCTCGGCTTCATCACCAGTAAGCTCCGAGACCGGTTGCGATAAAGCTGTGGAACGACAAGATACAACTCATCTTTGGCCCTGGTCACAGCCACATGGAAGACTCGCCTTTCTTCCTCCAATTCCTCTTGTGTATTTATAGCCAAATCTGTCGGAAACCTTCCATCTGCCAGCCAAGGGATGAAAACTATGGGCCATTCTAAACCCTTTGCCTGATGAACAGTACTGAGTATAACAAATTCTTGCTCAATTGGCCCAGTTACAACAGTCTCACCGGAAAACTCTCCAGTCAGGGCGACATCAGCCAAGAAAGCCTCAACGGTATTGTATTGGGCGGCAAAATTAGCCAAAGCTCGAATGTCTTGTTTTCTAAGCTCAGCTCCATCATAATGGGACACAAGATAATCATCGTAGCAACGCTCTAATACTGTATCGATAACCTCTGCCGGGGAATTTAGTTTTTTCAGTTCCTTGATGAGCTTAGCAAAATCCATATAGAAAGGTCTTGCACTGGCAGGAAGCAGACTGGCCGTATCTGACTCACAAGCAACCTTGAGAGTGTCTTCCACTTGGCTAATATGATGCCACATCTTGCGTGACAAGACGTTACCTACCCTCGGTAACATTTTAAGCAATCTTAACCAAGCCAATTCATCATGTGGATTCTGTAGTATCCGCATATAACATAACACATCTTTCATATGAGCCTGCTCGAAGAAGCGCAAACCTCCCCGAACGTTAAATGGAATATTACGGCGCTGGAACTCCAATTGAATCTCAAGTGAGTGCCAGTGACTGCGATACAAGACAGCTATGTCATTAAGATTCCGGCCTTCATCGAGCAGATGAAGCACGTACTCTGCGATGAACTGAGTTTGGACGAAGTGGTCTTGGGTGGGAACGATGGCGGGCTTAAGTCCTGACGGTCTTTTCGCTCGAAGCTGTTTGGGAAGTCTACGGCTATTATGCTCTATGCTGGCATTGGCCAGTGAGAGTATCTCCGGTACAGAACGATAATTCGTCTCAAGTCGATATTCTTTGACATCAGGGTATCGCTCCTTGAAAGTAATAATATTCTCAAAACTTGCTCCACGGAAACTGTAGATAGATTGGGAATCATCACCCACCACAGTAATATTGCGATGTTTCGAGGCGAGTAGATCCACTATTGCTCCCTGGATTGCATTCGTATCTTGGTACTCATCGACCAGAATGTACAAGAACTGATTGGCAAGTGTACTTCGAATCTTCTCATTTTCGTTTAGAAGCCTCAGCCAGAAGCTGAGAAGGTCATCAAAGTCCAGTAGTTGCCTTTCCATCTTCCTGGCGGAGTAGAGAACTAACACCTTCTCAATATCTCCAGCTTCTTGAATAAACATCGGATAGCGTTTGGCAAGTACGGCATCCAACGGCTCAAGTGTGTTTTGAACAAAACTGGAAATCGCAGATAACACCGATTTTCGTGGAAACCTTCTTTTATGAATGTCTATCCCTGCCTCTTGAACACAGGAATCGATGAGGTCTCTTGAGTCTTCCCTATCCAAGATTGTGAAGTCCGGGGAAATACCAAGCATCTTCCCATGCTGGCGAAGAAGCCGATTGGCGATATGGTGGAAAGTACCGCCCCAAATGTCCTTAGTCTTCTGTCTGACCAAGACCTCTACTCGGCTGAGCATTTCACGGGCAGCGCGGTTTGTAAAGGTAACAAGCATTATCCGCGAGGGTTCCACTCCATTGTGAACAAGCCAAGCCAATCGATATGTCAAAGCCCGGGTCTTGCCGCTTCCAGCGCCAGCTACTACCAACATAGGGCCACCCGGTGCAGTAGCCACTGCCAATTGTTCTTCATTGAGATCTGCTGCGAAGTCTATCTCATCAGCTGCGGTTCTTGATTTTAGCGTGAATTTCCTTGTCATTGTATCGGTTCGTACGGTTAACGTCGCAGTTTGTTTTTATTTGTTTAGCCTATGATCTAACATGTACAGAGTACCAAAAAACTGCCTGAATGTCAGCCTTTTGTCTATGCAACTCTTCCACAACTGTGGCACGCGACAGCAGTTGATGATAGGTGTTCGGTAACCTTGCCTCTTACCCAGACAGGGCCTGAAGCCCCGCATATATTATGGTAATCCTCCAACTGATCTGGGAAAAAGGTTACTTCAGCCAGACCAGAGAAATCTTCCAAGGTTACAAAGCCCATAATTCGGCCGTCGTTAGTCCTGGCCCGGCGAGTTGTGGCTATAAAGCCTGCTACAGTAACCTCTTTGTTGATGAATTTACCAAGATTAGCTGCAGGTACATGTTTCATCCGAAATAATATTGCAGGATGCATGCTGAAGGGAATACCGGTAATATCAACTTCAGCTTTTAGCCTTGCTATCCTGTCATATTCCGGTAGTTGGGAAAGATTGTTGTAGATGTCAAAGAGCAGCAACTGATTCGGATTCAAAGGTGCAAAATGCAACTGCATCAGCATAGCGAGTCTGCTTTCTCCTAATCCATCGCAAGCACCAACGTGAATGAGATTCTGCAACTCAGGCTTTCGAAACCTTACCCGCCGGCGCAGGTCATCTAAGTCCATAAAAGGTTTTATTACTCTCTGCTTAATAACGGCATCCATGGTATTGATACTTAAACCTTTGATTACATCTAATCCTGCTCGTATAGCTTTACCCTCAACTGCCCATTCTATAGCACTGTAATTTATATGTGGCGGCAGTATTCTTATGCCATGCCTTATGGCGTCCCACACATATACCCTCAGTGGATACATCCCATGGTGATTATTGAACAGCGAAGTATAAAATGCCTGTGAATAGTTGGCTTTCAGAAAAGCTGTTTGCCAGGCGATATTGGCATACACTGTGGCGTGAGCCTTACAATACGAATAAGCGGCGAATCTCAGGATTTGCTCCCAGATAGCTTCAGCAGTTTGTCGGTCGATGCCCACTTGATCAGCCCGCGAATAGACAAAATCTTCATATTGCCGCTGCAAACGAGAAGTCGAAACCTTTTTAGAAACCTCTGATCTGAATCTGTCAGCATCACCGATGCTGTAACCTGCAACCTCAACGGCTATCCGCATCACATCTTCTTGATACAGCATTACACCGTATGTATCGCCCAGCACCTCCTTCATCTTCGGATGTAAATATCGGAATGGCTTTCCGTTTACATGCCGCTTAATGAATTCTGCCTTCATTCCACCTGAAGCCGGGCCTGGTCTAATTAACGATAAAGCGATAGCCACATCCTTTTTAGTTCTGACATTAAGTCCTCTGAGAAGCTGTCTCATTCCAGGCGATTCACACTGAAACACACCGAGACTGTCACCGGTGCTTAGCATCTTTGCTGTCTTTTCCTCTGTGGGATTGACAGCATCAATGTTCAAACGACGCGGGTTGCTGCTTATGATATTCACCGCTCCATTTACGGTTGAAAGCGCCCTGTTTCCCAGAAGGTCGATTTTGACTAGGCCCACAGCTTCAGCCGCATCCTTATCGTATTGTGTTACGACTATTCCCTTGGTTGCCATCTCAAGAGGTGCAACGTCTCTTAGGGGAACCGGTGTAATCACTATTCCTCCACAGTGAACGCCCAGATGTCTCGGTACGTTTATTATTTTTTCAGCCAGTCTGTGTATCGCAGAATCATCGGGGGGAGCACGTTTTTCGACAAGCTGATTTATCTGGGCGGCTTTCACGCCAAAGGCTCTACATGCATCACGAATGGCACTGCGACGGCGGTATCTGTTTATATTCGATACCATCGCAACATTGTTAAATCCCCAGTTCTCATAGCAAAAATTTATAACCTCATCCCGCCTTCGCCAGCATAAGTCGATATCGATATCAGGACAATCTCTTCGTCCGGGGTTCATAAAGCGCTCAAAGTAGAGCTTGTTCTCGATCGGACAGACCCTTGTAAAGCCCAGTACATAGGACACAAGCGAGCCTGCTGCCGAGCCACGAACCTCGACCGGGATATTGTTTCGCTTTGCAAAACTGACTATCTCATAGACCACCAAGAAGTAATCGCTGAACCTGTTTTTCTGGATGGTAGTCAGTTCGGACTCCAGCCGTTTGATTACTTCCTTTGATGTGGGCTTGTATTTTCTTGCCAGCCCGAGGTGGCAAAGCCGAGCCAACTCAGCATCGCCGTTTTTACCCTTGGCAAGCTTTGACTTGGGCAGATAATACTTTCCATTTAGCAATTTTAACTTACATCGCTCTGCTATATGTTCTGTGTTATTGATCGCTTCTGGATCATTTCGGAATCTTCGTCTGCATTGTTCTTCCAATGCGAGCTTGCTAAAACCACAGTTGTCTTGTGGACCCGGGCCAGCTACACTTAGCTGCCTTATCCTGTCTAAAAGCCTTGCTGTAGCTATGTCATCATCTTCCAGACAGTTGAAATTGGTATAGGCAACAGGTTTCACTCCCTTCGACTTTGCCCACTCAGTTTCCTTTGGCCCTTGACAGCCTGCAAACAGGCATTCTTTAGAAAAGATTCTTTTTAGCTCTCCCAATAACTGTGGTTGATTGCAAATACAGATTAGACCCTTGTTGTTATTTTCAAGCTGTTCTATCAGGTCAAAGTTTACATCCAGATTTCTTGCGGTGGTTATTCTGCAAAGATTCTTATAACCTGTATTATCTTCTGCGAGTAATATTACTTTTTGGTTATCGGTTAAAATCTCCACTCCAATAATCGGCTTCATATTTACCTTCTCAGCAGACTTACAAAAATCGACCACCCCATACATTGAATTGACATCCGCCAGGGCAATAGCACCATAGCCGGATTCCTTTGCCTTCTGAACCAGTCGCTGTACCGAGACCGAACCTCGCAAAAGGCTGTAATAACTCCTGCATGTAAGCGCACCTACGCGCATACCTACCACCGCTCCATATATAATGTGAGCAAAAACTACGCATTTAAGGCAATCCTTGCCAGATCCGGATAAGCCCTTAACAAACCTTCCGGAACAAGCTGCTTTTGGCCACTAATTAAAGCCTTTAGCTCAAGTGCATTGGCAAGCTCAGCACCTCGATAGTGATTGTTCGCGATGACAGTAAGTGATGCAAAGGCCTTGGCTAATCTGTCGATTCTTTCCTTTATTTGAACAAGTTCATCATCATTGTAATAGTAATCATAAGTTTCATCCCTGCCCGCTTTGCTGAACCATTTTTCCCTATTTCTACCGTGCATTCTAAGATAGCCGTTTTTGCCTACTATGCAGTGTTGCATGTTGAATGAATTCCAAGTGGTCGGATAATCAAGATTGCAGATAGTAATACCAAGATTGTCCAGAAAATTCAGAGCATCCGGATTCTCCCAGGACTTGTGTCTTAGCTCCACCACTAGATCGAAAGCATCACGAAAGTTTCCCACTATCTTTGATAAATGTTGGCGGCTCCCAGCATTATCGAAGAAGTCATACCTGAATTGTACGAGCAGATGTTTTAACTTACCTGCTTCGAGCATAGGCTCAAAGCCGGTATGAAACTGCTTTACCATCTCGGAATCTATTTTGCCTTCATGAGTAAAATCTCGGTGCAATTTTGCGGTAAAGAAAAACCCCAGCTTTGCCGCTGTTCTACGCAGCCAGGAATTACTATTCCGCTCAACAGGTGGTCGATAGAATGTGCTGTTGATCTCTAAACAATCCACGAAGCCGCTTACATATTCAAGCTGGTCAATCCTTGAGCTTGTGTAGACAATTCTCTTCCAGTCCGGATACGACCAGCCTGCTATCCCTATATAGATTGGAGATGCCATCTTTTCCCTAATTCATATTCTTCTGATACAGCCAGTTACCTTGCCAACTATCCGAATCTTTTCGCTGTCTTGTTTTATGTATTTGGTTTTGTATCCTGCTGCCTTATTAGCCGGTTGTAGTGCTATCCGATCCCGTTTGATATATACTCTTTTTACTGTTGCTTCATCATCTAACAAGACAACACAGATCTTGCCGTTTTCAATTATCCTTCCAGGCTTAACAGCTACATAATCACCATCCATAATACCTTCATCAACCATGCTGTCGCCAGAAACTTTTAATAGAAACGCATCGTTGGGAAGACTAAGAAGTTCTTCAAGGTTTGCATATCCTTCTATATTCTCTTCTGCCAGTATCGGCTCACCCGCCGCGACTCTGCCTATAACAGGTATACCTTCAGTTTGTCTTTTCTTATCAAGATATTCCTTAGACAACCTGAGCCCTCGATGACCGCCAGAATCCACTACGAAACCTTTCTTCTTAAGATAACCGATGAACTGACGTACAGCTGCTCTGGACAAGCCGAGGTGCTGGGCCATTTCTCGTTGGCTCGGTGGTTTATTATCTTCGAGACGATTTTCAATAAATCTGAACGCCTTTTGTTGGTGTTCCGTTAGTGGTTCCATAATTGTTCCCTTAAATAGCTTTATTATAGTATATGCCTATTTAGGCATATAGCAAAAGAAAAAATATTTATTTTTGACCATTTAATAAAAAACCGCGTTTTTTGGGTCCAAAACGCCATCTCCGCAGTGAAAAAACTTTATCAAAAGTTTTGCAGACTTATAATAATGTTACGCTGTTCAAAAAAACAGGGCAGAGCATTTGTCTTCCTTGCTCAACGATATTCCCAGGCTTAATTGTATCCGCCGGTACATTGGCCCCATGTTACCTTTGACAAACCGCAAGTAGCTGACGTTCTTAAAAGCCACAGCGCCTACCTTGGACGGCTCCCGCCAATCACGTTATCAGTACTATGGTATCAGCGGTAATAGCCGAGCTATAGAGCGATACCATTAACTTTCGTGTTTGACTCAGTTTGCTCTTGTTGGCTGGCGGGGCTGGTCTCTTTACTTATTTGTCTTTACTCAGCATTAGAGGTACTGGAACCTTCAAGAGCTTAATCTTTCCCTCATCGTAGCCGCTCCAAACGAGAGGTATGAAGTTCTCAGGAGCATAGGGTGGAACGGAAAAGCCTGCCATCGATCGATACTCATCAATATTAAATTCAGGTGTGAGATCTACAGGGCCTTCCCACTGGCCACTTAGTAAACGCTGGTAACAGCGGAGGATTGCCCGACGCTGCCAGCGGACTCCCTTCCATCTGCGATTTACCTTCCCTGAAGTGAAGAGCATTACGACATCCCCCGCTGATGAAAGCATGCCCCCATCTTTGATACTGACGGATTCACTGTGCCAGGATTTACCATCCCAGCGCAAAACCGTGTCAAGGCCTGTAGCAGTAAAAAATATCTCACGATCCCCTTTAGTGATTGCCGACATCGTTGCCCTATAAGCCCCATCCATATCATCAAGAGTAACAGATGAGATTTCTTTTGGAGTTGACCACTCTGAACCATTATAGAATGAACACTTAACACCGCACTGGCGTTTGTGTTGCCAGAAGCAGGCGATATGCTCTTTGTAAGGGCTGACCACAGTCTCGGGATAACCATAGGTTCCATTAGACCACCTACTTTCCCGCGAACCGGGAAGTGCTGCCCCCTTTCCCCAGGGAATCCATGTTCGACCATCATCGTCAGAAAATTTTACATGTACCCCTATCTCATGTTCACGTCCAATCTGGCCCCAACTTGCCCAGAGTCGCCCTTTGAAGGGACCACTGCGAAGGCGGATTACTGAAGCATTAGAACCACAGTGCCGGATATCCGAGTCCAGAATAGTGGGAAATCTTGCTTCCCAGCTATTACCGGTAAAAGTGTACTTGGTCAGATGCTGTCTCGGATTGGGATGACCCAGACCTGCGCAGCCAGGTCCACTGGATATGGCAACACCATCCATTTCATCAACGGCACATCCCCGGGCAGTACCGTGGTCGAGATTGCGAATCGTAGGTTTGAGAAGCTGCATCCAATTTAATCCGCCGTCATCGGTATAGATTGCTCTTCCCTCCTCCTCGGTACTATATGCAATGAAAATAAGCCTATGGTCATGTGCGGACACCCATCCGAATGGAACAACCGAGCCACGGGCTACTACAACAGGTTTAATAAGCTTGATGACAGTCTGGTCGGACTTCACTGCCAAGGGGATGTTCGGCACCTCAGGTCGTCTCGGCCGACTGACAGTGACGGTCATCGGACTATTGTCTCGAAGAAGTTTGTTAGGAGCATGCACGCCCTGCTTGACTATCCTTATGTTGTCTATCCGAACGGTTGTTCTAACAGATGACCGACCCATGAGCCAGAAATTGGTGATCCTTGTTAAGTCAAGCTCTCGAATCCGCTTAGCCTCTTTGAGGTCAAGTTCGAGTGTAACCCACTTGCCTGCAGGTATATTGTAGGTCCTCATCACCGGTGGTTCTAGGAGATTATCTTCGAGAGCTAACCACAATTTAACTGGTCCGGCGTCGCAGCGAACGTCCACCCAGAGCAAGTCGAAGTTGGACCAGTCTCTCAAATCCTGTCTGGCCTTGACCAACCATTGGAAGCTTGTCATCAGGAGCCGTGCCTCAACAAATCCTCTGCGGATATTTGGGTAGAAGTAGGAGAGGAAATCGTTCCGGCGGTA
>JGI24422J19971_10003081_pt1 | contig 10426 bp, 5 predicted proteins | sample DeeMarSWOR152_54_FD_19971 | JGI IMG/M metagenome (IMG submission 19971)
TAGGCAGTCTTGGGCGGAACCATAAAGCTCCAGACTTTGCCTTTCCACGGACTGTTCGGGTCCAGCTCATTGACCTCATCGATCCGCCAGTAGTAAGTCGTGCCTGGAACAAGACCGTCCGGATAGGGAAATCCAGGAAAGCCAGCAATAAAAAATGTATCGGTCTGGTTGCCCCGGAAGGTGTCTTCGATGCCGNCATCCACATCAGCGAAATTATCACCCAAATACACATCGTGCGAGACAGCATAATCTCCCGGCGACCAGCTAAGGGTTACCCATGTATCCTCATGGAGGGAACCATCAGCGGGATCGGGACTAAGGGCAAACGGATATGCTTCACCCTGCATAGCTTTCTGAATTTCGTCCTTCAACAGCGCTCGATTAAATAAGCAGAACATGTCCATAAGACCCGTGAAAGGTCTTGCGTTGTCAATATTATATCCCACGCGAGCACCGCTGTCCCAATCTCCGGCTATATCCTGAGGATTTGAAATGTTTTCCTCTCGGACCACTTCCCCGTCGATATACAGGATTGCCTTGCCGGCCGCTTTGTCATATGCGCCTGTAAAATGGAGCCATTCATCCCAGGTTACAGTACCTGCACGTATGTCGAAGATTGTAGTCCCGCCATAAGAGCGGAGCAGCCATCGAAAATTGCCTTCACTACGAAGCTCAGGGTGAATAAGCCAGGTCGCGTCAGATGCTCTGGCATTGAATATGGCGTGATGGTCGCCTGTATTCTCACATTTTACCCAGGCGGCAACCGTAATACCGGATGTTGGAATATCTTCAGGAGGGAAACTCGGGCCATCCAGATCAAGGTAGCTGCCGGTTGCGAATCTGGCAGCTCCGTTTTGCTTGCCCTCAGGATCCGGGGTGACGTCACCAACTACAGTGCCGTCATGGCCTTTACCGGATTGGTCGGGGACAATATCACTAAAGTCGTCAAAGGAATAGTATATGACCAGAGACGGGTCATCAATAAGTTGAGCCATGGCGTTACTCGCCAGAGCCAGCACCAAAACAAAAGAAATTAAATAGATAAATTTTCTACACATAATAGTCCTCCTTTAAACCAAACGACCGATAATAATTTTCATATTCTCTACACTCTAATTCTGTCCAGGATAATTTTTTCCGACTTAAGACTACCTCCTTCCTTAGAACCCCATTTTGGACCTGTGGCAGAGCCAAAATGGGAGCCCCTTCAAAAGCCTAATATGAGTTGTCAACTAAAATACACAAATCTTTACTGTTAAGGACAGAGTTATCATCGCAGCTCTGTGCCTTGCAGGATAACTCTTCCATTAGAAAGCTGTAAAGATTCTATATGCCCGACGGCGAAAATCTACAGAAAGCACCAGCTATTTTATACCACATTAGCCATTTGAATTCAAGCTGTTTTCTTAGAAAATGTTATAGTTTAGTCCGAAAAAGACGAGGTTGGCCTCAGCAAATTACAGTTTGGAATCGGCGACAGCAAGAGCTGCTATCTTCGCATTAGCCCGCCTCCGGCGTGTTTTACAAGAGACAATAGGCCCTACGGCCTTACAGCCGTCCCATCGCTTCTCCGCACTGGGCTCCAGTAACCGGGATGCTCAGGCAAAGGAAACTTAGCGGCGAGATTCTCGTCGATGTCAACACCGAAGCCGGGGGCTTCGTTTACGAACATATAACCATTCTCGACGGTGGGACACCCGGAGAAGACTTCTCTTGTTTTCTGACTGAAACGCACACTTTCCTGAATACCAAAGTTTGAGATAGCAAGATCGAGGTGTGCGTTGGCGGCGTGACCGACAGGAGAGACATCACCTGGTCCGTGCCAGGCCGAGCGGACATCGAACCACTCTCCGAGAGCAGCTATTTTTCTGGCAACACTAAGACCACCAACCTGTGAAATGTGCACGCGGATGAAATCGATAAGCCGCTCCGAGATAAGACCGAGCCATTCATGAGGATTGTTAAAAAGCTCGCCCATCGCTATCGGCACGCTGGTTTGCTGCCGGAGCATCTTGAAATATCCGATTGCCTCCGGGGGGAAGGGATCTTCGATGAAAAACGGGTGATATTGTTCAAGCTCCTTGACCAGATTGATGGCATCGATTGGTGGAATCCTCTCATGGATATCGTGCAACAGCTCGACTTCGTCGCCGCAGGTATTCCTGATGTGTTCGAACATCCTGGGTACGGCGTTAAGATAGGGCCTTGCATCCATGTGCGAGTCCGAGGGCAATCCGAATCCTGCGTCTTTGAAATGCGGCTCCTTAGACAGATGAGGCGAACCGTAGCCACCGAGTTGTATTCTTATATGCCTGAAACCCTGCTCCATTGCTCTGCGCACACTGTTCTCCAATTGTTTGAGGTCCCGGCCACCGCAATGTGTGTAGCAGTCGACGGCAAAACGACATTTACCTCCCAGGAGCTGGTAGACTGGCATGTTTGCCCGCTTGCCCTTTATGTCCCACAGAGCCTGATCAAGGCCACTAAGAGTGTTGTTCAGAACGGGGCCGTTTCGCCAGTAAGAACTGGTATACGCGTTTTGCCACAGGTCTTCGATATTGTCGACGTCCCTGCCCTTGGCAAATGGGTCGAGGTACTTATCGACCGCCACTGCAACGGGCAAAGGCCGCTGGTTATAAGTTGCGCAGCCTAATCCGTATAGTCCAGGTTCACTCGTCTGGACCTTCACTACGCAAAGGCGTATCCTCTGGGGCGCAGTAAGAATTGACTTAACAGATGTGATTTTCAAAGACGGCAGCCCCTTTGTCGCTTTCGAATACTTCTCTGCAACAGCTTCACTGCTTTTGCCGAGGAATCCCAATGCTCCCAAGGTAGCTCCAAATCCCAAATGCTTCATAAGATTACGTCGATTCATCCCGTTAGAGGGACCCCACCTTGCGGGAACCCAAATCTTCGCCTTCTGTCCTGTCAGAAATTGATGAATCGGTTCTAACGGGGATTCCTCTATATCCTTGTCAATTTTTGATTTTCTAACCGGGTTCATTGTAATCTCCCTTCTGACACAATTATGTCATTTGCTTCGCATGTTCGGGCCCCTGACCGGATTTCTGTGCCACCAGGTCGCCGGCACGGAACCTGAGATGTTCATCCACGGTCCGAATATGGCAGAAGCCAGAGCGGCACCGGCGCTTTTCAGCACGCTCATAGCCAAGCCATCCCTCCGTTGTGCATACCGACCTCGAAGACGACAGTGCGACATGTCCTTTCATCCAGCCTTACGGCCTTGACCAGCCAATATCCGAGTATATAGCCGACGAAGTAGTGAATAATTACAGCGATAATTAGCGCCCACACTCAGCAGCTCTTGTCCTGAACGTGCAATGATAATGGCAATTATAAACAAATGCCAGACATCGAGACAAGCGACAATGGCTCTGGAATCACAATGTTAACGCTCAGGCTACGGCAAATACCACGTGTCATATAACCTAAAAACGCCTGCATGGCAACTGCAAATTCGCCGGACTCCAATGAAACTCTTCTCAAAATCAGGCTTTTTAAAAATGGCCTGTATACCGAGAAAACAATGGTACTGCCTGCCTAATTTGCGTATCATAGCAATCAGAAAGTCCGCCCCGGCAGTTGGGCGGTGACGATGCGTGAGATATCAGTCCAGACACTGGCTTTGAGCAATGATTGTCAATTTCAAAAAGCTTCGACAACTGTGGCATCTGCTCCGCGGTAGGCATATCCAATTCGACCTCAAGCGATACCAGAAGCTGTTGACAGAAATCAATAAATGCGAGCATAGGTTCGAGACCGTCGAAGATCGGCTGCTTAAAGAGGTGTCAAAGAGTCTATTTACAAAGGCCCGAGACGGCGCTGCCTTGGATGACTTACTGGTCGAAGCATTCGCCCTCGTACGCGAAGCAGCCCGGCGCGTGCTCGGTTTGCGTCCTTTTGACGTTCAGATCATGGGGGCAATCGCCCTGCACGAGGGTAAGCTGGCCGAGATGCAAACCGGTGAAGGCAAAACGCTGGTTGCCGTATTACCAGCATATTTGAACGCGCTCACTGGTCTGGGCGTCCATGTCCTGACGTTTAATGACTATCTGGCCCGCAGGGACGCAAATTGGATGGGACCAGTGTACAGATTTTTGGGACTGAGTGTTGGTTTCGTCCAAGAAGGGATGAGTATCCGTGAGCGACAAAGAGCGTATGCGTCCGATGTTACTTATGTTACGGCAAAAGAGGCTGGATTCGATTATCTGCGTGATTATCTCTGCCTCGAAAAGGATGCTCTCGTTCATCGCTCGTTCCATTTCGCCATCGTTGACGAGGCTGATGCCAATCTTATTGATGAAGCACGGGTGCCTTTGGTCATTGCAGGAAGCACAACGGCACCGAAAATGGATAATTACCGCATGGCTGAGATCGTGCGGAGCCTTAGGCCGGGTGTAGATTTCGACACAGACGAGTATTCACGAAACGTCAATTTGACGGAGGCGGGATTAGACTGCGTTGAAGAAAGATTGGGTTGCGGCAATCTGCACGCAGCCGAGAACTTTATGTTGTTGACTGGTCTGAATCTCGCGCTCCACGCAGAGGTGCTCCTTCATCGTGACATCGACTACATCGTCCGAGATGGGAAAATAGAGCTTATAGATGAGTTCACCGGCCGCGTTGCAGAGAAGCGACGCTGGCCACATGGTCTCCAGGCTGCAATCGAAGCTAAAGAAGGGCTTCAAATTCAGCCTGAAGGTATGATCCGAGGTTCGATCACGCTGATACACCTTCTGCATCTGTATCCAAAAGTTTCCGCGATGACCGCTACTGCTCAACCGGCGGCAGAGGAGTTCAAAGAATTCTATGATTTGAAAATAGTCGTTATTCCTACCAACCGATCGTGCATCCGCATCGATTACCCTGATGTCGTGTTTACACACAAGGAGGCAAAGAACAAGGCCCTAATCGAAGAGATCGCGCGAGTTCATGAGAAGCGACGCCCGATTCTCGTGGGCACAAGCAGCGTGAAAGAATCGGAGAGACTCGCGGCTGCGCTACAACAAGCTGGTGTTGCATGCCAAGTGCTCAATGCAAAAAACGACGAATTGGAGGCAAAGATTGTCGCTCAAGCAGGCTCGCTAAACGCGGTTACGATATCAACCAACATGGCAGGTCGTGGGACCGATATTCGGCTTGGTGGCGTTGAAGAACGCGATCGGGAAAAGGTAGCCGACCTTGGTGGGCTCTATGTCATCGGTACCAATCGGTACGAGAGCCGACGAATCGACAACCAACTGCGAGGCCGGGCAGGCCGACAAGGAGATCCGGGTTCATCTACATTCTTCATCAGCTTGGAGGACGACTTGCTCGAACGGTATGGAATTCGAGAGCTCATCCCACCACAGCATCGAATTCCGAGACAAGACGATCCCATCGATGATCCTGTGATAGGACGCGAAATTGCACGGGCGCAGCGCATCATTGAATACCAGAATTTCGAAATTCGAAAGACGCTTTGGAATTATTCATCCGTTGTGGAGGAGCAGCGTAAAATTATTCATCAAAAGCGCCAAGATGTTTTGCTGGAAGGCCCTTCTTTACATCTGCTCGCGGCGCGGACTCCGCGGCGATTCTCAAGGCTACGTACTGCCTTGGGCGAGGAAGTCCTACGAAGTGCAGCAAAGCAAATTACGCTCTTTCATATCGATCAGTGCTGGGCCGAGTACCTCGCTCAGATCGACTATGTTCGTGAAGGTATCCATCTCTTCGGTGCCGGCGGACAGAATCCCCTGGATGAATTCCACAAGATAGTCGCCAAGGCCTTCCAAAAGTTGCTGCGAAGAGTAGACGATGAAATCATAAAGACCTTCGAGTCTGTCGAAATCACCGAGAATGGCATTGATATGGCCAAGGAAGGTCTTGTGGGACCCTCATCGACCTGGACCTACCTCATCAACGATAACCCATTTGGCGATTTCATGAAAGGACTCAGGGAAGGCCTTCGGTGTCTCAAGGGCCTCAAGAGGGCTTTGACTGACAAGTCACCCTGAGCTGAGAGGGATACTACCATACCCAAGAGGGGTATTAGCGAACTATTTCATGTATTTGATAGCACGGCTGCTTTTTTTGTGATCTCATATTCAGGCGAAGAAGTCATTAAATCCCATCAATTTCACGCCATCACTCTGATATTGAACGACTGTTGGTAAGTCATCGTATTCCGTTGTTTTTCTAACGGCGATTCGCCTCTTGATAAGCGAATCGGTGGGAGAGTAGTACGGGCCAGAAGTAAGGAAGATTAAAGATGGAAAACTACGAAGACAAAGAATGTAAAATCCAAGTATTACCAAAGACTATTTCAGCCAGGGAATTTCAACATCGTAGACTCTTTCGTATTCTTTGTGCCACTTAAGGCTCCAAAGGTCATTAAGAATCGCTTTTCGCGTAGAGCCGTCCATAAAAGTAATGTTAATGCCCCTGCTGTGCCTGTTTATGGTAAGCCGTGCCATATCCCAGCTCCACTGGCCGAAGTTAATTGGGTCTTGGCGTTCCCACCAATCTTCGGAGGGAGCGGGCGCTCCACCATTTAGCCAGGAATTATCGTTAAGGCTGATGGGATTGGTGCCAAACCAGGTACAATCACCAACCATGGGGATATCCGCAGCATATTTTGACTGCAATTTCTTCCACTGGCGTTCGGGCTGCTGTCTCCACCCCATTGTCGACGGCGGGTCAACGGAGTTAATCCATAGATTTGTGCCATAACTGCCGTAGTTCTTGGAGGCATCGGGGCCAAACTGGTGGTTTATCATAATTGGGCCAGGGCCCCATTGGCAGGAGGTCGTACCGACACCGCCTTCCGGGCCGTTCAGTTTGTCAGCCGACGGGCAAAGGCGAAACTCATCGACATTGCCGTATATTTCGGCCAACATAGGCATCCATGAACCCTGTTTTACGCCCGTCGACCATACGTTATGTTCTGTCCAGAATTTGCCATCGTAATCTCCGGTGTACATAAAAAACACCGTCCCCCATTGACGGAGATGAGCGCTACACACCGCGGCTTGTACCAGCTTCCTTGCCTTACCCAAGGCCGGCATAAGGATGGCCATAAGGAGCGCGATAATCGAAATCACGACCAAAAGCTCTATTAAGGTAAATCCCGTTAGAAATCCCGCGCGAACCTGTGGTACTTTCCAAATTCGGCTTACTTCTAATGGGGTAAATGCTTTTTGGTTGCACATGATGGTACCCCTTCTCTTTTGAAGAAGGTTTTCGTACACAACATTTGACCTCTAAATCTAATGCGCTCCACTGCTGACCCTGTGTGCCATAATTATAACCGAATAGCCGGGATAGTGCAACCTATCAGCAACCTAAATCCTGCCCCATGGGCCGAGCTAACCGCTATTGTATTCAGAAGGTAGGGTTAGGGGATTTTAACGCAAATTCGAACGAAAAGAGTTGCTTTACAAGTGTCCTGGGGATTCTGTGAGCCGGCTTAAGTAGTCTCCCGGGATCAATGAAAAATGGGCTGCAAGCGTAATGCTCACAGCCCTGTGATTGGCCGATAATTCTCGGCCTTTGCCACGACAAGACGGCTGCTTAGGGGGCAGAATTGATTAATGCAACCTAACTTCTTTGGAGGCAAGATACGAAATTCATCGCTTCTTCTTTCGTGGCACTGTACGAACTTTTTGCTTCTTCTTTGGCGGCACGGTACGAACTTGTCGGTTCTTCTTTGGCGGCACGATACGAATTTTGTCGGTTCCTAATATTTTCTGTCCATCTTCAGTCTCGCCCGTCAACGTAGCCTCTGTGCTGTTTGCATTCAGATCCAGCTCCTGGGTCCTGAAGTGAAACAGCATATCATTGTCACCGTCACCATCCACATTTCCCAGCGTCCAACGCACCGGCGCAGCACCTGCGAATTCCACCGTCGTGGGGTCAACGGTTCTGGCATCAAAGTCATCTGTCGTTAGCAGCGCCACAGGTACGACTCCTCTGGACTTGAGATTAATGGGATTCGGCCAGCTACCAGGTTTGATGTCAATATCGACAATAAGAACAGCATTCAAGGCCACAACCCCATCCAAATCGAATCCCAGGTCCGGATCGTCAGGATACCCCGTGTCGTAGTCATCCTGGTCCACCTTCACATACCTGACCATACCAACACCTTCGAGGTCGAGGTCGATGTTCGCTGTATCCGCATAAACTCCCACCGATGTCCAATTCGATCCGTCCAAGCTCACAAGTACTTCAGCCTCCGCCCCAAACAAAGCGTCGTAGATGTCGACTTGAAGGTCAGGCGCGGAGGTTCCATCCGGAGCAGCCACATAGTTATCCGGAAAACACAGGACAATGTAGCTTTGCTGACCAAGCTGTACGAACCAGCCGTCGTCCGGTGCCTCAACGGCCTCGGCAATTGTCGAAGCTCCTCCCCAATAGCTAATGGTCCCACTATGTGTGAAATACACCGCATTCACGTTCACAGCGGCTTGAGCAGTTCCAAACAGTAGTACCACAATTATCAAAGTTACAATCTTTTTCATTTCACTTCTCCTTCAAAAAAAATGTTTCTAAATTGAAATTTCCCATTTATCGCGGCCCTCCTACTATGTTAGCCTTGTTCTATAACTCTCCTATGGCCCCACCACATAGAACGGACGCATCATCTCGTGGTCCTCGTGTGACAGGATGTGACAGTGCCGTCGCCCTATTAGTAGCTCGTCGCTCGTGATTCATTCGAGCCACGGGGCACGTGCCGTTGTAGCTCCAGACGGTCGTGGTGAGCGAGGTTCCAACAACAGGGGCGACAAGACCCAAGTTCTGGTTGAACTGGCTCATTGCCACCGCATAAGTTCCACCAGTTTGCAGGTTAATTCTCGTCGGAATCGGCAGTGGATTCACAAACTGCGGCTTGGTCAAGGGCTCCAGCAGGACTTGCCCAATGCAAGGCACATTCAAGTTAATTAGCGCAAGAACGAACGTTGCGGCCAACATAATCATTTTTCGTGAACTCATTTTACCTTCCACTCAAATACTTTTCTGTATCACTTTTCTGAAGTTTCTGAGGTTAAGAATATGGAAGTTATATCAGATAAGACTTTCGCTCTTTCGCCTTCTCATATATCCAATATTAACGCTTTGCAGGCTCAAGCATCTTGTCAAATTTCATTATTTCTTCACCGGTGTATTCTTCTACTTTTCATTGGTTCTACAAAGCTCGCATAAATTCCACGATATCGGTCTTTTCCTGCTCAGTGAGTTTCGTTCCAAGTATAAGATTAAAGAACTCCACNGTATCTTCCAANGTAAGTANNCGTCCATCATGGAGGTACGGNGGGGAATCNTTTATNCCTCTCAAAGGAAAATTNTTGATNGGNCCATCTGCCGCAGCGTATCTGCCNTTTATCATCTNGGGTTTATAGAATCGTTCGGTTCTCAGGTTGTGCATAAGATTATCNGTGTAATAAGGNGGAGTATGGCACGCGGCACAGGTGCCCTTTCCGAAAAATACAGCTTGGCCGCGCANNTCGGCNCTCGTAGCCTTATNGGGATTTAGTTTTCCGAACACNTCCAATTTAGGAGCAGGAGGGAAGTCCAGAAGCGCNTGGAATTCAGCCATGAANTGAACCTGGCTGCCTCGTTCGAGAATATTAANGCCCTTTTTGGTTGCGATAACGGGGTCACCGTCGAAATAAGCCGCCCGCTGCTCAAACTCTGTAAAGTCTTCGATAGTTTTAAGTGCCCGTTGCGACCCGAACAGGCGCTGGATATTGACACCCCGCAGCGATGGAGTATCGAGTCGGTGTCGAAACTCCTGGGGGCGGATGTCACCTACCAGGTGTGTAGGGGAAGCAGTATGTCCGTTGGAATGACAGTCAAAACAGGTCACTCCTCTGCTCGGCTGCTCGCTGCGACGGTCCTCAGTTTGATTGAACTGCTGCTGTGGGAACGGCGTAACCAATAGACGAACTCCTTCGATCTGTTTTGGATTCAGTATGCCGTTAAAGAGCTCATAGTAATTATTAATAGTTACCACCTTTCCCTGTGAGACATCACCGAGGTCGGGGCGCGTAGTAAGATAGATAGCAGCAGGATACTCCGGGAGAAAATAGTCCGGCAGGTCAAAGTCAAGATCAAAACGTGTTAGATCCCGGCCCTCTTGCTTTTTAATTTCATCTATCACAAACTTGGGGAAAACCATGCCGCCTTCACCGTGATTAGGATGAGGTAACGGCAAGAAACCTTTCGGAAACATGCCTTTTTCACGGATTTCCTCTGGTGTCATTTCTGCAAGCTTTTGCCATGTCGTTCCCGCAGGCAGTTTTACTCGTACGCCTTCCTGGATGGACTTCCCGCGAGACATAGTAACGCCCTTGGCTAGCCTGTTGGACAGGTCATACCTTTCACGGAGCAAATCCATCTGGCGTTTCATAATTTCGGCCTTGGC
>JGI24422J19971_10003082_pt1 | contig 10420 bp, 7 predicted proteins | sample DeeMarSWOR152_54_FD_19971 | JGI IMG/M metagenome (IMG submission 19971)
TAGGTAGCTTGCCTTTTCCTGGGAACCTTACAAAGTTTTCGGACGGAGCATCGAAGTTTGGATCATCCTGTAGCGATGATGCAGGCAGCTATTTTCGTTCGAATGTTATCAGAAGCTTTGCTGATAAGGCTCGAACAGGCATCAATATTCCTTACTACCCTCAGTTCAGAGACATGAACCACATGTTTTTAGAGCTTATTGATGGTGTTGAGAAGCTCGAGAAGGGATACGTACAGTTAAAAGATATGTCTCTGAAAGAGAGAGGAAAATCTATACCAGAGGTGAAGGTTATCAAAGAAAATTCCAGAGAGATTTCTGAAGTGCTTGGTCACCCGTTTGAGTTCGGAGTTTGCGTTACAGGACCGTACACGTTGTCCTCTCAATTTGCTCTCAGAGACACAGATCTGTTTATGAGGCTTGGCCGCTTAATTTCTCAACTTGTCGAAAACACTATTTTCGACGAAAAACATGGAAGAGTAAGTATGATTTCCGTGGATGAGCCTATTTTTGGATTTCTGAATGACCCATTAATAGATCCTGACTGTGAGGGAAGAGAAAACCTGAGAAGAGCTTGGGAACTCATCACCCGCGTTAGCAAGGCGAATTCCAATTCTGCGCACACATGTATACACCTCCACAGCACTGCTGACCGCTTGTTCTGGGAAGTGAAATCGCTTGACGTTATAGAATGTGAAATGAACAACTTCCTTTACCACAGCAAAGAAACAAAAAAGCTCCTAGAGATTCATGACAAGTTCCTGAAGGCAACCGTATGCACAACAAACTTTGACGGATTAGTAAGAGAAAAAGCAACCGCAGCATATCAGCAAGAAGCAGACATCAGCCGGGAAATCAAGGAAAACTGGAAAAAAATCTTGAACGGAGAACTGAATGCCACGATTTTTCTTGAAGACACGGCCTTGATAAGGAAGCGTATACTAGATATCGTCAACCGATACGGACCAGAAAGAGTTCCGTACGCAAGTCCAGAATGCGGACTGAAAGGATACCCAACCTACGAATGTGCACTCGAATGTTTAAGACGAGTTGCACTTGCCACCAAAAGTGCATACGCCTAGATAAGATTGAGCGCACAAAAGGCCAAAAAGCATGTTCTTCACAGCTGAGACAAAAGGTGAACATTTACGTAACTTTGTGTAAGGAGGTAGTAAACAGCATAGAGACCAGCCTCCGCGGAGCCAAATCCTCCACTGTCTCACGCTGCAATACTGTTTGAAACAATCCTCAACTTTCCAAAAGAACCCACATACCTCATTAGTGTGATCGATTAAGTCTTTCTCAGTGCTCTTTCAACTCCTTCTCTTACTATGAAACCTCCGATGTGAAGTATCGGCTCTTTCATTTCCGGGTCTACCCCCATTGTCGCAGTGCACGGATAGCTGTGATGAGCCTTCGCCACTGCATCATACAGAAATCCTCTTCTCGTCTTAACCCCAATGAGCTTTTTCGCTACATACCACGTAGACCCGCATGGAGCACTTCTTCTAACAATCGCAGAGTCTATAATCTCGTACCCGTCCCTTCTTGCAGTAGAAATTTCTAGTGAGGGCCTTCCAACTTTCAGTTCAGTTACAAACCTCGAGATTAACGGCTTCTTTTCTGCTGTTTTCAGCGAGCAGAAAGGCTTTGGGAAAGCATCTTCTAATCCCAGTTCTTGACATATTTCTTCCACCTGCTTTCTCAGGCCTGAAGGAACTTCAACGAAGTCTTCTATCGGCACAATCAGCCCTCTTATCCTAACCTTTTGCAGATGACTCGGCAATTCTAACAGCAGGTCTTTGTGCAGCCCTGACGCCACGCAAATATCTGCTTTCGGAATCTTCTTAGGCATGTGCTTTTCCGGAGTGTCTATAAAGGCTGGGAGTTTAAACGGGTCTGGCAACTGTATCGCAGCCCGAATGCAATGAACATGACTGTACACGCCATATTTACAAAAATCACAGTAGAGACCACAGGACTTGCAGAAACTCGGATCATTTATCAAATTCCTTATCACCCGCTCTGCATACTCACCACTGTAAACAAACACCAACATCAACGCTTCTCCACTACCAGCCCGCTTCAAAACCTAACACTCAAAGAACCTAGACAACGACTCCTATAAAAACGTGAAAATTGGAAATGACCTCAATCGCGAATTTCCTGAACTTCTGGGTGTTATCCCAACCTCTCCAGCCCTCCAAAACAAGGCATTCGTTGGACACGACTCTATGCAAAGCTTGCATTCCACTCCTTGACAGGTTCGCTTGTTAATGGATATGCTTCCTTCAATAAAGAACTCTTCAATGCCTAAAGGTGCGAGAAGCTCCTCTCTCTGCCTTTTCTTCTCTTTCTCCGTTGTTTCCTCTAACAGCTGGAAAATGTCGAGACTTGAGGACTTCTCACCCTTTTCAGACATCTGCATTCATCTTTCCCTAGATACTAGATTGAAGCAGATAATAAACAAATGTGAATTACAACTACTAATTCCAGATATACACAGAAACGCCGTGTTCTAGGCTGTTCCGCTCATCTCAATGATCTTCGGCACAACCCATTCGAAACCAATAGCCATCATGTGAATCCCAGCAGCACTAGTCGTCTTGCGAATTTCACGAACCAGTTCGCCAAAGATCTCAACATTCTCCTCCCGAAACGCCTCCTTACTCTTCTCCCTCGCTCTGCGCAGACGCTGCTCCACATCCTCCGGCACCTTAATCCCAGGCACAAACTTGATCATCCAATTCATCATAGCCTTCGACTTAAACGGCGCAACACCAATCAAAACAGGCGTCTTAAGATACTCAACCGCATCCAAAAACCGCTTAGCCTGCTCCACACTGTAGACGCACTGTGTTTGGATAAAATCAACCCCAAGCTTCACTTTTCTCTCAATCTTTAAAATCTCAGCCTCCAAAGGATCAGCGTTCGGCGCACCCGCAATACCAATATTAAACTTCGGCGGATCCTCAATCTTATTCCCCTTCAAATCCACGCCTTCATCTATCACCTTACGCATCATATACGTAAAAGTCGCAGAATCCAAATCAAAAACAGGTCTAGATCCAGGAGTATCACCAACCGTCGTGTGATCACCAGTCAAAACCAAAATGTTCTTAATCCCCAAAGCACTAGCCCCCAGAACATCGGAAAGCAAAGCCAAACGATTCCGGTCCCGAGTTGTCATTTGATAGACAGCCTCCAAACCCGCCTCTCTCTGAATCATGTAACACGGAACAAGAGCATTCATGTACCCAAAGGACGTGGGGTTGTCAGTAACGTTAGCAGCCACAACATGACCCTTCAAAGTCCTGGCCCCCTCAAGAACCTCATGAAGATTCGTCGTCTTCACCGGCTCAAGCTCACCAGTAAAAACAAACTTACCCTCAAGTATCTGCTTCATCAACTCACTATACGCAACCCGCTTGTATGTCCCTCCAACAACCTCCTCCGCTTTAGCAGGTTCCTTCTTCTCTGATACCTCGCCGCCCAGTTCCCGTGGATGCTCCGAAATCCTGTAGTCTCGAGGGATTCTAAACTTCTTGAACAAGTCAAGTTTGTTCCTTTCTTTTAGGCGGTTGTATATGAGAATCCATGCACAATCGTTTTTCCATCCGCCAACCTCACACTTCCCGCTTGCTTGTCCCCCACAAGGCCCATTAAGAAGGCTCTTGGCACATCTAGTTGTCGGGCATATGCCCCCAGTTTCGAACAAGATGCAGTCTCCGCACGCTCGGCACATCTCATAAAACTTACCCTCCTTCGTGTCGTGCATTCCCATAAACATCGTGTCGTTGGCTGGAATGATCACCTTACTTGGGAACAAATCCGCAAGGGTCTGAACGCCAACTCCACATGCTAAACTGACCACAGCATCATAATCCTCGATCACCGGATGCAGTGAGGACAGGGCTATCTCCCTATCACATTGGCGCAAAATCGAAATTGCCTTGATTTTCGAGTCGTTCCTGCCTCCGAGTTTTCTGCGCATTTCAAGCAGTTTCTTCAAAATTTCAGCTTGCTTCTCGCCACCGGCCTGTACTATAGCGGCGCATCCATCGCAACCAACTATCAGCAGGTTCTTAAAATTTCCAGTCATCTCGAAAATTCTTTCAAGCGGTTTCTGTTGGACAATAATCAAGATGTAAAGCCTCCTCTGAAGAACCTCTTATGAGCATGAACCAGCAATATAAAAATTCCTGTAGCCAAGACGCAAGTTTAATATTCGTGGCTTTGCATTCCTTCAAGTTCTCACGATCGCAGTTTAAAGACAATTTGAGGTTAGCATTATGCCCCCCTCTCACAACCTTGCCGAAAAATGTTATCCTCCTTGCCGCAAGGCTTGTCCTGCAGAAATAAACATCCAAGCCTACATAGCCCTCATAAGCCAAGGAAGATTCAAAGAAGCCGTGGAAGTCATAAGAAAGTACATTCCCCTTCCAGCGATTTGCGGTAGAGTATGTTTCAGTCCATGTGAGGAAGCATGTATACGAAGAGACATAGATGAGTCGCTAAGCATACGAGCCCTGAAACGGCTCGTTACAGACTATGAGGTTGAGATGGGAGAAAAAGAGAAACCAAGTCCGATACCGAGAAGATACAATGAGAAGATAGCAATAATCGGCTCTGGCCCCGCCGGGCTCACAGTAGCCTACGAACTTGTCAAGATGGGATACCCCGTTACAATTTTCGAAAAAACTTCCAAACTCGGCGGCATGTTAAGAGAATGCATACCAGAATATCGTTTGCCAAAGGAAGTGGTCGACGTCGAAATCCAATACGTTATAGATTTAGGTGTAGAAACAAGAACAAACACCACAGTAGGTAAAGACATAACGATAGACAACCTGCTCAATCAAGGCTACAAAACAGTCTTCATAGCCACCGGTGCCCCGCAATGCCTAAAACTAAACATCGAAGGAGAAAACCTAGATGGCGTTCTCGACTCCCTTGAATTTCTAAGAGACGCAAAGTCTGGCAAGCACATCGGACTTGGACACAAAGTGGCAGTCATAGGCGGAGGAGACGTGGCCATTGATGTGGNGCGAACTGCAATGCGCCTAGGTTCCAGCGAGGTAACCATAATATATAGACGATCAGAAAAGGAGATGCCTGCGCATCACCAGGGAGTTGAAGAGGCAAAGCTTGAAGGTGTAAACTTGCATTTCCTGGCTTCCCCAAAAAGATTCATTGGCAAAAACGGGAAACTTGTTTTAGTAGAGTGCCTTCGGATGAGTTTAGGACCGCCAGATGACTCCGGTAGAAGACGCCCAGTACCCATCGAAGGCTCAGAGTTCACAGTGCCAGTTGACACAGTTATACTGGCAATAGGGGAAACACCAGACACATCATTCTTACCTAAGGAAGTTGAAATCACAAAAAGAAACAGGATCATAGTTGACCCTGTCACACTTGAAACAAGAATGCCCGGAGTATTCGCTGGAGGAGATGTTGTCACAGGACCAGCGTCAGTGATAGAAGCCATAGCTGCAGGCAAGAAGGCCGCAGTTTCCATAGACCGCTACCTCAGGGGCCTCGATTTAAGAGCAGGAAGAGAGGAAAAGATCTACGAAACGACATGGGTTACAGACGAAAAACTGCTAGAGAAAAAGCCTAGACAACCCGTGTCGCGTCTGGCCCCACCTCAACGCTCCGGAAATTTCAAAGAGGTTGAACTCGGGTTCAGTGTGGAAAATGGCATAAAAGAAGCCCACAGATGCTTGTTGTGTGGATCGTGTGCTCAATGCCTTCAAATCGAAGACATGTGCGAGTCAGATCTTGTGCTGGTGGATAAGGATGGATGCATTGCATGCACCAACTGTGAAAAAGTCTGCCAATACGGAGCTATAAAAGTTGAGAAATCCGTGGCAAAAGTTGACGAAGCACTCTGCAAGGGCTGCGGAACATGCGCAGTTGAATGCCCAGCAATGGCAATTTCCATGAGCAACTTCACAAACGAGAAAATCTTGGCTTCGATAAAGGAAGCTTCAAAGACATGGAGAAGCAACGAACCACATGTTTTGGCTTTCATCTGTAACTGGTGTCAGAACGGAAAAATTGAAGAGCTTGGAGAACACCTAAGCGCTCACGTTGTTCCAGTTAGGTGCACAGGAAGGGTAGACCAACTGCATGTCCTTCAAGCTTTCTGGACTGGGGCAGACGGCGTCTTACTCATTGGTTGTCACGGTTCAGACTGCCACTTTGGTTCGGGCGCCTCAATTACTGAGAAAAGGATAGAAGAAATAAAGAAATGGCTCAAAGTTGTCGGAATAGAGCCAGAACGGCTACGAACAGAGCAGACATCGCCTGATGAAAAACGTGATCTCAACGAAATCATCATGAACTTTGTGTCTAACCTAAAAGATATAGGGGTTAATCCATTACAAAAGCGAATCTAAGCTACCATCCTGTATAGCTTTTAAAACTAATTTATAACTAAACTGACACTTACTATAGTTAAGGTTGGAAGAAGAATGTGTGAATTCACCGTAATCCTTAACGAAGAAGTCGTATTCAAAGACGCAGTTTATGCGAAGATGGAACGCAACAAGGTTATAGTTAGAGACGTGCTTGGAGAAACCAAAGAAATCAAGAACTGCAAGATTGTTGAAGTTGACGTTAGTTCTACTAGGCTAGTACTATCACGTGTCTAGATCAATTATGACTGAGCTTTCTCAATTTCCTCATCTAGGCATAGAATTAGTGCTCCGTAAGACTCGAGGAGGTGACTTTTCTCGTGTTCAATGTTGCTTTCACTTTTCAGTACTTGACTTAGAGATTTGATAGTCTCTGTCTTAAGCATTGATAGTTTTTCAATTTCCTTGGAACTAGAAGTTTTGCTTCTTTTCTCCAGATGCTTCATCAACTCCCCGAAAACTCTAATGCACTCTTTCACATGTTCAACAAATTTTTGCTCTGCTTTCATGTAATCTTCAAGTCTAACCTCTAGTTTTCGTATTTCTCTCGAAAATTCAGACCCCATAAGCTATATCCCAACTAATGCTTTCTTAACTCTGTTAATTGTGGTACCAGAGAAATAAAGTTTTTAGGTGGTAGCAGAGAAACAAGAAGACTGCTGTTAAATCGCGCGCCAATTAAAGGTAAAAAGGGAAATTTATTGCCTCATCATTCTCTTGAATTCTTCATACGCCTGCTTTGCTTCCTCTACGGAAGTCTTGTCTTCTAACGTGGTGACGTCGCCTATTGGCTTGTCTGAAACCAGCGCCTTCAAAACTCTTCTCATGATTTTGCCGCTTCTTGTCTTTGGAAGCTTTGAAACGAAATATATATGCTCAGGTGTTGCAACCGGACCGACGGTTTTTCTTAAATGCCCTGTTAAATCTTTTTTAAGTTCCTCGCTGGGGCCGTAGCCTTGCTTCAATATGGCAAAAACCACAATGGTTTCTCCTTTAATTTCGTGAGGCTTGCCGATTACCGCTGCTTCTGCTACTGTTGGATGCGAGATAATTGCGCTTTCTAGTTCCATGGTGCTCATTCTGTGGCCTGCAATTTTTAAGACTTCGTCTGCTCTGCCTAAGAGCCAGAAGTATTTGTCCTCATCTATCATGCAATAGTCTCCAGTATAGAAAGCATTTGGAAATCTGGACCAATAAGCCTGTTTATAACGCTCAGGGTCTCGGTACAATGTCATTAGCATGCCTGGCCAAGGTTTCTTTATGATTAGATAGCCTCTTACGCCTGTAGACGTTGGCCTGCCGTTCTCGTCCACCACTTCAGCATCTACGCCTGGTAATGGGAGTGTTGCTGATCCGGGTTTTAGTGGAACGAGTCCTATGCCGGGTGCTGGTGAAATCATTACGCCTCCGGTTTCTGTTTGCCACCAAGTGTCTACTATGGGGCAGCGTTCTCCACCTATCTTCTTGAAATACCACATCCATGCTTCTGGGTTTATGGATTCTCCTACACTGCCCAATATTGTTAGGCTTTCTAGGTCGTGTTTTTTGGGCCATTCTTCGCCGTATCGCATAAACATCCTTATAGCTGTTGGCGATGTGTAAAAGATTGTTACTTTATATTTCTCAATTATTTCCCACCATCTGTCAGGCTTTGGATAGTCGGGTGCCCCTTCATGTATAACTATGGACGCTCCATGCATCAATGGTGCATAAACAATGGAGCTGTGCCCGGTTACCCATCCTACGTCAGCGGTGCACCAGTATACGCTGTCTTCTTGTATGTCGAAGACCCATTTATATATGGAGTTTATGTAAACTAGGTAGCCTCCTGTGCTGTGGACTATGCCCTTTGGTTTGCCTGTTGTACCCGATGTATATAAAATGTAGAGTGGATGAGTGCTTTCGATTGGCAGCGGAGGAACACTTGTTTCTGCGTCTCTTATGATTTCATGGTACCATAGGTCCCTTCCTTCTTTCATTCCGATTTCGTGACCTGTTCTCTTTACAATTATTACTTTCTCCAACGAGGGTGTGCTTTCTAGGGCTGTGTCGACTAACTCTTTTAATCGTATAATTTTTCCTCTTCTAAAGCCGCCGTCGGCCGTTATGAGCACTTTTGCCTCCGTGTCATTTATTCTGTCAGCCAAAGCGATTGAGCTGAAACCCGAGAATACCACAGTGTGTATTGCGCCTATTCTCGCCGTCGCTAACATTGCAATAGCTAGTTCTGGTATCATTGGCAAGTAAATGGCTACGCGATCTCCATCTTTAACGCCTAGTTTCTGAAGTGCAAATGCTAAACGGTTTACTTCCCTGTAAAGTTGCGAGTAACTCAGTGTTCTTTCTTCACCTTTTTCTCCTTCCCAGTATATGGCTACCTTGTTTCTTCTCCAAGTTTTCACGTGTCTGTCAACACATAGATAGGAGGCATTTAACATTCCGCCGGGGAACCATTTCGCAAATGGTAGGTCCCATTCAAGCACTTTATCCCATGTTCTAAACCATTCAAGTTTTCTTGCTTCTTGTCCCCAAAACTCCTCTATGTCGTCTAGTGACTTTTTGTATATGTCCCTGTACCTTTTTATTGGCCAATATCTTAATTCAACCGGAAGTGATTCTGTCTGCATATTTTTAACCTTCCAGATAGGTATCGGGACTTAAGCCAGATTTTGGTTATATATGTTTTGTGCAGTTTTTAAATGAAAAACAATGCTTAATTTTCAGTGAAAATCAGATTGGTAGTACAGTTTTTTCATACATCTCGTTTAGCACTTCTGCTAGTGCAGTGTATACGGCAGTTAATCCGCAAATTATTCCTTCATACCCTGTAATTGTTGCTAAGGCTGTGTTTCCAGTTAATTCTTTGGTTGTTGGCAAGAAGAAGAGTATGGCTAGGCTCATAAACACGAATTATACAGGCTCTGTTTGCTTTCAGTGTGCCAAAGAACATTATGAAAGTGAATAAACCCCACATAAAGAAGTATGCAGCCATTGCAGTGTTGGTTGCAGGTTGAAGCGGAGACGGCGGAACGGTATCCCAGAAACCGATTTTAGGAAATATAAGTAAAGCAACTAAAAACCGACAAAATAATCCGTAGGGGCTGAATGCAACTGTGCCGAACGTGTTTCCTCTCTTATACTCCATTACGCCAGCAATCACTTGGGCTAATCCACCGTACGCTAAGGCCATTGCCAATATCATACTATCTAACGGATAGAAGCCAGCGTTATACAAGTTTAATGGCACTGTTGTCATTCCAAAACCCATAAGCCCAAGAGGTGCTGGATTCGCTAACTTTTCATTCATATTTATCTACCATTTTACGTTTGAAAAGCTCTCTTCACAGAGTATGAGATTTAAGTTTTTCCGCGGAAGATCACGTTCTTCTTCTGCTGGCTATGTATTTGCCTATTTCGATGCTGAAGAAAACTATCAGAGTGAAAACAACTGCTACAGTCCAGTCGAATATGTTTGGATACGTCACTTCAAATATGCCGTGAAGTACGGGTACGTAAAGCACCATCAGTTGTAAGCCTAACGAAGAAAGTACTGCAAGCCAAAGGAACTTGTTCTTGAACAAGCCCACCTTGAAAACTGTGTATTTAAGTGAACGCGCATTTACAGCGTTAGCGAGTTCCATTAAAACTAGTGCGGTGAAAAGCTGTGTTCTAGCCTCCACCAAACCGTAAGCCTCCAAGGTGTAGAAGTATGCGCCTAAGAGAAGCACCGTCATCAATACTGGAACGGCAGATAGGTATACTTTCACATCCCTTGTGAAAATGCTCTCATTTGGATTTCTTGGTTTTCTCTCCATCAGGTCTGGGTCGCCTGGGTCTACACCTAAGGCTATGGCTGGTAAGCCGTCTGTTGTCAGGTTCACCCAAAGAATCTGTATTGTTGTTAGAGCTATGGCTGATTCTGATGTGTGGCTCAGCATCATGGCGAAAAACAAGACGAGGATTTCCATTATGTTGCAGCGGAGCAGGTAAGTCAAGTATTTCTT
>JGI24422J19971_10003083_pt1 | contig 10420 bp, 10 predicted proteins | sample DeeMarSWOR152_54_FD_19971 | JGI IMG/M metagenome (IMG submission 19971)
GCTGAAGACGGGAGAGTCCTCTCCCAGTCTATGCTTGCATCTTCTCACGATGAGTGCCAGAAGCATTTTGAAGAAAAGGGATATTGCGTCTTGTCTATCAAACTGGACTGGAAAAAAATCAGGATTCCGACCTTCCCTTTTGAGAAGAAAATCAAAGATAAAGATTTCATCATGTTCAATCAAGAACTCGTGGCGATGATCAGGGCCGGGTATCCAATCCTCAAGTGCATCGAAGTCATATTGAGCCGAGTGAAAGACATTCAATTAAAAGAATTGTTGATGAAGGTTGAAAAGGAAATCCGCGGCGGCAAATCCCTTTCGGAAGCGTTTGCTCCCTATGAGAAATATTTTTCAAAGGTTTACATCGCTTCGCTCATGGCAGGAGAAAAAAGTGGAAACTTAGATGGCACGATCAGCCGTTATATTGATTATGCCAAGATTATTGCTCAGACGAAATCCCGGATAAAAACTGCATTGACTTATCCGACAATTCTCCTCTTCTTTTCTTTGCTTCTCCTTGCGATCCTGCTCAATTTTATCCTGCCTCGCTTTTCTGAATTCTATGCCGGTTTCGAATCCGAACTTCCAGGGATTACTCGAACGCTCGTGGGCATTTCCAGCGCTGTGCGAGCCAATTTTCTATTTATAATTGCTTTTGCCTTGTTACTCTTTGTCGCTTTCATCCAGATGAGGAGGTACGAAAAAACTCAAGTGCTTATTGATAAAATTAAGCTGAAAATTCCCTACGGAGGTCCAATCTGGCTGGAATCAGGAATTTCCCTTGTCTGCCGGACCATGGGCCTTCTTCTGGAAGCAGGGATCACGCTCCTTCATGCGGCAGGCGTCGCCAACAAAGCCGTTCCAAACAGATTTCTTATAAAAAGAATGGAGAACTTGCCTGAGTTCATCAAGCACGGAGAAAATTTATCCGAATCCCTATCCAAATCAGGCTTCTTCCCTCCGCTTTCTCTAGACATGATTCGGATAGGAGAAACATCGGCAAATCTGGAGGGGATGTTGAAGGATGTGGCTGAATTCTATGAAGATAGAATACAAAGGAAGATCGACTCTCTTGTTTCCCTCATGGAGCCAGTCATCATTATTTTTGTGGGATTGATAATCGCTGGGATGTTACTCTCGGTTTATCTGCCAATTTTTAATATAATAAGAGTGGTTCAGTAATGAAGAAGACAAAAGAAGATTCGCCAAATATCACTGTTTCTGAAGAAGAAAAAACAAAAAAGCTCGCTAAACGGTATAATGTTCCCTACATTGACCTTTCCTCTCATATTTTAGACCGGGAGCTTGTCCAGTCTTTTCCGGCAGACTTTCTCCATAGGTCGAATTTTATTCCTTTCGAAAGAAATGAAGGAACCGTGAAGATTGCCATAGCTGACCCTTCCGATATTTCGACTATAGATGCCATAGAATCTCACTTGGGGATGGAGGTCGAAGTTTATGCGACTTCCAAAAGATCTATTCAAGAGGCTTTGCGCAAAAGCGAGACAGCCCAGCAGGTCCTCAAAGACGCCACAGAAGGATTCATCATGCAGGTCGTTGAGAAGGAAAGCGGGGAAGAAGAAGAGGTTATCTCTGTGGAAACGCTGGCTGATAAGGATGGCTCCATCATAAAACTGGTGAACTCAGTCATTTTCACGGCCGTACAGAAAAGAGCCAGCGATATCCATATCGAGTCAAAGGAAGATGGGGTAATCGTCAAGTACCGCGTCGATGGCGTTTTGAGCGGCGCCATGGAGCCGATTGATAAGAAATTCCAGTCCTCCATCATATCCAGAATCAAAGTCATGTCTGACCTGGACATCGCCGAACGGAGAGTCCCGCAGGATGGAAGGTTCAGGTTGAAGATTAAAGACAAGACCATCGATTTTCGCATCTCTATCATGCCCAGCATCTATGGAGAGGACGCGGTCATCCGGATTCTCGATAAGGAGATGATCACCGAAGCCATAACCGAACTCAGACTGGATCTGCTCGGTTTCTCCGGTGATGTCCTTGACAATTTCAACAGGTATATCACTCAACCGTACGGGATGGTACTCGTGACCGGTCCGACAGGAAGCGGGAAAACGACGACTTTGTACGCGGCCTTGACGGAAATTTTATCTCCCGAAGATAAAATTGTCACCATTGAAGACCCTGTGGAATACCAGATTGATGGGATCACCCAGATTCCTGTCAATGAAAAAAAAGGGCTCACTTTTGCCCGGGGCTTGAGGTCGATATTGAGGCATGATCCGGATAAGATCATGGTCGGAGAAATCAGGGATCCTGAAACGGCCCAGATCGCCATTCAATCTGCCTTGACTGGGCACCTTGTTTTCACCACAGTTCATGCCAATAATGTCTTCGATGTTATCGGGCGATTCCTCCATATGCAAGTGGACCCGTACAGCTTTATATCGGCCTTGAACTGTATTCTGGCTCAGAGACTGGTCAGAGTCCTTTGTCAGAAATGCAAGACTTCTGTGACATATACTTCCAAGCAGTTACTGGAGTCCGGGCTCAATCCCCAAAAATACAAGGGACGAAAGTTCTATGAAGCCAGAGGGTGTCCAGAATGTCTCGACACAGGTTACAAGGGGAGGACAGCTATCGCTGAGCTCCTCGAGCTTTCCGATGAGATTCGTGAGATGATCCTGGAAAAGAAACCTCTTTCTGAAGTGAAAAAAAGAGCGAAGAGTGAAGGAATGGTATTTCTCAGAGAAGTGGGGATGGAAGAGAAAGTCCTCAAAGGAGTCACGAGCCTTAAAGAGCTGAACAAAGTGACCTTTGTAGAGTAAGAAAATGGGCCTTTTTTTCGGTAAGATTAAAGACTATTTCACAAAACAGCCATTTCCGCACGCAGCCTTTCATCTGACTTCTCACTACATCAGCGGCATTCGTGTTTCTCCAAAAGAGGGAAGGATAATGAATCATTTCATTCTTCCTCTTGAAAAAGGGTTGATTCAGCCTTCCTTCGAAAAGAAAAACATTAAAAATCCTGATTTACTTGAGAAAAAAATAAAGAAAGAGTTGGGGAAACTCCATCTTCATGACCATAAGGTCGCGTGTCTTTTGCCTGAATTGTCTTTGAGAGCGTTTGTTTTTCTTTTGGATCACTTCCTGCCTCGCGACCAGAAAGAGAGCAGATCATCCGTTTTCGCATAAAAAAACAACTTCCTTTACTCCCTCAGGATGCCAGATTTTCTTTTGATATCATCAAGTCAAATGATTCGATGAAGATTTTTGTCGCAGTCGCCCGGGCTCTGATTATCCAAGAGTACGAAGAGCTCTTCAGCAGATTCAACCTGAAAATCAGGACGGTTGGAGTTCCCATCTTGGGCTTGTATTCTTTGCTGAAAACCGAAAAGGAGAAGGATTTACTTCTGATAAATATCGAAGAAGACTCACTCTGTCTGACGGCCATCATAGATTCTGAAATTGCCCTCTACCGAATGAAACCGATTCTTTCTCTTGGTCAGGATGAAAGAAGCGAGGACCGAAGAGTAGAGAATATAGTGAAGGAAGTGGAGAATACAGTGAATTTTGTCGAGGACAAAGAGAAGAGAAAAATCCAATCTTTTTGGGTTCGTCTGGGTCTTCTCGAAGAGGAAAGGATATTATCTCGATTGCAGGAGAGATCATCTCTTCCTGTTACGGGAATAGAGTCTCGCATGACGGCAAAGATCGGATTGAGGGAGAAAAAGATTTTATCTCCTTTGATTGGACAGATTCGATGAAAAACTCAAGGCCAATAAACGTGAATTTAGCCAGCCATCCGCTGCGCAACTGGAGATTGTTCACCTTATTGTTTTCAATCTTTGTGGTTTTATTCCTATTTATTTCCTTTTTTGCAGGAAAGATCTTCATTCGATACAGGTCTGATGCCCGGCACGCAAAAACTTTGATCAGACAGACCGACAAACTGATTAGAGATACCCAGAGGAATGAAAAAAGTTTATCCTCAAGGATTAACGAGGCAGTCAAAAGCAATCAGAGCCAAGTGGATATGGTGAACAGCATTATTCTCAAGAAAAGTTTTTCCTGGATCGAATTTTTTGCTGATTTAGAGAAGTCTCTTCCCGATTCCTCTTATATAGTCTCTCTGGCGCCCACACTCACAGAAGACTCGGAAATAAAATTAAGGTTGAGAGTAGCCTGCATCAGTGTGGATGACCTGTTGAAGCTCATTGATAATTTTGGAGCCCTGAAATTTGACGAAATACAGATAGAAGGTGAAACCCTGAGTGAGAGGGGGCTACTCATTTCGGAGATTTCCTTAAGATATGAGAGAAGTATTTAATCTATTCGAAGAAAAGGAGAAAAAGGCGCTCCGTATATTGGGCGTTTTGCTCGGGTTAGCCATACTTTTTCTCCTATTGATTTCTTTCCCCCAGAAGAGGAGCTCTATCCGAACGCTGTCCCGGCTTGAGAGCAGACAGAGCGAATACCAGCATTTCAACAGTATGACTCTGGAAAAGGAGGATGAATGGCGTCAATGGCAGCAGGCCTCTCGTGATATAGATGAGCTGAAAAAGAGCCACTTTTACAGCGGCAAGGATGCTGTCAAACAAATGAGGCTTGATATACAGCGTATCTTGAGTCAGGCTCGTATTCCTGCTTCCCAAAAAAAGTACAATTACACTGAGTTCAAGAGAGAAAACATTAAAAAGATGAGCGTGAGCTTTAGCGTGCGGGGCACATACCAGTCATTGAAAGGATTGATCCAATTGGTCGAAGAATTCCCGAAGTTTTTGATCGTGGAAAAGATAGATTTTTTAGAGATAGATGATCGGAGCAGTATTCTTGAATTAAAAATCGTCCTGGCAGGCTATTATGAGAATTAATAAGAATTGGGGATTTTTGTTCCTTTTTGTCTTGTGTCTAGGTTTTGATCTCTGGGCAGGAGAAAGGAATCTCCAGGAAAAAGCAGCTGCAAAGGATGAGAAAAAAAGCCTTATAAAGAAAGAACTCTTGTTGAGGACGAAACAAAAGCTTAATCCACCACGCAGAAACATTTTTTCTCTCCGCAGGACAGAGAGCGGGGAGACAAGAGTCCTCCCGAACAATCCTCAACCGGTCCAGAGAAAAACTCCAGGAATCACTGAAGAAGAGTCTTCTGGTCTGCAGATGCACATAAGATATATTGGGCATATTCGATCAGGCAAAAAGATTGTGGCGTTGATTATTCTCGAAGACGCTGCATTCGCAGTGGAAAAAGGAGAGATGATCAGCGAGGGCGTTCAAATTGCAGACGTCACGCCTGAATACATAGAGATTATCGGCCCGGATTCTGTGAGGAAAAAATATACATTAGAAGGAGAGAAAGAGTGAGAAAAGTCGCATTTTTAATAATAGTGGCTTTGGCCTTTTGGGGATGTGCATCTTTTAGCCATAGCTACAAACTCGGCACGGAAGCAGCCGTTAATAAAAATTGGGATGAAGCCATCCTGCATTTTGAAAAAGCCCGTCTGGAAGACCCTAAAAATTCCGTTTACCGGATGGCTTTACTCCGGGCAAAACTCGCTGCAAGTTATGATCACCTCAATAAAGCCCGAGAGCATGCCTCCCATGAAAGAAAAGAAGAGGCGCTCGCCGAGTATAAGAAAGCCCTTTCCTATGGTCAGCTTGGACAGGATATCGTCGAAGAAGCCCAGCGCCTTTCAGTCGAAGAGGTCAAGGAAGAGAAACCGAAGGAATTCAAGATAGAGCCCCCGGTTAAGCTGGATGTCAGTGATGAGAGAATTGAGTTAAAATTTCCTGTCGAGATAAGTCTTCGTTCCATCTTCCAGGCCCTGGGAAAGCATGCCCGGGTCAACATCATATTCGACGATCAATTCAGGGATATGCCTTTCACCATTGACCTGGTGGATATGAGTTTTGAACAGGCCCTCGATTCTCTCTGCATGGCCTCAAAGAGTTTTTACAGGATTATCGACATTAAGACAGTCATTGTGGCTCCAGACCTTCCCCAGAAAAGAGCCCAGTATGAGCTCAGTGCCATCAAAACATTCTATCTTTCCAACATCAACGCCGAGGAAGTCCGTGCAGCACTCATGCAGGTGCTTCGTACTCAGATGAGGCAGCCTATCCTTATTGTGGATAAAAATTTAAACTCTGTGACATTAAGAGATGCCCCGGAAGTGTTAGAACTAGCGGATAAGGTCATTAGGCTTTGGGATAAACCGAAGGGAGAAATCATCATTGACCTGGAAATCATGGAAGTCTCACGAACAAAGCTGCAGCAGCTGGGAGTACAGCTGGAGCAGGGCCTCTTTGGGTTAAGATACAGCGGTCCAGAGGGTACAGATGAAGGCTGGGTTAACCTGGGCGACCTGGATTTCACGAGTGGTAATAATTTTCAGATCAGTCTTCCTTCGGGAGTCGTTCAGTTTTTAGAGTCAGACGCGGATACAAAGATCATCTCTCAGCCCCGGCTGCGCGGTCTAGAGGGAGAAGAGATGACTTATCTGGTCGGTGATAAAATCCCGATTCCGAGAACCACCTTCAATCCTATCGCGGCCGGAGGAGTCAGCATGCAGCCCGTGACTAATTTCCAATTCGAAGACGTTGGTATAGATGTCAAGATCACACCCCGGATTCATTTTGAAAAAGAAGTCACTCTGGATTTGGAGATAAAGATCAAATCCATCGGCGGAACGGGTTTTGCCAATATTCCGATCATTGCCACCCGGGAAGTGAAGAATGTGATTCGGCTCAGGGATGGCGAGACAAACCTTCTGGCTGGGTTGTTGAAGGAAGAAGAGAGGAAGATTCATAGCGGAATAGTCGGACTGAAAAACATCCCTATCCTGGGAGGCCTTTTTTCAGGCACGGATAACACTATCCAACAGACAGATGTGATATTGACCATCACTCCCCGTATTATCCGAACGATACCACTGACTGAAGAAGATATGAAGCCTCTCTGGGTAGGACTGGAGGGGATCACTTCTTCTGAGAGAACAGTCGAGAGAACGCCTGAAGAGAGTCGGTTGAGAGCCAGGGCAGAAGAAGCAACGGAAGCCGGAAGAAGGGGCCAAAATCAAGTGATGCTGAGCCCTCCCAATTTTGAAGCTCGCCAGAATCGAGACATCCGTATCAACACAAACCTGCGGATTCAAGAGGAAGTCAGCAACCTGTCCTTGAATATCAGTTTTGATCCTTCAGTCATCAGATTAAAGGAAATTGTGCGAAGGGAATTCCTGAACCGTCTCGGAGAGGATGTTCCTTTTCTTGAGAACATAGATAATTCCTCTGGAGTGTGCACTATTGGATTTTCAAGCCCAGATATAGGAAAAGGCCTGAGGGGGACAGGAACCATCGCCGTGCTCGTTTTCGAGCCCGTGAGCCAGGGAGAATGTATCATTTCCGTAACCCAAGTCTCGGCGAACAACCCCTCTGGGGAAAGCGTAGATTTTACGACCCGCCAGAGCCGGGTTGTTGTGCGATAATTGTATTTGGGGTCAGGCCTCGACATTAGACATTATCACATAATCAAGCAGTCCGGCCTTCTCAAAGAGGATGCCTGAAAACTGAAATCGAGCTTTTGTCTTTCCTCCAAGACGAGACTCAGCAAGATACCTTTTATCAATGTCTAATGTCGAGGCCTGATTCTTCTTACGCATATTGACTTCGGGATTTTTTAGGAGTAAAAAATAGAAATCCATAAGAAAATAATTTCGGTATGAATGGAGGTTCGAATGCCAGCAAAAAAAACCACAAAGACAACAAAAAAAGCGGCTCCTAAGAAAACAGTAAAAAAGACTACAAAAAAGACGGCTGTGAGGAAAACAAAGAAGGCTGCTCCAAAGAAAAAAGTTGCCGCCAGGGTCAAAAAAGGCCAGGCTTACGAATGTCATGTCTGTGGCTTACGGGTTATTGTGGATGAAGTCTGTGGATGTGTCGAAGAACATGCACTGATTTGTTGCTCGAAACCGATGAAAAAAAAGGCGAAAAAAAAATAGTAAACAGAGGCTCAGGACTGAGCTCGAGATATTCAGCCGCATTCACATTGGCACATTGGGGACGTTCCCTGGGGGGAGACTCTGTCTCGTCCTTCTGAGTTCATGAATATCTTTAAAAGATAGAATATCCCCTTCGGGAATGTCCCCGGTTTTTGTGGTAAAAAGCTAAATATTCTTTATTTTTCTTAAAAATAAATAAATATGACTCAGAAAAATTCTTCGGAAACCCAGAGCGGTTTGCAATTTGACAGTTCACGGAAATTTGAAATCTATTCTTTGATTACAGAAAAAATCAGCCAATTGGGCGATCTGAGAAAAATTCTGAATGAAGTCCTTGCCGTCCTGAAGACAGTCATGGGATGCCGTCATCTGGCAATCCGGATGATCGACTCCAAAGGCAATATTCCTTTCTCTGCGCATGTGGGATTGGACAAAAAGTTCTTGGATTCCGAGCACTGGATAACAGTCAGAGATTGTCTTTGTGGCCATGTGGCTAGAGGTGCAGTGGATAAATCATGGCCTTTCATCACGGAGAATGGATCTTTCTTCACTAATTCCCTGCCCCAGCTTCTGGCCGAGGTCAAAGTCAATACCACAAAAATTGATAGCGGGAGTTTGAGAGATGCTTGCTTGAGCAGAGGATATGAATCTGTGGCGATTGTTCCGGTAAGAGCCAAGGGAAAAATCATTGCCGAACTTTATCTCTCCGATGAGAAGAAGGATCTTTTTCCTGTTGAGAAGGTCCGTTTCCTTGAAGATGTTTCAGTCCAGGTCGGCATTGCCATCCAGAACTCCCAGCTTTACACTCAGTTGAATGACTCGCAGAGGAGACTCATGGATCTATTCAATTCGACTTCAATGGGAATCCTGGAGCTGGATACAAAAGGCTACATCCTACAGGTGAATAACAAAGGTGCCGAACTTTTGGGGTACTCTTCGCCTGAGAAATTATTGGGTCAGGGTATCAAGATCAGTGAACTCAACGTTGAGAAAGAAGGATGGGAAGAATTTATCGAGTCAGTGGATGAATCGGGGGCCATGAATAATTTTTCGCTGGCTTTCCGGATTGGCCGAGGGAAACAATTTTTAGAATTTTCGCTCATATCCGTAAAGGATTCTAAAGAAAACATCACCGGATACAGAGGGACTTTCCGGGATGTGACGGATAGGATAAGACTGGAAGAAGAAAGGCTGAATAAAGCGAAGACTGAATCTCTGAAGAACAGATACTACCAGGAAGCCTTGGCCCTTCGAGATGAAATTAAATCCGAATATCCCTTCGAAGAAATGATCGGGATCAGTCCTGCCATGCAGCAGATCAAGAAGGCCATCCAGCAGGTTGCTCCGACTGATACGACTGTCCTCATAAAAGGGGAGACAGGGACAGGAAAGGAGCTGGTCGCTCGCTACATCCATGAGCTCAGCTCACGCAAGGATAGAATCCTGGTCAAGGTGAACTGTGCGGCACTTTCGGAGGGATTGATCACTTCAGAGCTTTTTGGACACGAGAAGGGAGCCTTTACTGGAGCCATCCAGAGAAGAGTCGGCAGGTTCGAGTATGCGGATAATGCCACAATTTTTCTAGATGAGATCGGTGACCTGCCACTTGAGACCCAGGCGATGCTCCTTCGTGTACTGCAGGATGGGGAGTTCGAAAGAGTCGGCAGCTCCAAGACCATAAAAGTCGATGTAAGGCTCATCGCCGCTACGAATCGGGATCTGATGCTCCTGGTGAACGAGAAAAGATTCAGACAGGATTTGTACTTCCGCCTGAATGTGTTTTCCCTTGAGATCAGTCCACTTCGAGAAAAAAAAGAAGATATTCCTCTCTTAACAGCCTATTTTTTGGATACCATAGGGAGAAGAGTCGGGAAGAAAGTTGATAAAGTAAGCGAAGACACGATGAAATTGTTCATGGAATATAATTGGCCTGGGAACGTCAGAGAATTGCAGAATATTATCGAGCACGGACTCGTAATCTCCAGGGGAGACTCTTTTGAGATCCCAAGAGCCTATTTTGGTCAGGTTCTTGACCAGAAAAGAAAACCAGAACTTATTTCTCTCGAGGAGTTCGAAAAAAGGTATGTTCTCGAAGTCCTTCAGCAAACCAAAGGAGCTATCTATGGACCAAAAGGAGCGGCCGTCATTTTAGGATTGAAGCCTTCCACGCTCCAAAGCCGCATGAAAAAATTAGGTGTTGAAAGGCCGAAAACCCGCTGAATTTTGTTAGTTTTCTTCCATTTTGTATGGGCAATTGAATGACTAAAATACACGGAAAAGGCATCGCTTCCTTCAAATTTTGAGCGCCAGTCCTTCTCTTCTCGTCATATGAGCGAAGGGCAGTGGGGGGAGAAAACCGTTTGAAGGCGGAGCGGGCACGGTTCCTCACCGAAGAGGTGAGGAGAGCGAAGCCTGAAACCGAGCCGCTTTTGACTCGCTGGGGCAAAAGTGGC
>JGI24422J19971_10003085_pt1 | contig 10418 bp, 13 predicted proteins | sample DeeMarSWOR152_54_FD_19971 | JGI IMG/M metagenome (IMG submission 19971)
TTCCTCCTTTGTTTGGGATATATTAAGCGAGAATATTAGTTGGTGCGGGGGGCGGGATTTGAACCCGCGGAGGCCTGCGCCAGAGGATTTCTCAGCGTTGACGCTCTTAAGTCCTCCCCCTTCTCCTAGGGGTGTTCACAGCCCACTACTTAGACCTGGCTCGGGTACCCCCGCCACCTGCCATCAGGAGTTATGTCAATCCCTGAGGTTAAGATAATAGTTTCTCTGATAAAACTTAAAGACTTAGGTTTATTTGGAGAACCTTCGGAAATATTTCTTAGTTTTTGATTTCAGATTTACTTTGATTCTTGCACGCGCGGATGGAACGATGGAAGTTGAAAAAGGGGGTTTTTGGAGTCTGCAGAAAGGAGGAGAAGACATTCTGTGTTGAAGCTAGAAACCTTTAATAAACTTGAAGAAGCAGATGAGGATGGACGAGAAAATGCCTAGAGAATTTACTTACCGCGGATTCTCTTTTCCGCAGCTCCAAGCTATGTCTATGGACGAGTTCATCCTCTTACTTCCATCACGACAGAGAAGAAGCCTGCAGAGAGGATTAACCCGGGAACAGCGTATTCTCCTGGAGAACATTCGGAAAGCCAAGCAAAATCAGAAAGAAGATCAGAAGACAGTTGTAAAGACCCATGCTCGCGACATGGTGATCCTTCCAGAAATGGTCGGCGCCATTATCCTCGTTCACAACGGAAACGGATTTTCCTCAGTCGAAGTCTCACCTGAAATGATTGGGCATTACCTAGGTGAATTTGCCATCACGAATAAACCTGTTAGACATGGGTCACCGGGCATCGGAGCCTCGAGATCTTCCATGTACGTTCCGTTGAAGTAACCTTCTATGCTCGATAGGTGGGCTCAGAAGGCTTTCTCTTCTTGAGCAGCGGGATTTTAGGCAGAGGAATAGGTGGAGGAATATTCAAGGTGCGCGTGATAATCACTGATTCTACAAAAGTAACGTTGGAGATGGATTGAAGAACGATTGGAGGCGGAGCCTGCTTCTTCTTATATTCACCATGGATCTTCTCAAGTTCACTCTTTGCGCCGACAATGCGAGCTTTTCCTTTTACGCTAATCTGAGCCACAGCTGGATTGTAGTTCACGGTGAACACAAACGGAACTTCCAACAGATCTTCGCGTTTCTTATCCATCCCAAGAACGTTGATGTTAGTAGCTATCTGAATAGGTGGAAAAGGTTTCTCAGCATCCAAAAACCGTTCTGCCGAAAGATTGTGTATTAAGACGCGCACCTGAACCGTCTCGTGCACTCTCCTCATCAGACAATGTGGTTACTCACGATTTAAGGATGTTTCAACCGTTTGTTTCAGCTAGCTTATAACGCGTGAAGCTGCAGTGCCCACAGGTGTAGCGATCACCATGATCCGCCATGAAGTATCCAGGTCCACACCGCTCGCAGAACGGAAGCAACCTCTTGAAGTTCTCTCCCTCAACCTTATAACGTTCAAAGGTCCCTTTATTCTTTTTAACTCTCTCCACTTTCTCTTTAGCTGGCTCTTTAGCTGGCTCTTTAGCTGGCTCTTTAGCTGGCTCTTTAGCTGGCTCTTTAGCTGGCTCTTTAGCTGGCTCTTTACTCATGCAGTTACCTCCTGTTTCTCCTTTTCTTCAGCCTTTTGCGGAGGAGTGTTCCTAGCGCTAATGTGTTCCGGCTCTAGGAGTCTAGCTTGTTCGGCAGACTCGTAGGCGTTAGCCTCGCCGACAGCAATCATGGTTCCAGTTTTCGTTTCCATTTTTCTCACATATACCAGTTCAAGTTTTGTTTTCAGCGCGGTTGCAAGGTTTTTCCTCACCTCTAAGCGAGGTGGCGTTCCCTTGGTTTCCTTGTGTTCAACCTCAAAGAATACCTCTTTCCTTTTGAGCAAGGGGTTGAATTTTGTTGATACAATCTTGAGTTTCATTGGTGTCCTTCCACAGAGCTATTGATGTTGACTTGCATCTCTTACTTTAGCTTTTCGAAAATACTTCCATTGCTTCCACGATCTGGCGCACCGTCTCTTTAGTCTGTGACGTGACTTTCATTACAACAATTCCTTCTTTTGGTTGTCCATAGACCACGAGTGACTTCTCGGGTGCACAGAGCACTGCCACCAAGGTGAGGAGATCCTCTTCGCCATCCACCACTATTTTCGTTCGCTTAGCCTGTCTCAATGATTCTTGCACTATTGTCCATGCCTGATCAGTTAGGGTTCCCGCGGGATTTTTCAGGTGTAGAGTTTGATCGGCTTCCAAGAGAATAGGTGTGATGGCTTCTCTCATGACCTTGTTGTCTAGAATCATAAGGTGAGGAGAAATGTCATGTCTTGACATGCTCTCTGAAACGATGTCGCCCACTGAAATGATTTTTGAAGGCTTTTCTTTCTCTACTAGTTCCTTGAGTTTTTTCATCGTGTCGTCAGATGTGCCTCGAATCAAAAGTCCTAACGGTGACTTCAGTTTCTGACGTAATGCAGGCGTTAGACGGCGTATTTTGATCACCGGACACGGAGTGCATAACGTCCTTTTTCCTTCACGTCCACTCTGCGGGCTATTTCTGAATTGTCCGGGTCGAAGATGATCAGTAAACCGGCGAAGTCGTCGCTTAGGTTGGAGGCTTTGCACTTTGGGCAAACGTTTCCTTGGGATATTAAGTGGCATTCCCGGCAGGCCTTTTTACTCATGCTTTTGGTACTCCTGTTTCTTCAGGCTTTTGCTCTCCGGCTTCGGGGCTTTTTGCTTTGGCGATGTCCTTCTTAATCCATTCGATTTTGCCTAGGAAGGGTTGTCTCGCTGTTACGCCAACCTTTCCAGTGCTTCCACCGTGTCCAAGTGAAACTGCGGTGACACGGACCCGTACGTGATCTCGGGTTGCAAGTTTCCTTCTTGTTTCCTTTCCCATGAGCACCCCTTGTCTTTCGTCGTAAGAAATGAAGTCATCAAGAAGCTGGGATACATGAAGCAACGCGTCGACAGGACCCACACGAACAAACGCTCCAAAATCAGCTATCTCAACCACCTCTCCCTCAACCACCTCTTGGATAGTGGGGAGAAACGTGAGGAGAGAGAATATAGTTCTGTGGTATGTGGCTCCGTCCCCTGGGATGATCTTTCCCACAGGGTTGACTTGAATGTTGGTGACGGCAACTACGTAACCTAGTTCCTCGTCAATCATACCTTCATACTTCGTTCTTAGCTGTTCATAACCCACAGTTTCAATGGATTCACCAAATTTTTTTGGAGGTATACGTATAGTGTCCTCCAAATTCACAAGCTTGAACACTGCTCAGTCTCGCCCCACAAGTTTCTTCATAAATATTGTTAAGAGCACAATGCCCTATCCCTAAGCGGGACCGTTGCCTCAGATAAATAGATTACGCCCTATAAACACTTCTGTACCATCCAGGTGTATGTCTAGCTTGATTTGCTGACACAATCTGCTGATAGAGGCAGGTCGACAATAAGCCTTGCCCAACCAATTCCACTCGAATCTATTGGATACTTCCTTCCATCTCTAGACGAGATCGTTTCCTCACATAAATAACGGGCAAATTTTTGTTTCTCAAAATCTTTCTGAGCGCCCTGTCATTTGTGGCAACGGGGCACTTCCACTCAGTCGCTACTCGAGTAATCACTTCGTCATGTGTTTCTCTGAAGTTTTGCTTAACCTCCACGATACGGCATTTTTCAGCGAGCCTGAGCGCCAACAACGCGTGCTGCCGCATTTTGGGTGACCCTTTCTCTGCTATTCTCTTCAGCTCATCATGTGTGGGAGAGAGAATGATCGGTTCAAACTTGCGATTTAAGATTGCCATCAAACCTTCGAATATGTCCATTTTGAATTGGGACGGTATGAACAGGAAGTTTGAGTCCAAAATCACTTTTATGGTCAAATTTTCTCCAACAAGGATTTTGAGAAGTCCATGTCTACTCTTTTAAGATTCCGTAGCCGATGAGCCGCCATCTTGCACTGATCTTCCTGCTTATGGCTGCTCGAAAACCTTCTTCAGCGCAAACTGGACGTCTCAGGCGAAGAGTGGCTACATCGCCTTTTACGGAGACAACGTTTCCGATGGTTATAGCTGTTCCAACATCTAGAAGGAGGTCTTCGCCCATGTGTATTTTGTCAATCTCTATCAAGTCTTTGGTTCCTAGGGCACGTTCAAACAGCTGGGTTTCTGAGACCACTTGGTACAGGGTTGGTGGAAGCATAGCGGTCTTGCCCACCAAGTTTCCATTGAGGCCATCAGCCTTTGTCAGGGATGGGTCTAAAAGAGTGCCAACGCCCACCAATCCGCCGCATTGAGCTTCCTTAACCGATTTTCCACCTGCATGAAGGCTGACGATCTCGGTGAACAATGGTTCATAGGAGGTTTTTCCATGCTTTTCAACTCTGACGCCAGGGCGAATCTCTATTTCGTCTCCTACTTTGAAGGTTCCTTGAATGATGGTTCCGCCGATTACACCTCCCATCAGCTTCTCCGCCGAGGTGCCAGGCTTGTTTATGTCAAAAGAGCGCATAATATGCATTCTAGGAGGCTTGGCAGGGTCACGTTTCGGAGTGGGGATGTGTTCCTCCATCGCTTGAAGGAGAGCATCAATGTTTAAGGAGTGCTGGGCAGAAACCGGGATGATGGGAACCTTTCCAGCCACCGTTCCTTTTACAAACGTCATTATCTCACGATGACTTTCCAGCGCTCGTTTCTCATCTACAATGTCAATTTTGTTTTGAGCAATCACCAGATTCTTAATCCCAACAATTTCAATCGCCGCTAGGTGCTCTCGGGTCTGCGGCTGCGGACATGGCTCATCGGCAGCTATTACCAGTATGGCCCCATCCATGACGGCTGCTCCGGAGAGCATGGTGGCCATGAGGGCTTCGTGGCCAGGGGCATCTACGAAGCTGACTGCTCGTACAAACTCGCAGGGAGAGCTGCATTGAGGACAGGTAGGTACTGTGGAGTAACATTGAGGCGGCTTGCATTTGGAGCACTTGTAAATGGGGGCATCTGCGTAGCCAAGTTTGATAGTTATGCCCCGCCTCAGTTCCTCGCTGTGCCTTGCTGCCCAAACGCCTGACATGGCTTCGACCAGCGTGGTTTTTCCATGATCGACGTGGCCAATTGTCCCGATGTTCACTTCGGGTTGACGAGGTAAGGTTTTCTCTTTCTTCGGGATATCCCATCTCTCCCGCGAATGCGTGTCGTGTAGATATGTTCTCTAGTTCTAAAATCTTTTGTTCCCAGACCTGAACTTTATGTGTGCGCACGTCTAGATTATGAATGCTATTTGGAATTGGAACACTTGGCGGTGTGACACATGCCAAGAATTGAGGAGAAAGCCACTTTGGCGTCCCGCGTCGTTAAAGTAAAATGGATAGATGGCATGCGGTTTGTCGCAACAGACAGCAGGGGACACTCGATCGTAATGGATGCCTCAAAGCAAGCTGGCCGTGAAGGTTCGGGCTTCAGCCCCCCTAGAACTGCTTCTGGCGACGTTAGGAGGCTGCACAGGTATAGACATCGTAGATATCATGCGAAAGCAGAGAGAGAACGTCGAGGATCTAGAGATAGTCGTTTCTGGAAAGCGAGCTAAAGAGCCGCCACGAGTCTACACCCGTATCCACGTAACCTACAGAATCACCGGAAAAGACATCAAAGAAAAAAAGGTTCAACGTGCCATAGAACTTTCAGAAGACAAATACTGTTCTGTAAGGACTATGTTACGTGCTAGAGCCGATATGACAAGCAACTATGTCATAGAATAGAATTGGATGCCTGAACAACAGATTGACTCAAGATCTGACCTTCATGCCAGTTAAAAGAATAACTAGGGAGGTCACGCGGGCGCGGTTGTCTCAGCAACTTTTTCGGCTGATTTGTCTCCCTTTTCTGGCTTCCTCTTTTTCCTTTTTTTCTCCTTTTCTTTCTTTTCTTTCTTCTTCGGTTTCTCCGTCATCATCATGTTTAATTGAACAATCTCTTCAGTTATGACGTTTCCGCGCAGAGTTTTTCTCCGCCTCTCTCCTGTTCTGGAGGAGTGGAAACCTACCCCTTCACTGAGGATCACGTTTGCTCGAACTCCACCGTGAATGTTAGGTCTCATAGGAAAGCCGTCTTTGTCGGAACCCCCAGTTATCCGAAGCTTGTAGCCGGCCAATCCAACCGCGGTTCCATCAATGACCTCTCCTAGTTTTCTTCCAACCAAAGGGATGGCTCGAGGTCCCTCCACCTCCACCGCTCTAGATTTACCCGTTTCAGGATCCGAAACAATTATTTTGAACTTGGCCATGGACGAAGTTTACTCTCCTGCGTTCAGCGCTTCTGTGACGTTAACTGAAGGGCGGCATCATTTATTAAACATTTGCTCGCGTTTTCTGTTCCGCGTCCGTGCAGAATTCTTTAAGGGTTTGATTATGGGTTACCTCACTCTGCTAGAGTTTTTGTAGGTTGAGCAACTCGTCTCTTCAGCTTCTGTGCATAAAGAAGCACGAAGACGGCAATGGTGGCCAACACTGTTGCAACAAGGACCCATTTGAGCCTATTGCTCAGAATTTCTCCTCCGTCATCTTCTGGGGTCTCCTGTGGAGTTATTTCATTTCGTTCATAAATGTAGAAATTGTTGTTCTGAAGAAAGTTTCTTGTCTCATTATACGAGGCCACATAATCTGTTTTAGTAGTGTTCATGTATTGAATGACCTCTTGAAGGGATATGACGGCTGCTTGCCTGATAGCGTTAAGAGGATCGCTAAGCCCACCAATAACAAATGTTAAATCAACGGGCAGCCATCCCCACGGGGGAACATACACGACTGCCCATCCGTGCCAGCCAATGCGCTCGTATACAAGCGTCACATGGCCTTCCCAAAATGTTTGGTTTATGTGCTCTGTGGGCAGGTAGATGCAGCCCACTTGAAGGAACGAGGGATTCCGCAGATTCGGCACAGCGTTATGAAGAGATTTGCTTGATCGTCGCAATCTCCCTCGCGTTTGGCATATGTTTCATCCGGATAGTAAGGGAGAAGTCCGTGTGATTTGTATTGGATATTGTCTCTGATCCATGTTAGCAATCTTTTGATGATGGTAAGAACTCTCGTTTCACTCTCTGTTATGTTGTGAGTCAAGGCTTGAAGCTCTTGATCATTGACTGGCCAAGGTCCTCCTGTTCCGGTATAGTTGGCCTTCAATTCGGCTGGAATTTGTTCGAGAGTTTCTGAATTGGCTTCCGTTATGTTTGGCAGTGAGCGGGGTCTTGATAAGGCACGATAAGTAACAAAATAACTCACATTTTCGCCGGGCTTGAGTTCCGATTGTGGAAGTTGTAAGAATGCTATTGGATTCCCATCGTCATCAGTTGTTCCTTTTTCTAAGGGAACTGAACTGTTTACGAGTTGGACTGTTTGCCACGTGTTGTTCATGAATAAGTTGATTGTTCGTTCTTCCGCGGTTAGATTCCAGATCTGTGTCCCGCTGGTGGGATTGGATAAGGTCCGCGTTATTTGAATGACGAAGATGGAATCTTGTTTTTCTCCTCCGACGAGAGCAGGACTCTGAAATACTGTTGTAGCAAGCAACACAATGAGGATGGAGGCAATTGTTATAGTCCTTTTCACAGCTTCTGTCGCCCTCTGCACATAACATTGCGATTCCTCGATTTTAGGTTTGGCACTATCCTAACGCAGCTCTCAACAGCCTCTAGTCGCCGAAGAGCTAATCGAAGACGTGCGACGTGATGCCATGAAGAAAAGGGGAGGCTATTCCACGTGTACCCTAAGTAGGTCTATGTCCCGCCTCATCTCCGCGGTGCACTCCAAGAACTCCCTAACCGAACGTTCGATGTCTTTGGATTGCGTTATGTACCTTCCAACAATTATGATGTCCGCCCCGCGTGCCAAGGCTTCCGGTGCGGTCTCAGGAGTTATCCCCCCTGCAACAGCCACCAAAAACCTTTCCTCTCTGAAGGCTTGCCGAAGTTCTTTGATGAGTTCCCAGCGAGTTTTCTCGGTTCTTCTCTCAACATCGATGGCGCGATGCAAAATAACGATGTCAGGCAACCTGTCCAGTGACTGAAGCTTCTGAAGAGGATCTTCCACGTTCATCATGTCCACCACCGCGTAGATTCCCAGCCTCTGGGCCTCGTAAATGAATTTGTTGATTGTTGCAGTGGCTGCCAGGCCTGAAGCTACCACGGCATCCGCTGTCTCATCAAAAGCCAAGTCAACTTCTACCTTTCCAACATCTAAGGTTTTCAAATCTGCCACAATGAATATTTCCTTGTTTGCCAGCTCCCTCAGATCACGAATGACATTCGTTCCATATCTCTTGAGCAGAGGCGTGCCGACTTCCAGGATGATCCTGTCGCTTTTGGGCAGTTCGCTTATGATTGTCTTTGTTCTCTCTAGGCTTGGAACATCGAAAGCTATTTGCAGATACGGGGGCCTCCACAACCGCGGTACCCTGAATCCCATTATGGGATGTCTGGCTCTGTCTTTGTCGTACATGATCTTCTCCAGCGGAGGATACTTGGCTAGGGCCCGTTTCAGAGCCAACTTGGTGGCTCCATAGTTATAGTGGTAAATCCTTCGATAGTCCTTCGCCTCCGGATGCACGAACACGCTGGCTATGATCACCCAGTCTTCCGTTTTGTCCTTTGGTATAATGCCGTCTTCCACAGCGTCGGCCACCGCTTTGGCCACTCCGGCTTGAGCAGGACCAAATATTCTTCCTGCTTGATCGAGATCCTTCACAGTAACCTTGGGAACTAAGAGGGTGTGAGGCTTAGGTGGAAGATTTGGTCTGATGACCGCAAGGAGAGGTGTGTGGCCTGCGGAAAGGTTAGATAGACCGTTAGCGAAAGCTTCTCCAACAGGACCATTCTTGTCACCAATTATCAAATCGACATGGGCAACCTCGGATTCCTCACCCATCAATGCCTCGCCAATCAAGTAGGTGAACTTCTCAGGTTTTTCCATAATCTCCACAGGCACCAATTTTCTCTTACCAACTTCTTTGAAGTCAACATCAAACTCTCTCATCCACTGGTATAGTGTATCGCGATGCACATTCATTATCTCTGCCGTGCCCGAAACCGTCGGTCTTGTCGACCTACGCTTTTCAGCTCTCCTCATCTCCCGCTCTTTTTCCTTTGCAGCCGACAGCAATCTTATGAATTCTTCTCTAGTCTTCGGTTTCTCGCCGTCAAATTCCGACACGATGCCACTCTCTAGGAAACGAAACGTTTTAACAGGTATTTAAGGGTGTCGGAAGACTGATCTGAAAATTTTTGAAATCGACAAAACTGGGTAAACTCTGCAGATCTAAGACGCGTGTCTACGCTGCTTTCCGACAAAGATGGACCGAATGACGGATAGATATAGGTTTCTCGCAGGTTTTGTCTCGAAAGTGCCTGCTGACTCATTCCGAAATCCGACATAACTATTCCGTTTGAAGATTTGCCTTGGGTGCAACATGCCTTGACTGTAACATGTGATTTTGCATGTCAATACGTATGCTCAAAACAGGTCCTTAGAGTGACGGTGAGAGCTATATGTTATGTTTGTTCGAACAGAAATGTATAATTGTGAGAGACTATAACCGTGTTATAAAGTGGGTTTGGCCGATGGACCCATGTGAATTCCAGGAGGAAAAGTGTTGCTTAACATGCAGGAAGTGAGAAAAGATTTCCTTATTCTGGAGACGGGAGTGATCTATATGGACAACGCTGCGACGAGCCTTACCCCTGAGCCTGTGCTTCAAAAGATGCTGGAGTTTTACCATCAGTACCGCGCTAACGTGGAGCGAGGGATCCACCGTTTGTCTCAGAAGGCGAGTGAAGAATACGAACGAGCCCATGTCAAGGTTGCAGACTTTATCAACGCAAAATCCGAGTTGGAAATTGTCATGACTCAAAACTCCACTGCGGGAATCAACATGATTTCGAACGGCTTGAATTGGAAAAGAGGCGACAAGATTGTTACTTCTTTACTTGAGCATCACTCCAACTTTATCGTGTGGATTCGCCAAAAGAATAAACGCGGCATAGAGTTGGAAGTTGTGAAGCCTAAAGAACCGATTAGGCATGGGCTCTTAGACTCAGCTGACTTCGAGAAGGTCATCGACGATAGAACTAAGCTTGTAGCTATTTCTCACGCCTCAAATGTCTTGGGGGTGATTACGCCGGTTGAAGAAATCGTTAAGATTGCTCATGAGCATGGGGCTTACGTTCTCGTCGACGGGGCCCAGTCGGTTCCACATATGAAGGTGGATGTTCAGAGGATAGGGTGCGATTTTCTTGTCTTTAGTGGTCATAAAATGTGTGGTCCAACAGGATCTGGAGCTTTATATATTCGGGAGGAACTCATCGATGAAATTGAACCTTTATGCATCGGTGGAGGAACCATTGTCGACGTGGATGTG
>JGI24422J19971_10003086_pt1 | contig 10417 bp, 15 predicted proteins | sample DeeMarSWOR152_54_FD_19971 | JGI IMG/M metagenome (IMG submission 19971)
CTAAAGTAATTACCCTTCCTCTAAACTTCCATCCTAATTAACTTTAGAATAATCAAACGTTATTAATGCAACTTCAAATGTGAATGAATTATCGACTGTTCTAAAGCATGGTATTATAAACTTCTTATTATTACTAGAAATTGAACAGATATGTTGCTTTCAATGTTCATATCATTTCTTTTAGCAAGAAGGTTTAGATGGAAAACATATGTTGCATTGACTACTGTTATAGTGGCGTTAGTATCCCTATTCTCAGTGACTATTGTCTATCTATATCCACTACCTTTATTTGATGTTAGGGTGAAACAATATCCTCTACCCCTCGCGTTCCCCTTCTATGTCAGCATACGGAGACTCAGCGGATATGGATTCTATTACGTTTTTGAAATTTATTTTCTAATGTTAAGAATTGAACACCCAATTTTGTCGTTGTCTCCAGCTAGTATGCTGGATATTATCAGCTTCTTTGGCAAAATCTACATGCCCTTCTTGCTAATCAACGTTGTAGGTGCAACATTCGGTTATTGGATAAGCAAAACAACATTCATAGATAAGCTTCTTGCTAGAAGAAAAATAAATTGAAACAAGCATAAGTCATTGACTTCTTTCTTTGTCAATATTTCATTGAATATAAATATCAACCAAGATGAAGTAAACACTACTCAACTGTTCTCTTTTTCTAAATGTTCTATGATTCTTTCTTGGGTCTATATCTTTCTACTATTCTTTCCCAGTTAAGAATCCAGTCTGCAAAGAGTATGCCAACTCCTGCTCCAAACAGTTCTGGGACGTACAAAGCGAAAGATGATGAAAGCAGGCTTAGAGCCATTAGGACTACCCCAACAAATATGAGAGCTTCATCTCTGCTCAAAAAATATTTCTCCATTCTTCCCATGATAACTTTAACGAAATACAGCAATAATGCACCAATTGACAGCATTCCAAAGATCAACGCTATCCAAAGTATTTCATTCATACCTCAACCTCTCATCTACACAACAATTACTGATAGAACTTTTCTCCTTAAATTATTAATGCAACTTTGGAATAATATATTCGTAAGGACTCGATAGTTTGAATTGTAATATGACTGAGGAGAGTAAAGTTGAGTTTTTTGAAGAAACTGAAAAAGCCCAAAGCCAGTATTACATTAGCTCTGCCCAAAGGTCCTTTTGCTTTAGGAGAAGAAGTGAAAGGCACAATCACTGTGGAGTCTGAAGAAGATGTTGATGTCAATGAAATACTGCTTAGGCTAGTTTGTTTGGAGAGTAAAAAGAAAACTAAGTTGGAAGTGGACATAATAGAAATCTCAGAAGAACCTTTACTGGGATGAAGCAGTATTGTATCGTACTAAACGAAAAGTAGCTGACTCTTTGAGTCTTACATCTGGTTTCAAGAAAGATTTTCCTTTCAGCGTAGAGCTTCCAGTAGTTGGAAGAGAATCATACTCTAGTGTAGATGCCCATGTCAAATGGTACATAGTAGCGAGAATGGACGTCAAAGGAAGAAAAAACATCAGTACCCATAAATTAATTCCAGTAACAAAACCTCCAGCTGTCCAAGTTACAAAGGAACGAGAAGTCATAAAAGAAATTGTAATGATACCCTGCAAATACTGTGGAGGATTAATGCCTCAAACAGCTACTTTCTGTCCAAACTGTGGAACAAGAAGAAAAGCGTAGACTACGCAGAACTTTCTTAAATCTTTAGTACAACTTCAAATGAAATAATAGTTTCACTCTACCCTCACAGAATTTTTTATTCTTTTCCTCACCTAGTTTAAATAGTTAAACCAAAAGAACTAATTAGAGTTGATACTACATGAAATACAAAGTATTTATTGGTTATTCAAGCGAAGATAACGATAAAGCACAATACATATATAATTGCTTAGGAAGGATAGTCCAATTTGTACCATATAAGGCTGAATTGTATAAAGCGTATGGAGAAGACTTTAAGCAGAGAATTCAGAACGAATTATACGAAAGCCATTTTATGGTTGTTTTGTTGACAGAGAACGGAAAAAACTCGCAATGGGTTAATCAAGAAATCGGATTTGCATATGCACTTAAAAGAAGAACAGAACGGAAACATAAAGAATTGCCTCTTATAATCCCACTTAGCCACAAAGGAGTGCAACTGAAAGGATTCATCACAAAAGATACTACCGACTTTCTTGTTATTGACAAATTTACTTCTCTTGAAGACGTTGTTGCAAACATAATCCTTGCAATACGAAGATACATTCCAAGAGGATTGGAAGAAGGCGTTCTTAAACTACGCATAACTTGTTCTAATTGTGTTGATAAAAAGGGGTTCCCTTCTGAATATGAGAGCCTAATACCAGATAGTGAAACAATACGCAAGGCTATGGAATTAGGGCAACCCGTTTTTGAGAGTGAATGTACTAAATGTCATGTTAAGAACTCTTTTGATGCCCGCACTTTCTTACCGATACAACGGTCTTAATTCTGAGAAAAACACACAAGAGAGGATAGAACAAACTCTTATTTAGACTTCAAAGATTCAAACCTAACAGAAGTGCAAGATTTAGACATAAACCCATAGTTTTTCGAGAACTTCTTTCGAGTTATCCTCGGCTACTTCAGCAAATGCCTTGGCTAATTCTAAATTTGCTCTAGGGCTAGGAAGATTGCTGTTTGAAATTAGATATTCAGTGATCTTTTCTTCGTCACCCGTTTTGAGAAAATCGTCAACAAAAATGATTAGATCTTGTNTGTTACTTTCTTTCTTGCTCATTCTGACNTCGCCTTACCTTCTGGTAGTAGTAAAACAATCGTCTTTAGTATTTTTGTTTATGAGACGCATGCATGGGGGTTTAATGNNCCCTCATATCTAGTACGCTCTTCCGCTGTAGACTTCTGGCTATGCAAACTTTTACGTAAAGGTTTCAAAAATCGTTTAAAACACATCAGTCCTAAACTACATCTAGGCGTATTGAATGTCGCTGAAAGCCGCCGTGACCGCGAGGGGAGCAGTTCTTCTGGGGAAGTACGTAGCCTGTGACGCCTTTGACGATGCCAAACCCTTGAGAGTGGTCACTCACGCTCACTCCGATCACTTGCTCGGCTTGCGAGAGAGCCTTCAAAAATGTGAGGCGGTGGTGATGACCCCGGTCACTAGAGATCTGATCGACGTTTTGAAAGGGTCACTTTTCTTGATGGCTGGGGAAGTGAAGACACTTGGGTATGAAGAAGAGTTAGCATACGGGGATGAGCGGTTGACACTGCATTACGCGGATCACATCTTGGGTGCGGCTCAAGTTCTCGTAGAAGACGCTGAGGGAACGAGGATTCTGTACACCAGCGACTTTCGACTGCCCGAAACACCGATCGTTGAAAGCGATGTCTTGGTCATGGAGACGACCTACGGAAATCCTTCTCGGGTCAGACCCTTCAAGAAAACTGTGAAGAGCATTCTCGTTTCGTTGGTGGAGCAGGGATCGAAGAAGGGTCCTGTATATCTTTTCGGCTATCACGGTAAGATTCAGGAGGCTATGCAGATCCTTCACAGAGCCGGGATGAGGGCTCCTTTTGTGGTTCCGGAGAAGGTCTTCAGGGTTTCAAAGATCTGCGAGAGGCACGGTATGAGGCTTGGAAGGTACCTACTGTCTAGCGGTGAAGAGGCTCAGTTGATGGTGCAGAGGCGTGAGCCCTATGTTGCCTTCTATCATATGGGCTCCCGGCGGTACGTTGGAAAAGACGCTTTACGCATCTGCATGAGCGGGTGGGAGTTCGAAAGTCCCTACCGCAGAACAGCTGAGAACGAGTACGTGGTTGCTTTAAGCGACCACTCTGACTTCAAGGGGCTGATTCGATACGTTAAAGAAAGCAAACCAAAACTCGTGATAACCGACAACTACAGAGCTGGAGCCGCAGTAGCCCTAGCCAAGGAGATCCAGAAGCAACTAAACATTCCAGCAAGGCCCCTTCCCCCTGAGCGCAATCCGTAAGAAATGGATAACGACTCTTCACACAATTTATATAAGAAAAGGAAGGGATGGCGGTGAAAGTTTATGTTGCGGGATATTTCGGGCGCTTTACTGATGGTTGGACGAATTGGCGGCAATAGGGGCATTCTGCGAACCCTTTTGCTCGCTTTGCCTTCCAATGGTTTTTGCAATAGGGGCATTGCAACAAAACGTTTTCTGCGGAAACAAAGAAGACTTGTCGGCTTAATGCTAGAACGAAAATTCCTGAAAAAAGTGTAGCTGCGCCCATGATGGCCAGGTGCATCAGTTTCAAACCAACACCGAAGCCAAAGTCAAACTGTTTTGTCCAGAGATACGACTCTAACGCTGAGAACACATCATTTGAAGCGGACACGTTGGGCCACGCCTTCCATAATACTGCAGACAGCGCTATCAATCCGATAAGACAGAGTGTGAAGCCCAAGGCGTAGCCAGACTTTTTCCTACGAATAATTCTTCTCATGAAGCATCTCAATCTTGGTTAAAAAGATAGGCTTATTTGATTTATGAAGTCAAAATAAACACACATAAACTTGATATACGCGCGCGAAAAGCAAAAATAACATTTGCGCGTGTGCATATGAGTAAGGCGGAAAATAGCAGAACCAAGAGAACTAGTACAACTATTGATTTTCACTTCATAATTTTTAAGAAGCCCAACATTCACATACTCTCAAATTAGGAGGAAATGTCTATGGCTGATTATGTAGATAAAGGATTGAAAAAACTGGGAATAACGATTTCAAAGCCTGTCTTAGCCATACTATGCATAATCTTCGGAATACTGGTCATACTGTTTCCAACTCTTCTCGTATGGATAGTCGGACTGTTCTTAATGATTCAAGGAATACTCTTGCTGACAGACTTCTTAGAACTCAAAAGATAACCAGACTTGAATCGAAAATACACCTGGTGATATACGTAGATTTTCCTCCAGATGAGAATATAACATATTTTTAAGCAAGAACAACGGTCACTTACAATACTTCAGCCTTGATATCTTTGAATCTTGACCATCTTTACCAAAAGTATTCGTGAAAACAGTTCAACACTATCCGATTGCGCGCGCAGATAAGCCTATCTTCGAAACGGAAGCCGAAGTCTGCTACGCTAAGCGGATCTTAAGGAAACGTGTAGTTGCCCTAGTCACAAAGCCAGCTAGGAGCCGTTTGATAGTTCTTCACGCTGGCAAGGCTATCAAGAAATCCTCAATCCCCGATTGATATTGAAGCGTTAAAGTTAAACACAACTTAAAGCAAGGTCATAAAAGCTTTGGAAACTCGCTGAAGGGCCACTTATGAGAAAGCCTCAATTACCCTCCTTTAACGTTCACGTTTTTCAGTTATGAAATCTTCAACCCATTTCCTTGCCACATCGTCCGGAACCTGAAGTGGTGGATGCTTAAACGCATACGAAGAGATGCTGGTTAAGGGACCTCTTATTCCCCTATCAAGAGCTAGCTTCACCGCTCTTATGACGTCAATTACCACTCCGGCGCTGTTTGGGGAATCCTCCACCTCTAGTTTGGCCTTAACCGTGACGGGCTGATTTCCGAATTTCCTGCCTTTGATAAAGATATAACAGATTTTTTTGTCACCTAAGAAGGGAACGTAATCGGAAGGACCTATTCTAGTGGGAACCTTGTAGGGAATCAAGCTGGTGACGGCTTCAGTCTTGCTGATCCTCTTAGTTACCAGTCGTTTTTCAACGGTCATATTCTGAAAGTCGGTGTTTCCACCCAGGTTCAGCTGATACGTCTCCTCCACCTCAACTCCACGATCTACACAAAGTTTAATCAAGTTACGATGAAGAATTGTAGCTCCAAGCTGGCTCTTTATGTCATCTCCAGCCACAGGAAGTCGCTTTTCCGCAAACTTCTCGCCCCACATATGGTCAGAGGCCACAAACTCGGGTATGCAGTTAATGAAAGCACACCTAGCATTGATGGCTGCTTGTGCGTAGTGGCGCGTCGCCTCGTAGCTTCCCACTGGCAGAAAGTTGATCAACATTTGCGGCGAAGCCTCTTTCAGAGCGTCTGGAACGTTCACAGGCTTTGCTCTTGTCTCCCCATACAACTTGAAAATTTTCCTCATGTGAGGGGCAACACCGTCCAGAATGGGTCCGCTGAGAACTTTCACACCCAGCTTGGGCACACTTGCGAACTTTGAACATGAGTTTGGCTCCACAAAGATTGCTTCACTCAGGTCCTTACCGATTTTTTGCTTGTTCACGTCGAAGGCGGCCACAAACCTTATGTCACTGAGTCGGTATCCCCCGAAGTTCACGTGCATGAGTCCCGGAACCTTTACCTCTTCCTTTACGTTCTTGTAGTACTCAACACCCTGGACGAGAGCTGAAGCACAGTTGCCAACTCCAACAATCCCAACCCGAATTTCTGGCAAAACATTTCCTCCGTGACCAAATCTTTCACGACCGCTTTGTCTCCAAGTTCTTATTTAACTTGTGCTAGCGCTTTTATGGGGCAAAGGTAAAAAGGAGTTTCACTGAATACGGTTGTGACCGGGGGCTTAGGTATGGAGAAGAGTGAAACTGCTATCCGCTATGAGCCATTTAAGGAGGTTGCAATTATGGAATGCAACAGATTTTCAACACCCGATGATCTGGCACGGTTTGCAAGCGTCGCCACTGGGGGAAAGCCAACGGGCATTTATTGGGCGGGAGGAGTAGCCTTTGTCTACTATCCGATACCAGTGAACACCGAGGCAGCCGCAAAGTCTCTAATCGAAGAGAAAAAAGTTTACTGGGCGTTTGTGAGCTACGCGCTGATGCCAGAGTACCAACCAAAAATCGAGACCAAAGAGAGGATTATTGTCCCTGTTATTGACATGTCCACGAGTCCGTTGTTCCAAAAGGTTACTCGATGGCTCAAAGGACAGCAATGAAAAGACGAAGCGCTATGTTTTAATTTACTTCTTAAACCTCTCTAGGTATTGTTCGAAGCTGCCGCTCCTCTTTAGGTAGAGCCCGTAGCTGACGAGGGCGGCCATGGCCCGCGCAGCGTCTTCCGGCGTCGTGTAAGCTGGGATGCCGAACTTGTCAAATCTAGAACGGATGTACAACGCCATTTCAGTTTCACCTATGTCGCACGCCACCACAGGTTTGGTGTAGCCCTTTGACAAGTCTGCTACTCTGTCAACAAAATCCTCTTGAAGGGCCGGAACATGGTGCAAACCAATTACGATGACACCGTGGACTTCAGGATCATCCAGAACTATCTTGGTGCCGTGTTCAAACATCTCAGAGGTTGCTGAGCCCGTGAGGTCGAGGGGGTTTAAGTTAGTCGCGAAAGAAGGAATCCTGCCCTCTCTCTTCAACTCCTCAAATTTTTCAATGGTCTCCTCGGAAAACTTCTTCACCTTTATTCCCTTCAATTCACATTCGTCAACCGCCATGATAGCTGGTCCGCCGGCGTCAGTGACCACGGCAACGTTGTTTCCGGCTGCTGGAGGTTGAAGGACTAGAGCCTTGCCAGCGTCGAAAAACTCCTCCATGTCCCTCGCCCTCACCACGCCTACTTGCGTGAAAACCGCATTATAGATATTGTCAGAGCCAGCAATTGCTCCAGTGTGAGACAGAGCTGCCCTCGCCCCAGCATTCGTTTTACCCACCTTGAGAGCAACTATAGGCTTTTTCTTCGTGATATCTCTCGCAACCTCCATGAACTCTCTCCCCGCCTCCACGCTCTCGGCGTACAGGAGAATGACCCGCGTTTTCTCGTCGTCCAGAAGATAGCGAAGCATCTCCGACTCATCAACGTCAGACTTGTTCCCGAAGCTCACGAACTTGCTTACCCCTAGCTGCTTCCCAGCTAGATAGTCCAACGCGGAGGCACCGAAAGCTCCGCTCTGAGTAACAACGGCCATTTGACCCGCCATCGGACGTGGCGTGGCAANCACCTCNTCGCCAGTAGTGAGGACCTTGGTTTCTGGAAGGAAAAGCATGTCCACACCAGTATGCGAATCGTANACGCCGAGACAGTTGGGACCTAACACCCGAATCCTTGCCTCTTTTGCAATGGTGGTTACCTCTTNCTCCAGCTTACGGTTTCCGATTTCACTGAAGCCAGCGCTGATGATCACTGCTGCCTTCACGCCTTTGACGGCTGCTTCCCTCATGATCTGGGGAACAACCTTGGCAGGAACCACGATGATGACTAATTCCACCTCTCCGATGATCTCTGTGATGGATGGGTAGCACCTAAACGCGAGTATGGACTCTTCGTGTGGGTTCACTGGGTACAGCTCTCCCCGGAATATGCCTCTCCGCTTGTTGTCCACAAAGTTTTTGAAGATGACGTGTCCCGCCTTCGTAATCTTGCGAGACGCTCCAACAACCGCAACCGACTTCGGATCGAAAAATCGGTGCATCTGTTCAATAACGGATCTCACTTCGTCTCCACTTCCAAAATCTTCAATATTACTTACGCCAGTTCTATTAATGTGTTCAAACCTTGTGTTTAAGAAGTTAGTGGGCCCTTACAATCACGATTGGCTTGTGTTTCACCCTGTCGAGCATTTCCCAAGTCACGCCGGTCACGGAAACCCTAAAGGTTTCCGCCGTGTTCCAGATGGTTCTGCCAGCGCCAAAGCCTTGGGCTCTGTTAGCGATTTCCGCGATTTTGAGAGCTTCTTCTACAGGCATTTCGGAGCCTGCAACTGCGATGGGTGTGGCTCTTCGCTTCATCTTGAATAACCTTCCGATCACGTAGGCGAGGAAACCTCCGAACGAGTGGATTCCGTTGATCGGTTTGGGACGGGGAGTGAAGTGAAGTCTCCCAAGGGAATAGGTCTTGTCCGTATCTATATCATAACCACAACTTTCTTGCCCAGCACAGAGTTTATGTGCTCACGAATCCTTTGGGCTGTTTGCTGAGCGTTTTTCAGTGGAAGGCTGACGTAGGAGTAGGGCAGGTTGCTCCCGTCGATTCCCCCCTCTGACCCCATCATCAACGCCTGTAAAAGCCCAGCACGCTCTAGGGCGACTTGCTTGTGGGCTGCGCCTTCCTTTATTGGATATGCTCGAAGATGCTGGACAGTTCTCTCTCTGAGATGGCAGAGTGGCCCAAGAAAGTAGCCCCAGACCGAGCGCATCCAATATTTTGCGAGGAAACGCGCTGCCAAGCCCGGACGAATAGCACTCTCATCCACAAGGTTGCCCATGGCGGTTGAGACGGTCTTCTCAGAGACCGTTACGAAGTCCCCGTCCCTTACCTCCTTTTCAATGGATTCAGCTATCAGTTTCAAGTAGTCTTCGCCAGGCCTCCAGTACCGAGTCTTCACTGCCAGCCTCTTGTATCCACTGACCACTCTGCATCACAGAATCTTATTGACAGGCGAAACTTCTAAGCGTTTATCAAAAAGCGGAGTGAAACGCGCATTCAGAGGAGCTTAACTCTTTTTGCAATATTCCCGGTTCTTTAGAGCTCTTCTTAGGATTTTTCCTGCAATGTTCTTGGGTAACTCAGCTGCAAATTCAACTTCTCTGATTCTTTTGTAGGGTGCTATTCTTTTTTTGCAGTAGTCAATGAGCTCATCTTTGGTTGTTGTAGCTCCTTCTTTCAAGACAACGTAGGCCTTAGGGACTTCCCCTGCGATCGGATCTGGTTTGCCTATGACAGCGCACTCCTTAATCGACGGATGAGTGTAAAGTACGTTCTCGATTTCTGCTGGGAATACACTATAGCCTTTATACTTAATTGTGTCCTTTAGTCTATCGACAATGTAAAAATAGCCCTCTTCATCCATTTTTGCGATGTCCCCTGTGTAGAGCCAACCGTGCCTAAGCGCCCTCTTGGTTTCCTCGGGGCGCTTCATATAACCTTTCATGACTTGCGGTCCCTTAACGATTAGTTCACCGACTTCACCAGAAGAAAGTTCTTTTGTGCCTGTCGAGATGTCAACAATCTTCGCATCGGTGTCAATTACGGGTATGCCAACAGATCCTATCTTCACCCTGTTCGGTGGGCTGTCGTGGGTTTCAGGTGAAGCTTCCGTGAGACCATAACCTAATATTAGTTCAACGCCAGTCAAGCTGTCCCATTTTCTTTTTGTGCTATCCGGTATTGGAGCTGCTCCTGCTTTGACACAACGTAATGAAGAGAGATCGTACTTGGTGACGGCTGGATGATTCACGATGAAGGTGAACATCGTCGACGCGCCATACCAGACAGTGACTTTCTTCTTTTCGACAAGTTCAAGAACTCTTTCGGGGTCGAAACGTGTAGTCAGTACTAGAGTAGCTCCGACGTAGATCGTTGAATTCATGTAGCATGCGCCCCATGAGTGGCAGAGAGGCAGGACTCCCAGGACGACATCGTTGTTGCTCCAGTTGAACCAATGAGCATTCATGATTGCATTTGACACGAGATTGTAGTGAGTTAGCATGGCGCCTTTCGGTGTGCCGGTT
>JGI24422J19971_10003088_pt1 | contig 10413 bp, 7 predicted proteins | sample DeeMarSWOR152_54_FD_19971 | JGI IMG/M metagenome (IMG submission 19971)
CACGTCCAAGCTGGCCCCATCCAAATAGGTGAGACTTCGAGCAACGTGCTTAATTCTTTTGGTGTTCATTTTAACCATGGCTATTCGCTCGATGCCAAACCCAACTCCTGCCCAAGCCTCGAAGATCCCCCAATTTTTGTCCAATGGATGAGGCCCGACGACAGCGGATGCTATTTCATTTTCATCGATTATTACATCAGTTGTTCTTCCATAAACTTCTGATTTTACATTTTTCAATTTATAAGAAGGAAATTCAACTGCCTTAGTCACGACATTGATGATCTCCTTTAGTCTTTCAAATGGTTCCTTATCAGGCGCCAATTCGACCACGTTGAGCATAGTAAACTCTTCGACATGTTCTCGTCCTTTGCTTTCCTTTCTGAAGCAAGGACCTACCTCAAAGATACTCACGGGCTTCGTAAACTTTCTTAGCAATCTCATAATGTGGTAAAGGTTGGGGGCAAGCATCGGTCTTAGGCATCTACGGTCTCCAAGCCAGTAAATTTGCTTCCAAAGGCTGTGTGTTTCGCGTATTTCCATACGTTCGACGAACTCTCTCCGAATAATAAACGGTGTAGCCACCTCCACGAATCCAGCAGAGGTCAATGCTTCAACTAATTTAGATTCAAGTCGTTTTATGAGAGGCCTTTTTTTGATCTCAAGTAAATTCAGCAGAGCTTCCCTATGTTTCCGTTCCCACGCGGTAGCTAGATTATCAAAAGCGCTGTCACGTTCTTCCTCACTTTTGAATGTAACTCTAACGTGACTGTCTGCTCCTAGTTCTTTTAATCTTCTTTTCTGTGATGGAGTGAATTGGAAGTCGTTCATGAGAATTACTCCTCCTCTCCTTTCTTCCCCTTAAGAACCTCTTTACCTTCCATTCTGGAACGCGACAATCTTTGCAAACCGCTATCACCCATCTGTTTCTTAACCAACGCGCAACTCTGCTTCTTCTCGAATCTTTCACCAAGATGATTTCTTTACAATATGTCGTCACTCTAATAAATTGCCCTAAACTTTCAACTTCTTCAACGCCGTGAAGAATACCATTTTGGGAAAGCCACAACCTAATCTTACTAACAAGGGGAAACAATTTAGGGCGTCTACCCATCACCATCCCTGCATACTAGGCGGGGGCCCCGGGAGTTGAACCCGGCTGCGCGGGCTTAGAACCCTCGCGACCACCTCGGCCAAACCCCCCGATAATTGCTAAGAGAGAAACTCTTATATCTTTTTGGCCCGCCTCCACGGACGATCGATGTATAGCTGTCCCCAAGAATTGCAACGGAGGCTGTAGATACATGTGGCGATGCACCATCTACTCTGGCGAAATCTTACACGAAACCGCTTACATGTTGGAGTTAGGGTTCTATGGAACCAGTTCTAAACCATCGATGTCAGATGCTTTTTCCGTGAAACTCTTCAAAACGTAGATTTAATGCAAACTTTTTTTACTCAGGTTGGGAATGGCTTTCAACGCCCATGGGTCGGGCTTCCCGGCTTTTTTGGGCGTTTCATCAAGCCGTGTTATCCTTTTCCTGAGGGACACCAGCTTATTAGCTGGTTGTTTTTGTGAGTTCTTTGTCGGCTTCTTTCACGATGTCGCGAATGTCCTTTGCGATGTCTCTGTCCAATGGCTCAGGTTTGTGGTGCGCCAAGATGTGGTCAACCTTTTCACAGGCCTTTTTGAAGAGGTCTTTCCAGCCTTTCTTCTCCCAGTCTGCCCTCCAATCTCTCGTGAACAGTTCAGGTATCCACACGGCAGTTCTAGCCTTCTTGATGGTGCTTTCTTGACTCATGAAGTGGCCACCAGGCCCAACTTTCATGATGGTGTCCAAGTCAAGCGTTTCATCCGTCACTTCGATACCCTTCAGGCTGTGCCTCACAGCCGCGACGATCTCATTGTCAATCACGTACTGTTCCAAGCTCATTGACATGCCAGAGTCCAGCATCCCCATCCCGTACATGTCTTTTCCCTTCGTTACCATTGCAGGTATCAGCGTTGTGATTGTTTTCTCGTGGGCGGCCTGCGGGTCAACTATCTTGGCGTCTGCCTAGCATCCAGCAACTAGGCACGGTAGATCATAGTAGTTGGAGAGTTCCATGCAGCCAGCGTTGATCAAAGCCATCTCGGGGTTCCCAACAGGGTAGTATCCCCTACGCGGATCCGTAGCCGATCCAGAGCATTCAACTTCAAACGGAACTCCAGGAGCTATCATTTGCGACAGCACTAAACTGCTCATCACTTCGGCGTTCCAAATCACCAATGTTCCCGCCAAAGTTGCCGGAGCAGTTGTAATAGCTGTAGCCATGCTTCCACAGGCCGTGGGGAATCCTTCCTTAGCAGCAATGATTTGGGAGTCAAGAATCTCATTTGCATGCACCAAGGGGCTAGTAGCCCACCCGCCACCATAAAGAATGGGTGTTTTCCTCAACTCTTCCATTCCTCCCAATAGCGCCGCACCCATTCTCATTGCGTACCTAATTTGATCACAATTCTCTCCCCCTAAGCCAACAGGTTTGGCAGGACTGTTGTTTATCAAAACCTCCAATGCATGAATCATTTGTACATTCGGATGCAAATCCGTTGGCATACACCCCACCCAAGCCGCGTCGACATTTTCCAGTGCATCACCGACAATCATTATCTTTTCAATGTCTTTCAGTGTGGATGGACGCTGAGTTCCGTTCCGATCAGTGAAAAATGTTCCATCACCAAAAGTCGCGATGTGGAAATCGTCTTTCGACGTTGGAACTTTCTCACCGTTCCGATTGAATCGAAGTGATTCGTTTGGAGCCTTTTTCCTGAATTCGTCGAACACGGCCTCCGGCATCTTCACTATCTTCGTCTTCCGATCCACTATAGCTCCGTTCTTTTCAAGGATGCCCAAGGCCTCATCGTGTAGAAACTGGACACCTGTCTTCTCCAGCACCTTCACTGTAGCACGGTGGATCCTATCCATGTCTTCCCTAGAAAGAAGCCTTAGCCTAGATCTTCCCAAACTCTTTTCACCTCCTTTCTATCTATTTCGCCTTCCAAGGCTTCCTTTAACGTTTTGTCCAAACGTTATAAGGTTTTCTTAAACCAGAACGTAGAAGCGCGCACATAAAAGTTATATATGGGTAAGAAGTGTCACGTAGACAAATGCTATGAAATGAGAGGAGTGACATATGACGGAGTTCGATTATAAGGAAATGGCTAAAAAAATTGTGGATGCTGACGAGGAAGGCTTGTCAAAAGCCGTAAAGAATGCCCTAGATCTTGGCGTGAGTCCAGGCGACATCATCACAAAAGGGCTAGGGGCGGGTTTAAAGATAGTAGGTGATAAGTACGAGAGCGGTGAGTTTTGGTTGACAAACATTGTGGCTTGCGCTGAAGTCGTTGATAAAGTCTCAAAGGAATTGCTTGAACCAGAAATAGTCAAGCGTAAGGAAGTACGAGAGAGTGTAGGTAAGGTCGTCATAGGCACGGTGGAAGGCGATGTTCACGATATAGGCAAGAGCATAGTCATCGCAATGCTTGTAGCGGAGGGTTTCGAGGTTTTCGATATCGGAAAGGACGCTCCAGCGAAAGCTTTTATAGACAAAGTCAAGGAGGTCGACGCTGACGTGGTAGGCGCCTCAGCGATGTTGACAAGTACAGCGCTAAAGCAAGAAGAATTAGCGAATGCTTTGAAGAAAGAAGGTCTCATTGGAAAAGTCCAGTATATAATTGGGGGCGTGGCAGCGTCAAAAGAATGGGCGGAAAAAATTGGAGCATCGTANGCACTAAGTGGCATAGAAACACCTAAAGTAATCAAGAAAATTCTCGGGATAACCTCATAGGCATTTTTGTACATGTATGCATGCGTAGTATTCCTGCGTATTTCCTCACCAGTTCATTTTTCCTTCCCTACTTGGGGGTAGGTCACTGTACTTATCAAGCCCGTATTCATCCATTATTCTCTGTATGACCCTTGCCATTTTCTTTTCAGCATCATCGAGGCTTTTCGCTTTGACGATCAAAGTCGCTACACCTCCAATATGTCCTTTGTCCGCAGCCATGTTAGTTATGGCCTCATGAGCGCCGCAGAAGCCTCTTAAGATCTGTAAACCCTCGGCTTCGCCCATAATATGTTCTCCTTGGACTCTCAGTTCTCCATTGAAGACTTTGATGTGCTGATAGATCACAGCATAATTAGGTTGGATTTGGATGTCAGGCAACTCGTTTTCGAGAAACAATTCGGCGAGGAGACTGACCATATTGACACCTGAAGAATGATAGACTACAGTTGGCGTTTGACTTGGAAGCCTAGCGTTGATCTCGTTAACTTTTGGGACGCCTTCCTTGCTGATCGCTTGAACGTCTGTTAGGCCGTTCAACCTCAATCCTTTGGCGATCTCCTCACCCATTTCGTTGAACTTTCTTTCAATGTCAGCCGGGATTTTAACTGGGGCGTACACTCTTTTGCAACCATATGTTTCGTCGAACTCAAGCCCTGTTACTTGAAGGGGCTTTGCTTTGCCTTTATTGGCTATTACTTCAAGAGACAAGGCAAGACCCTCTATATACTGTTGGATTATGATTCTCTCGTCTACACGCTGTATTTTCTCAAGTGCCTTTTTCAGTTGCCCGATTGAATTTGCCCGAAAGACGCTTTCGCTTCCGCTTTTGCTGGAAGGCTTGACGATAACTGGAAATCCACAATCTGGCCAAGGCTTGGGCGTTGGAATATTCAAACCTAGTAAGAATTTCCCTGACCTTAGCTTGTCCGAGGTAATCCCAAAAGCGGCGTTGTCTTGCATAAAAGGAATATCTAACTCCTTGCAAAGCTTTTCCGAGTGTGCCAAGGCTTTTCTATTTTCGTTAGCGGGCAATACGGCGTCAACTTTTTTCAAAATCCTTTTCGCATGGTTAACATCCTTCATGATGTCCACGATATGAGCTTCATCGGCCAAGGTCATAGCGGGCGCCTGAGCATCCTTATCTATTAAGATACTCTCGTATCCAGCCTTTGAGCAAAGATAGATAGCCTCTATTCCTTGAAGACGCCCTCCAAGCACACCTATGCGCACGACGATCACTAATTACATTCAAACTCGCATCTTTTTAAACCATTATGATGAACAGAAGATGAAATACTTGAGAACATGATGTTAACTTGAAACTCGAAAAGATTCACTGGATGTTGCGCGCAAGTGTAGCCTCACCGCCTTATAAAGTGTCTCAAGCCTCTTTTCCCTCTTGCTCTCATTCTCTTCTCCATGATGCGTTCTAACTCCTCATTTACTGTTCGTGCCATCGATATCGTAGATCTTTCGGTCGCTGCATATTGTTGGGAGTATAGCCCGTACTTCTCGTAGAGGTTTACTTCTTGCTCTGAGAAATGCGAGGGTAGCTCGATTAAATCCTTCCTAGCGAAATACTTTGTCTCATAACTTATCCATTGAGTCCAACACGGTATAGACATGGCCTTATAGTGATCTTCAAAATTCTTGAACAGCAAGTGGTATCCATATTTCTCCGGAAAATCAAACGCAAGAGAGCCGGGGTCCAGCAATACCATAGGACCCCAAGATAAGCGCACCGTATCAAAGTCTAGTAGGTTCAGTTTATTGGCGGCTATGTTTAATCTAAGAAGGTTATCCCAAAGTCGATATGTCTCTTCAACGGATTGCCGATTTTCCAAAGCCAACCCTGTCATAAAGAATATCAATAACTTAAACCTGTGCTTCAAGCAGAGTTCACCCGTCTGCAAAAGATCTTCATTTGAATAGTTCTTGCCACAAGCTTTTCTAACGTCCTCCGCACCTGACTCAGGTGAAATTGTGAANGCTACCTTTTCTGCTGGTCTAAACCTCGATGCTGACTCTAAGAATTTGTCATCAGCCGGATAGAAGAGTTCCATAACTACTTCCTTGATGTTTGTCTTTTCCCTATGGAGCGTTTTAAGTAGGTTCTGCCAATACTTTTTGCCTCCCATTCGTATGTCTTGGAATAGGAAGGCATGATCAATTCCTTGTTCACTTAGCTTTTGGAAGTCATGCGCAATCTTTTCCGGGCTTCTGAAGGCCGGAAAACGTCTTTTTAACAAAGTGCGGTAACTATAGGAAGAGCCTCCGCAAGTTACGCAGTTGAAAAGACAGCCTCGACACACCGGAATGGACCAATGTTTCCAGGGTCCCCATGGGGTTCTGAGAGTCATTACCCGGTCCCGTGGCTCAAGTAGATCAAATCTTGTGAAATCAAACATGTCTAGGTTCTTAACGACCTTCATGTCATTGTTAATATGAATCTTGCTGTTTTTCTGATAAGTGAGATTTGGTGTCTCATATAATCGCCTCGTCTCTGCCACCTGAGCAAGCTTCAGCATCGGTCTTTCGGCTTCACCGCGCACAACCGCATCTATGAAACGGAACTTGCTAACGATTTCGCTTGCGAAGCGAGTAGCTGTCAAGCCGCCGAGAACTACAAGCGAGTTTGGATGATGTTTTTTGCATAATCGTGCAATCTCTACAGCGCCTTGGGAGTGGGTGCACCAATGTAGGTCGATTCCAAAAATTGCGGCGTCAGCTTTCTTGAGGAAGTATTCAACGTTGAAGTCTGGGTCAGATAGCATCATTTCGCACAGGTTTATGATTTTTACTTTGAAACCATTTCGATCGAGGTAGTCAGCTATGCTCATTAGACCCACCGGAATAGTCATGAAGACCGATGTTGATTCTGGTACCAAACGAGCAACCGGTCCAGGAAACCATGGCATATCCCGAAAGTCATAAACGCTTGGAGGATGTAGAAATAAAAGGTCGTAGTGCATACAAATCGATCAATCGTTTTACCACATTATTTAAGTTTTGTGAAATAGAAATAGGAAAGTGCAAAATACGTTCAAGCACAAAAATTTTAAGTTTTTGACTTGCGCTTTTCCTTCACCAAGGGAAAACAAATGGCAAAAAGAAAAACTCAGCCGCCTAAAAGGAAGATGCCTGAAACTGAACTCAAGAGTCTCTATGCGGACTGGACTTCTTATCTGCTACATTCCTGGATTCCAAGGTTGCCACCGTACGAGGAACCGCTTATCGTCGGTGGCGACGGAGCATACTACTGGGATGCCAGAGGCAATCGATACTTGGACTTCATGTCGCAACTGTATAACGTTAACATAGGCCTGAATAACAGGAAGGTAATTGAAGCCGTAAAAAAGCAGTTGGATGAACTGGCGTACGTGTCGCCCCACGTGCCAAGTGTCCCCAAGATCAGATTAGCCAAACGGTTAGCTGAAATAACGAAGGGAGATTTCTGCAAAACATACTTCTCGAACAGTGGCACCGAAGCGACTGAAGTAGCGGTTAAGCTGGCTAAGATCTACACTGGACATTTCAAGATAATAGGGCTGTGGAAAGGATATCATGGCTCAACATACGGCTCGGTGAGCGCGGGTGGATTAACCGAGGTTCGTGAACAAGCTGAACCTCTTGTTCCTGGCTTTGTTCACATACCTCCACCTTATTGTTATAGATGCTACTTTGGTCTCGAGTATCCAGTTTGCGGTATTCGATGTGCAGAGTTTCTTGAAGACACAGTGAAGTGGGAGGGACCCGATACCATAGCTGGTTTTATTGGTGAGACGATAGTTGGTGGTGGCGGGATCCTAGTTCCTCCAAAGGAATACTGGCCTATTATACGAAAGATTTGTAACAAGTACAAAATTGTCCAAATCAATGACGAGGTCATGACAGGCTTCGGTCGAACTGGAAAAATGTTTGGGTACGAAAACTGGGACATAATACCCGATGTTATAATGCTTGCAAAAGGTATAACTTCTGGATATGTACCTCTTGGCGCTACTATGATGCGCAAAAAAATGGCAGACTTCTTCACTTATCCTCCTTACTTCATACACAGCTATACCACTAGTGGTCATATCTTGGCGTGCGTGGCGGCACTTGCGACAATAGATGTCTACTACGAGAAGAAACTGCCTGAAAATGCAGCCAGGGTAGGAAAGCACTTGATCGAAGAGCTTAGAGGTATGCAAGACAGGCACGAATCAGTTGGAGATGTGAGGGGAATGGGCTTGTTTGTTGCTCTCGAGTTTGTGAAGGACAAAGTTACAAAGGAGCCGCTTATGCCTGCTGACCCGAAGGCNCCGCCTGAAGAGGTTCCTTTGACGGTTCTTGGTGATCTATGTATGGAAAAGGGCTTAAGCATTGGAATAGGGTTGGGGGAGGATCCTGTAGTTCGGTTGGCTCCACCATTGATCCTTACTGAAGAAGATGTCAATAAGGCTGTGGTGATATTGGAGGAGGCAGTGACGGAGATCGAGAAGAGGTTCTTGAAGTCCTGAAATTCTGCTACACTCCGCCTACTTCTTCATCCTTGTGTTAGAGCTAGTTTTAAACGTTAAAGGCGCTTCTCATGATGGCTCGAAGAAAAATCACTTGAATCTCTTTTTTTGTGGACACGTCGTTAACAGCGCATCGTGTCGTTTAGTTAGATCGCAAAGATTATAAGTTGCTTATCGAGGTAGGCATGTCCGTCATGAAGTTTGCTTCTCAAACTGAAATCGTTGATATTACCAAGATTGGTGAATACGAAAAATATCTTTACAGGTGTCTAGCAGGTCCGTTTAGACGCTACAAAAGAAGAATGGAATATCTGGAAAAAGTCATACCAAGAGGGTTTCACAAAAAACTGTTGATTTTTAACGGGCAGATTGTGGGGCAGATCGAGTACTCGCCTGCAGAAGTGTCCTATTATCCAATAATGGGTGATGATGCAATTGTGATGAATTGCATCTGGGTTTTGAGAAAAGTGAAGGGGCATAATTTTGGGAGACTACTCCTAGAGGATATGGTTGAAAGTGAAAAAGATGCTGCTGGCTTCGCGACTATTGCCTTGGAGAATCATTGGAGCCCATGGTTTAAGAAAGGGCAAATGGAAAAACTAGGCTTTAAATCCTTAGACTCAATTGAGGTGACACATAAAACAAAATACAAAGGACAAGTTTTCGGCATACATCTCATGTGGATGTCAATCAAGAAAGACGCAAAACCGCCCACATGGAACCAGCAAAAACTCTTGGAAGGCATAACTTACTGTACTTTGCATCCTTTATACCATCCACAAACTTATGAACAAAAGCAAATTCTGAAAAAATTTTAGTGCGCTAGCAAATCTTTCGCAAGTGACACTAACGTTTCACCCCGCTTCCCCACTTAGCGCAAGCAGTTTTTCTGAGAGAAATCTGTTTTCAACATACCTTTTCCCTATATGTTCCAAATAGAAAGGACTGCGAATTTAATCTCAGCGTTGATTTCTGGAAAAAATATTGTTTTCAACATTCTACCTTTATTAGTATCCAAATAGGAGTCCCGCTGGATATTCAGAAAACGAAAATAGGAGAACCTTACGGATTTGTCCAAAATTTAGCAGATTGGAATTTTTCCGTGGGCCAGATCCAGGCAGAACTTATCTATGTTTTCCAATTCAGAGTTCATCACTTCTTGAATTTCTCTCCGAACATCTTCTATATGATTCCCCTTTCCCATGACGACCTGAGCAGCAGCGATCGCAGGCTGATCGATAGGTTTGCCTATTTGACTCAGCAACCATATGTACACCTCCTCCAATCCTGCCACCTTTTCGTATATCTCGTTGGCGATTCTATGCGTAAGGAGGTTGTAGATCTTTCCAACGTGGCTCACAGGGTTCTTTCCAGCGGCCGCTTCAGAGCAGAGCGGTCTATTCAAGGGAATTACCCCGTTCACCCGGTTTCCCCTTCCAACCTGACCAGAGTCTGCACTGTCAGCACTGGTGCCCAGCACGGTTAGATACACTCCGCCTATGCCTCTTCCCTTCACATCGAGCGTGTTTAATTTTACTTGAATCTTCTTGAACTCTGCGTTTTCTTCTGCAAACTTCTCAATCTCCTGATGAATCTCAGCTTTTTTCTTGAAGTAGTCTTTCTCGCTCTCTACGAATTGATCGACAAACGCCATGGAGACTGTGAGTCGCAATTCGTTGCCCCTTCTCAGTCCCATCACCTTCACGTCTTCACCCGACTCTGGAAACTGTTTTTTGAATCCATTTGAGTTCATGTACCGCTCGGCTTCTAGAACAATTGTCTCTGTTTTGGTCATGGGTGCGTACCCGACTGCTGCCGAGGTGTCGTTGGCACCGAGAACTTTCCCTTTCCTCCTGAAAATGTCTGTAAGTTCCACTGATCCCGGTTTCAACTCCACCTGATATCGCACATGTTTTTCCGGGTCCACAAATCTGAGGTTTTTCTTGAACCATTCTCTAGCTGTCTGAACAGCAACCTCCTTTACAGGCACCCTGACTCCTTCAACTTCAAAGGTTGCTCTATCACCTAATATCAGTAGCATAGGCTCCTTAACGGCTCCGCCGCCGAATCTCATTTCAACTTCTCC
>JGI24422J19971_10003091_pt1 | contig 10411 bp, 10 predicted proteins | sample DeeMarSWOR152_54_FD_19971 | JGI IMG/M metagenome (IMG submission 19971)
GTCTTCTTTCTGCCTTCTTCATTCTTTCATAGTACCTTGCCGCGTTTGCTTGTATAGATGTGTTCATCTGGATTGGGACCACTATGCCATCAATCAAAACGTTCAAAATCATGTTCCTAACGTTGAAGGAAGAGAAATAGATTGCAGGAGATTGTCTCATCTTCTTCTCTTCCTCAAGTCTGCTGGCTATCTGCTCCCAGTCTTCCCCTTTTTGCTTGGCTTCAGAGATCTGCTGCTGTAGAAGTTGAAGTTCGCCCAAACGGGTGTAGATAAGGTCACCGATACGCTTGTTCAGCGCGAAGGCCTTCTTCGCATCTTCCATCACGATTTGCTGGGCTTGTAGCATTCTTTGTTGTTTGCCTAATTCTTTCTGGTATTCGCTCTGGGCTTCAGAGACGCGCACGACATGCGACGTCTGCATGTAGTATTCGTCCATAGCTTCGATGAACTTCTCATAAGGCTTTGTCTCGAGTGTTTGATACTTTTTCAGTTTTATAGGTGTGGCATCAACCCATCCGCCTTTCTCGTCGATGACTATTGCGGGGTCAAGCCTTCCTTCTCGTAGTAGCAATAAAATAGCATGTAGATTCGCAAAAATCGCGTCCAGCTGTTGCTGTGTCAGGGCTTGACAAGGCGTGTTCTTGTCAACGTTCGCTCGAAGCAACACTTCTTCGGCGTATAGCCCACCAATACTGAGAACTCTGGTGAGCCCACGCACGACTTCCAGCTGACTCATATTCATTAGCTCGTCTAATTCAGCTCGAGTTGCCTGAAACGGGTTTTTGCCGCTTTCAGGGGCATGCTGGAAAGCTGTGTTTCTCAGTATGTTGCGGTCTCGCATCTTCTTGAACACCAACGCTGTGATAATGATGCTCTGCTCATTGGTCAAGATGATGTTTCCTTCTCCGAATAATTCGATAATCAGCTGCATCTCGCCTTGCTTCGTGCTGATCTTTAGCGTGATCGTTCGCTCAAATTCGTGTTGTTTAATGTCTTGGATTGTACCGCCGTTGAGGTGTTTTCGTAGAGCCATGCAGAAAGCTGGTGGTCTAGTGGGCTTCTTCAAAACATAAGCAGTGGTATGAAGTCGCTTACGTGCCTCGATCAGCAGTTGCATTGTTGGCTGGTTGGGTTTGTGCAGTCTAAGCAGAAGGGTTGTTGGGTTGGTCTGATAGATGTTTTCTATTCGGGCATTCCTTACTGTTTGATTGAGCTCTTGGACTATGGCTGAAATATCAAAGCTTGTCATCTCAGTCTTCAAATTGAGTCAGTTTCTCCTCAAGATGCGGGTCAAATGCTTTCTGCTGTGACTAGACATAAGGTTTAATTTGCATTTAAGATAAAAAGCTGACAAAGGTCGAGAAGAATGCCAGAGAAGCCAGTTCTCAAAAGAGACAGTCTAAAAATAGCGAACCTTGGTCTCACCGATTTCTGAGGGTATTTCGATGATTAAGGGTTTGGATCATATTGCCATTGCTGTAAGGAACATTGAAGAGACTCTAGCCATATATGGCCCTGTTCTCGGCATGAAAATCGAACATACCAAAATAGTTGAGCAACAGAAAGTAAGAATTGCTATTCTGAGAGCTGGAGACACGAAAATAGAGCTACTGGAACCTTTGTCTAGTGAAAGCACTGTGGCAAAGTTTCTGCAGAATCGCGGAGAAGGCCTCCATCACATAGCCCTTGAAGTTTCTGACATTGAGAACCACCTCAAAGATCTGAAGAGCAAAGGAATAACGCTAATTGATGAGAAACCTAGGCCTGGTGCCGAGGCCAGAAAAATAGCTTTCATACATCCTAAAAGCACAAAAAACGTGTTGATTGAGTTAGCTGAGCATTAAACTAAGAAAAGAATGCGGGCTTGTTACGGCGACGTTATCTCCATCACAGTGAGGGTTCTATCTAATATTCGAGGAGAACCGTCTTCTCGCAAGAACTGTACTTCAATCGTATGATATCCAGCGCTTAGAGGATCGGTTAGCAATTCAGTGTGCCCGGGCATGTTGAAGATTGGGCTCGCCGGTGCTAGTGATGAACACCTGTAGACACTGCTATTGTAAATGTTGTCTACAACTAATCTGACCCAAATCGATCCAGCGGAAGTGAAATAGTGCGTGCCTGAAAACTCTGCAAATATCTTGGAGTTCTCTTGAACGTTGACCACTATCTTCATTGATGAATCAAACGTGGACATGTTGAACCATTGCATCAAAGTGTAGGTACTTGTATCAACTTGCGTGTCATTCCTGTTCTGCAGGATTTGAAGAATGGCATCTGTTCCATCTGTGCCTGGAGCGCCCGGTGTACCCGCCGGTCCCTGTAGCCCTTGCGGACCTTGTGGGCCTTCTTCTCCAGCAGGTCCTTGTGGACCTGTTGTGCCCATTAGTGGAGCAATTATGGCCGCGCCCAACAAGCCTCCCAGAAGCCCAACTATGAAAGCTAGAACAGTGATTTTCCATTTGCTGTTATCTTGCGACTCCAATTTCAGAACCTCGTTTGCGTTTCTTATGGATAAGTGATAAAAGAATTATGAACTGTAGATTCAGACAACTAGAAACTATTGGTCGTGCAGTGAGCCACTGAATATGTCTGAAGCTTTGCCCAAAACAGAAAGGATTCAGCCTTCAAAGGTCAAAGAGAACTTGCGAACTAGGATTCTAGGTCAACCTGTCCTCTATTTTCGGATACTGACCTCAACAAACGACATTGCGAAAGAGCTGGCTGTGAGAGGTATTAACGAAGGCACAGTTGTTGTTGCCGAAACTCAAACAACAGGCAAAGGGCGATTCAAGCGAGAGTGGACATCACCTGAGGCAGGGCTCTGGTTTTCCATAATATTGAAGCCAAATGTACCGCTTAAACAAGCGCCAAAACTCACTCTGCTGGCTTCCGTTGCCGTCGCCAAAACGATCAACCGGCTTTATGGGTTGAGGAGTGAAATCAAATGGCCAAACGATGTGTTAATAGACCGGAAAAAAGTCTGCGGCATACTTACTGAAGGTCAGATTGTGGGCGAAACACTGGGTTTCGCTATTTTAGGCATCGGTATTAACGCAAACTTCAACATTGGGGCTTTTCCAACGCGTCTCAAGGAGGCGGCAACGACGCTTAGGGAAGAGTTGGGAAGAAAAATAGAACGAGAGACCCTGCTATGTGAAGTGTTAGCGGAAATTGAGTCTTATTATGAATTGCTTCGAAGGGGAAGGTTTGAGGTAATCTTAGATGATTGGCGAAGGTTAGCGGGTTTCTTGGGCGCCTATGTGGAGATTGACTGTGANGGGAGGAGAATTCAGGGCTGGGCAGTTGACGTAGACGATGATGGAGCATTGATTGTTAGACTGAAAGACAAGACTCTGTTAAGAGTCATCTCTGGTGACGTTGTCAAGGTAGTTCAGAAGACGTATCCGAAGCATGTTTGAAATGCGACCCCCCACGCAAAACTGGCAACGCAAATTATATTGGTGAGAATGTTCAACTCGTATGCCTCTTTGCGAGGGATAGAAGGATGCTGGCGATTGAGAAGGTTGTTGAGGATACAGCTGTCAACCTTTTGAAGTTGGCTGTTGTTCAGTTGCCAAGCGATGTGAAAGACGCATTGAACCGTGCCTATAGAGAGGAGACGAGTGAGGCTGGAAAGGTTCAGCTTGAAGCCATTCTGAAGGACATTGAGCTTGCTGAGAAAGAAAACACGCCGCTATGCCAAGACACAGGCATTATCATCTTCTATGTTAAAGCTGGAGCCGATGCCAAAGGCGCAGACAAAATTCAAGCTGCCCTTCAAAACGCCACAAGAAGAGGCACAAAAGAGATACCGTTACGACCTAACGCGGTTGATCCGTTCATTCAGAAGAACACTGGCGACAACACGGGACGCTACATTCCATTCATAAATTGGCAAATTGTCCAAGGCGACGCCATCGAGATAACAGCGTTTCCAAAGGGTGGAGGCTCAGAAAATGTATGTGCCTTAGGCATGATAACTCCGGGCGAAGGCGTGAACGGCTTGAAGAAATTCGTAATCGACGCAATCATAAAAGCGGGCGCAATGCCTTGTCCGCCCACAATTGTTGGCGTAGCAGCTGGAGGAGGTGCAGATATAGCTATGAAACTGGCGAAGACGTCATTGCTCAGGCCGTTGAACGAACCAAACGCAAGCCCTGAGTTGGCCAAGTTGGAAAACGAACTCTACGAGGCTGCTAACTCAACTGGAATCGGACCTATGGGTTTGGGCGGCAAGTTCACAGTCTTGGGCGTGAAAGTGGATTATGCGCATAGGCATCCAGCCTCTTATCCTGTTGCAGTTGCTTTTCAATGCTGGGCCGCGAGAAGAGCCACAGCTCGAATTAAAGCTGATGGAACCGTTGAATACTTAACTCACAAGGTGAGGTGAAAAGCAAGATGGCTGTCTACAAGCTAAAGACTCCGATATCAGAAGAAGATGTACGCAAGTTGCAGGTGAATGATGTACTGTATGTGACCGGCACAATCGTGACCGCACGAGACCAAGCCCACAAAAGAGCGCTGGAATATTTCAAACAAGGCAAGGAATTACCAGTCAACCTTGAAGGCTTAGCTGTTTTCCACTGCGGACCAATTGTGAAGAGAGAGAACGACAAGTGGATTGTTGTTGCCGCTGGACCCACCACAAGCACGCGCATGGACCAGTTTGAAGATGAGTTCATCAAAGCCTTCAAAGTCCGCGTGGTCATAGGCAAGGGCGGAATGGGTAAGAGAACGACCGATGCCATGCAGATGTATGGTGCGGTGTACGGCGCCTTCACTGGTGGCGCAGGCGTACTTGCAGCAAAAGCCATCAAAAGCGTCAAAACTGTAGAGTGGCTTCAAGACCTGGGCATGCCTGAAGCGTTCTGGGTGTTCGAGGTTGAGGACTTCGGACCTTTGTCCATAGCGATCGATTCGCATGGAAACAACATTTTCGAAGACGTCAAGAAGAAGGCTGAAGAACAACGGATGGAAATCTACAAGAAACTCATCGGATAGCCCATATCCACGACTGACCTTAGACTGAGGGGTGCAGAATTTCTGGTGGCGGCGGAGGAACAACTGGTCGCCGTCTCCTGCTTCGTCTCGCTAGAATATACGCCAACAACGCGAGTAACCCAATTATTGTCAGAAAAGTGAACAAAGGTGCAAGGTTGGCTATTGCAATGCTAAGTTGAAGCATGCTTTTGGCCCTGTCCCAATCGCCTTGCTCAGCACTCGACAATGCTTGCTGATATATATAATCAGCCAGAGCTTTGTAAGGTTGAAAAATAGGGTTCACCGCACCCACTGCTTTGCCAGCTTCTGTTATCAAGTCCTGCACTGGCGACTCGTAGAGATCGGCGACAGTGAAACCCCAACGCTTCAAAGACGACGCTACCGACGCGTTAGCAGCCTGGCTCAGATAAAGCGCCAGTTCACTTATGTTGTTGATTTTCACTCCATTAAATCCCGAAGGCAACTGTCCGACGAGCTCAAAAAAGCCTCTGTAATATTCAAACCAACTTTGTTTAGCAACTTGAGGTAAACGGCTGACCACATAGTATGATGCGGCGTAAAGCGAACCTGTATCAGCATTTGGGGGCTGGTAACTTGGAGTCCATCGTTGCAGAGCTATTAAGCCGAAGTTCTCGCCGCCTAATAGCTGAACAAGTTGTGCAGAGGCGTTTTCGAGGTTGTTCTTTTCAATATCACCACCTTCGTACCCTAAGTCTGAAACAAGATTGACGCTTACAAATTGGGCTGTGCCCTCATGGAACCAGAGAAAATCGTTAGGCGGAATTCCAGCTTTGCCCAAGAAACGATGGACAAGCTCATGCGTGGCTATTACCTCAACTGTGCCGTTTACCCCGCGAACGAAAACAATGTTGATGTTGATTTCACCTAATCCGCCGGTGAATACGGGGACATACCCGCCTACAGTCAGCAAACTCTGAAAATCTGGTAGAAACCATTGAACCACGACATCATCTAGAGTCACATTGAACAAACGCGTAGTCAGATTGTAGATTCGGTCGTAAAACCTGAGGACGTTGAGTGCGTAGGCTTCGTATCTTGACACCGTATTGAACGTGAAAGTTCTGTTGTCACTGCTCTTAAGCGCTGTAATCGCGGGCGCTGCGTTTACGCTAAACTCAACTTGGAGACGAACAACGTTCTCCAGCAGCGTGAACGACACTCGATGGGAACCGACCTTTTCCCTTTCGGCTTGGTAGTTGGCAGTTAAACCGACAACCATGGCGAGATCAGGATTAGTCTGAAAAGCGTCATTGAAAAGCACTTCAGCGTTGCCGTTGCTGCTCGGTTGGAACCCAATCTGAGGCGAATAAAATATGCCCCTAGGCTCCATGATCAGGGCGCCATTGTGAAAATCAAACTTTATGGTCATATTGAAGAGACCGCTGGATTGATACCTAAACGTAAAAGCTTGATAGAAGTAAAGATCCTGATTAATCACTTGATTGGTTTCAACTAACCCAGACTGCACAATCTGTCCACTTGTTTCGGTATGGTTCCAGCTTGAGAATTTCGGTACGAAGACCCAAGATTCACCCAACATGTCTGTGCTGTTGAAGTTAATTTCAACTGTTGTGAAACCTTCTCTATCAACGGTGAATCTGTAAAAGTAGTTGGAGGAGGGCGAGGCATTTCCATTCCAAACCAATGAAATGGATGTGACAGAGGCAAGCATCATTATTAGCAGCAAAATCGGAAAAAGTTGTGGTCTGAACCTTTGTAGTTTCAACTTTAAGATCCTCGTCGAAAACAGTCGTCACTAAGCTGTCTTATATTAGTTTCTTGAGTTCATGAACTAGCTTTTGCTAGCATAGCCACGGCCTCTCTTAAGGCGGTTGCACTCGCATCGGTGCGTACAGCTTTGCGGTTGAAATGCGTCGGCACAGCTTGAAAGCCGCCCTTCTCAAGTTCATTGAACACTTTTGACAGTGATGGAACAGGCAGGTTGAACTTGTCACAGAGCTTGTCAATCGCGTAGTACGTAATGGGCGCGTCAATTTCGTTGGCTATTAGCGTCAGCAAGTTAAGAATTCTGGCTTTATTAGGTAAGTTCCGTGCTTTAGCCTCATTGCTTAATTTACCACAGAATTTTTCATCCCAAAGAGAACCCAGCCACAGGGGACCAGCAACTTGAAGTTTTGAGCCGCATTCTGGACAGTTTCGTTTAAGAGGCGAAGTCAAGCCCATTAGGCTTTCTCTATGAAAACATGAGAAACAGTGGAAAACGAAGCCCATGTCTTGAATGCTCTTGTCAGCCTGTTTAGCACCATAACTAGTTAGGGCATATGTTCTAACATAGTTATAATCGCTATAACTGAACACTGGATTGATACCGATTTCATGTTTGGGCGCCATCCAAGCTAGGCACCCGACCAAAAGGCGAACGGCCAACTCATGACAATATTCCGTTCGCAACGGTTTCCCACCGTATTTTCGTATGCAGGCCTTCGGATGCACTCCGCAAAGTGGCGCCATATCTGTGGCTGTAAGCGCGACTAGTCCGCCGTTTCGCACTGCCCTCAGAGCCGAGTCAATGTAAGTTACCGGTGAACCGAAAGGATCAACATCAACATAGTCAAATCGCTTGCGAGGCGCCGCATGACGACTCAACAGGAGATTGGCGTCTTCGTTTGCAACAGACACCCTGTCAACCAAGTTGTTGAGTTTGACGTTGAACTCGGTGAGTGTTGTGGCTTGTGAACTGATGTCGTTTATGACAACTCTACAGACACCTTCAACCTCTTTTGCCAGTCGAATACCTCTAACACCGCAACCCCCTAACGGCTCGCAAGCCACAAGTTCACGCTTCTCCAGCCTTTGATATGCTTGAAGTGACAGCACAGCCAAGTCACGATTCAACGCCATGGCTGGATTGTAGAATACAGGAGCCTTCGAAGGGGCGTATTCCCAAGCCTCTTTCACAAAAGCCTTGAGTCTAGGCACTAGGACCTCAACATTTCCTTCATTTATGATTTCAGTGGGAAATCCAAAACTCAAGCCACATACCTACTATGAAATGTATTTTATAGAATGCGTCAATAAAGCAATTGCCAAAGAAGGTAGGCACGGCAGATTGAAGGCGAAAAGACTTCTCTTCGTGACGGGTCGACCAGGCATCGGAAAAACCACTGTCTTGCTGAACGCCGTAGAGGGGCTTAGGGCTAAGGGCTACAGCGTTGGGGGCATGACAAGCAGGGAGGTCAGACACAGCGGTGTCCGCATTGGCTTTCAGATCGCTGACCTCAAGACTGGTGAAGGAGGCTGGCTAGCGCACGTAAATCAGCCAACTGGTCCGCAAGTGAGCAAATACAGGGTAAATCTAAACGACCTTGAGACGATCGGCGTTAAAGCCATCAAAGCAGCTTTGAGAGAAGCTGACTTAGTTGTCATAGACGAGATTGGACCCATGGAGNTATTTTCACAAGCTTTCAAGCAAATCGTCAAAGATGCCGTGGACAGCCGCAAACTGATTCTAGGAGTAATCCATCACAGTGCACGCGATTCGATAATAGAATCGATCAGAAAACGAGATGACGCGCAAATACTCGAAGTCACGCTTGAAAACAGGAATAGGCTTCACAACACTCTTATCCAAATCGCGCTCCAATACTTGCAGCGAGAACAACAATAGGCTGAGAAATCAATGCAGATAGCAGGAATCGACGACGCGGGACGCGGTCCAATCATTGGACCCCTAATCATAGCAGGCGTGCTCTTAGCTGAAGAAGACTTGTCGAACTTGAAACCGTTGGGCGTCAGGGATTCCAAATTGCTTTCGCCTCAAAGACGTGAGCAGCTAGCTGTTGAGATCAAGAGACTTGCCATCAAATATCATGTGGAGAGCCTATCGCCGGCGGAAATCGATAAGGTAGTCGAGACTGGTAGAAGACTGCACCGGCTGAATCGCTTAGAGGCGCAAGTAATGGCTAAGGTTATCGAAGCTCTCAAGCCGGATGTTGCCTACGTTGACGCGTCAGATGTGTTAGCTAACAGGTTTAAAGAGCACATAATGGAGAAACTGACGATTTCTCCCGAGATAATTTCTGAGCACAAAGCCGACGCCAAGTATCCAATAGTATCAGCCGCTTCAATAATCGCCAAAGTTGAACGTGACAAGGCAATTCAGGAACTCAAAGAAAAATACGGAGACTTGGGTTCAGGTTACGTGACCGACCCGAAAACTGTTAGATTTCTTGAGAAATGGCTCGCTAAGCATGGCTCGTATCCCGAGTTCGTCAGGAAGTCGTGGAAGCCAGCAAAGAAGTTGAGAAGCGAGGCAGCAGCCAGACAGACGAAGTTGAGGTAAGCAACTGTAACCTTAACCCAGTTGGAGGTTAAGGGCTCTCACTGACTGGAAAACGAGTATTTGTGTCCACTTGATGGTTTCTTACAGTCTGGAAACTAGGTCCTCAGCCAGACTGATTCGTTCCAGCTCTTCGGAATTGATCAATGGAATGTCCGTGGCTGGCGCGAGCTTTCCATCTGTTATGAACAGTGGCTGAGCGCCTACAACATCGCTTATGCTGAGGATTTCTTCCGCTCTTTCGTCGATGCTTTTCTCGCCTTTGCGCGTCACTCCGCCTATGATCCTCACGTTTTCATCCGGTGGCTGTGCGATGAAGTCGAATGGTGCCCGCGTCGTTGCTGCCACTTTAAAATCGCATAGAATAAGGCGTTTCATAACGGTTTTGAGGAATCGATTTCTTATGATTAAACGTTTTGCTTTGGCGAAGAAGCCAGCATCGGGCGGCACAGGCTTGAATATGTCAATCGATTGCACAACAGGCACCCCAAGTACCCATTCTAAGTTGTAGGCGGCTGAAACCGCAGCCTTAACCATGCCTTGCTCATAACCGTACAAAGTTCGCCGTGAGACTCCTAACTGCTCAGCTAGTTTGCCAACTGAAAGTCCGAGCTTCATTCTTCGTTTTCTGATGGTTTCGCCGTCGAGTCGTACGTAGTAGCCGCCGGGTCCAGCCTCTACAAGAGGCATCATATCACGTGTGAGTACATCCTCCAATGTCTTTAAGGTCAGGGCGTATATGTCATATCTTGTGTAGACTGTGTCGTCTTCAAGTGGTTTCTCTCGTGCTTCGTCGCCAATGAATAGTGGAGTTGCTGAGAAGTAGGATGCGATTGCTTGTAATTGCAACGCGTCTTTTAGAGAGATTTTTCCAAGGTCTGCTGGCACTTTGATGAAGGTGAGGTCTTCGTCTTTTCTGGCAACCATGCAGAAGCAGCTTGGTTTGGAGTGACATCGTTTGGAGATTTTAAAGCCAGCTGTTTTCAGCACATGCTCTGCGGCGTTAAACATCTCCTCTCGATTCATCGATTCTCCTCTCGACAAACCAAACCATAAGCAGAGCGTCATATAAACATTCGGCGAAAC
>JGI24422J19971_10003092_pt1 | contig 10408 bp, 5 predicted proteins | sample DeeMarSWOR152_54_FD_19971 | JGI IMG/M metagenome (IMG submission 19971)
GATAAGGAGTGAAAAATGACAATGACAAATGAAGAGGTAAGAATCGGGGTTTTTGTTTGCCACTGTGGCACGAACATTGGTGGCACTGTGGATGTGCCATCCGTGGTGGAATATGCAAAAGGGCTTCCAGGGGTTGTATATACGGAACGCAATCTATACACATGTTCAGATGAGGGCGTGACAGCGATAAAAAATGCGATACCTGAGCATGGGCTTAACAGGGTTGTTGTGGCTTCCTGCACACCGAGAACACACGAACCTTTATTCCGAAGGGCGTGTCAGGAAGCAGGACTGAACCCTTATCTTTTCGATTTTGTGAACATTCGAGACCAGTGCTCATGGGTGCACATGAAAGAGCCGGAAAAGGCAACGGAGAAGGCAAAGGATTTGGTCAGAATGGGAGTTGTCCGTGCTGCGAGGTTAGAGCCATTGGAATACATAAATATCGGCGTTGAGAACACTACAATGGTTATTGGCGCAGGAGTGTCAGGGATGACCACAGCGCTAAGTATAGCAAATCGCGGCTTCGATGTGTATCTCGTGGAGAAAGAGGCAGAAATTGGTGGCATGCTGCGAAAAATAAATACGCTTTATCCCGGAAATGTAGATGCTTTCGCATCTTTAGAACCCGCAATTAAGAAAGTAAAAGAACATCCAAGAATTAAACTGTTCACTTCTTCCCTCGTTAAGCGCGTGGATGGTTATGTCGGAAACTTTGAGGTAACTGTGGTAGAAAAAGAGAATGAAGAGGAGAAGGAACACAATTTCAAGGTAGGCACGATAGTGGTGGCGACGGGTGCAGAGGTCCTAAAGCCAGATGGACTTTATGGATACAGTGAATATGAGGAAGTAATGACGCAGATGGAATTAGAAGAGAAGCTGAAAGAGAAAAAACTTGGGGAAAAGAGAGAAGTAGTTATGATTCAATGTGTGGGTTCAAGAGGGCAAAAGGTGGCATACTGCTCGAGAATATGTTGTGCGGTGGCGATAAAAAATGCGATTTTACTCAAGGGAAAAAATCCTGATGCGAATATCCACATACTCCACAACGGGATTCATGTATTTGGTGTGGAATACGAGGAGCTTTACAGGAAAGCAATGGAAACCGGCGTACGATTCGATAAGTATAGTCCTGAAAAACCGCCGGAAGTGGTGAAAGAGGATGGAGGACTGAAAGTGAAGTTCTTCTCTGAGCTCGTGAGGGAGGAGCGAGAATACAAAGCCGATTTGGTGGTTCTATCCACACCGATGGTGCAGCACCCGGATGCAATAGACCTTTCCAAACTGTTAAAGGTTCCTTTGGGCTTGGATGGATTCTTTTTCGAGGCACATGTCAAGTTGCGACCTATTGATTTCTCTACTGATGGTATTTTCTTGTGCGGAACGGCGCATTCACCAAAGTTCGTGCCTGAAAGTGTAGCGGAGGCGTATGGAACTGCCTCAAGGGCTTCTACCATATTGACAAAAAGCGAAGTTCAAACAGAGGGTATTGTTTCGGACATAAGCCAGAGTATATGCAAGGGATGCGGATTATGTGCNGAGATATGCGAATATGGCGCTATTAAAATAAACATGTATGGACCCGGGGAGTTTGGAGCAGAAGCGAACAGGGCATTGTGCAAGGGATGTGGAACCTGTGTGGGCGCGTGTCCGTATCAGGCGATAACTCAGCGGCACTTCCGCGATGACCAGATTTTGGCACAGGTAAAAAGTGCGTATGTGCCTGAGGAGGAGAGAATAGAAATAAGACCAAGGATATTGGCTTTCTGTTGCAACTGGTGCTCTTACGCAGGTGCGGATATGGCAGGTGTGTCGCGATTCCAGTATCCGCCAAATGCGAAGCTAATCAGGGTGATGTGCTCCGGACGAATAGACCCGTGGATGATGGTTGAACCTTTCTTCCACCATGCAGATGGCGTTCTCGTTACAGGCTGCCATATCGGCGATTGTCATTATGTTGTGGGGAACTATCATGCAGAGATGCGCGTGAAGTTCGTGCAGAAACTGCTTGAATTCGCAGGCATAGACCCGCGGAGGCTAAGACTTGGCTGGATTTCCGCAGCAGAAGGGCAGAAGTTCAAGGAGTTGATAGAGGGTGCGGTGAACGAGATAAAAGAGCTGGGTCCTTTTGAGCTTGAAAAGCATTATGATGCACTCGTCACGGTAAAAGAGGGTGTGAATAACCCGAGATTGAGATGGATTGTCGGTAAGATAGCAGAGACAGCGAGATATGTTAAATTGGAAGAGAAAGAAATAGACGCCTTTTTTGATGAAATAATACGAAGCGAATTCATGGCGGAGAAGGTGACTTCAATGTTGGAGAGCGAGGAATCTACAATCGAAGGGATTTCAGAAATGCTTTCGATACCTGTGCAGGATGTTTTGAAATATGTGGCTCCGCTTATGGACCGAGGAGCAATGCAGATAAGCAGAATGGAGGGTAAAAAACCGTTTTTCATTAGGGGGCGTGTGCGGTGAGGTAGTAGGAGAGAAAAATGGTAGAAAAAGACGTTCCCTGGGATATAGCAAACGTGCCGGGTCCACGGCGTGGAGAGATTTTAACGCCTACAATTGCAGCGAGGATGATAAAAGAAGCAAAAAGACCTCTTTTCATCGTTGGCTCGCTCGTTTTAGAAACAGAGTTTAATGGAACGAGTTTGATGGATTATGCAATAGAAATAGCGAAGGGATCGAAAATGCCAACAGTTGCGGTTGCACATACACTAAAAGTATTTTTGGAAAAGGAGTTCCAGCCGGCTTCGAGCATGCCGATTATAAACATAATAGACAGGTTGAGGGATAGTGAATGGAAAGGAGTAAAAGGAGAAGGGCAGCATGACCTCGTTGTGGTCTTAGGTGTGCTTTATTACATAAGCTCGCAGGGGTTGTCCACACTTAAACATTTCGCACCCTGGCTGAGGACAATCACGCTTTGCAGGTTCTTCCATCCAAATGCCGATATGTCGTTTCCGAACATGAGCGACGAGGAATGGGAAAGTTATTTGAATGAGTTGATTGAGAAGTTGAAGTGAGGCTGAGATTGGTGAGATTTGCTTGGTAGAGTATATTAAGAGGGAAGATGGGAAGAAGGAAAGTCAATAGACTTTATACTCTTTTCCTTCCTCTGGATTGATAACTCCCATATTTCGTTTTCCTCCTATTTCGCCTACGCCATTATAAAAAGTTAAAGTGGCCCTTTTTGCAATTATTTCTCCTTTTCTTTATGAATTCAGGTCATATTTAAGTTTCGATTTGTTGTACCACTTTTCAAATCCCGATCAAAACTTTGCTGTGACAGTTTCAATTTCTCCCTCCTTTTCTACAATCCGAAGCTGAGTTACTTGTGGGATAGTTATTTCAGCCGCACCCTCAGAATTAAGATTCTCATACAATATTCTGACCATGTTTTCATCTATTTTATTAAGAAAGCGGAAAGTTGATGTTGCAAGATAAGTTTGATTGACTTCAAAAGCAATCCATTTGCGACCCAAACTTTCGGCTGCAGCACCTGTGGTGTTTGAGCCCGCAAAAATATCTAAAACAGTATCTCCGACATCAGTCAGCAACTTTATAAAGAATTCCGGAAGTTTCTGTGGAAATCTTGCTGGATGTGGTTTGACTCCTAAAATCTTACAGCATAGCAAATATTGTGAACTACTTTCAGTATTCGGGATTTGCAATAGATTTGGTGGAATTGCTCCACCTTTATCTTCACCAAAGCGAGCACTTATATCGTGTCCTGAAGGTCTTTTTTTCGGTGAATAGTATCTCTCGCTGTTCTGAAGCAAGAGTTTCATCCTTTCAGAATAAGGAACTAACACTTTGGTGATATCCGCTTTTGGAAAGTCTGTCTTTGCCAGCCACCAAACAGTGTTAACCGCATCTTTAGCACGAATCTTACGTTTGTTTACCCATTCTATGGGGGATGGCAATTTGGATGGGTTGAACCAGAAGAATTCTTCTGCCAAGTTCCATCCTTGCTCATCGCAAAGTCTTATAAGGATTCTATAATTGTATAGAGAGCGTACAGGTCTTTCTTTACGATAAGCGCCTCCAAGGTCAAGTACAAAGCTACCCGTTTCCTTTAACACTCGTTTCACCTCGATAGTAAATGACAAAAGCCAATCCACATATTCATCCTGATTTATGTTACCATACTCCTTTTGACGTAATAGTGCAAACGGTGGTGATGTAAGAGCAAGATCTATTGACTCATCAGGCAGGCATTTCAGCAAATCAAGGGCATCACCCAGATAAGCTGCACCGTAATGGGTAATGTATAAAGGTTTGGGTAAAGAGTTCATCAGTATTCCTCCAGTTTGTAAATCCAACTTGTCATTATTTTCCACAACACTGTCACCGCGAAATAAACTTCCAGGATCTCTCGTTTTAAGTTGCTCTATTTCGTAAATGTATCTTTGCTGATCTTGAGTGCCAATAATGTAGGCAACCCACTGGCGCGCATCATCATCCATTAAAAGACTTAGCATATCTTGAAGGGTGAACTTTCCTGCATTACTTAATGCCCATGAAATCCCTGAACGCTTAGCAGGATGGGCTAGAGGAAATTCACGGATGATTTCCGGAGTGAAACGCTGAGCTAACTTAGCCAAAGCTCTAGCAGCTTCAATGCGAATACTTTCTTCAACTGCTGTAAAGCTTTCAATAAGAGCATTCAACGCTCCTCTGTTACGTAGCTCACCAAGAGCCCATGCAGCTCCAGCACGTATTTCTGGATGTTGCTCATTGTCCAATACAGTGTCGACTAAAATTTGGCAGGAAGCACCTTTAGCGATTTCACCCAGGACGATAACCGATTCTAATCTGTTTTGTAAGTATTCATCACTTAAACACGCCTCAATAAAGTCATACCCACGCTTATCATCACGATGTGCAAGACTTGCACCAGTTTCAAGCCTTACATAGATATGTTCACTGGAGTCGTTAAGCTTGTTAACCAGAGAATCAGAAGCTTCTGGAGAATCAAAGAAAGCAAGAGCTTTAGCTGCCATGTATCTCTTGCTTAACGATGTACTTGAGAGTAATTTGATGTAATGGCTTTCGGAAGCAGATTTATCACAGTGGAAGCCAAAAGTCACAGGAACTACTGAGGCGAGAATCTGATTTACGGCAATGTTATTACCGTTCTTAACTAAAGGCATCAACAACTTGTCCTTTTTTAAAAGTCTTAGAGTAATAAGTCGTTTATCAGCTTGCCTCTGATATTGAATTCGATCCTGGCTAACTGAAGTGATATTACCGGAGGCATTAGCAATTGTGGCAGGCCAGATTATTCTGATTTCAAAACCTTCTTCCGCCCCTTTTGGTTTGGTTAAAATAGCACGACCATCTCTTTGGGCTAATCGGAGGTCTTTAACTGAAACATATTGTATAAGTTCGCTTGCCCGCCAATCAACAGGCCTAGCACCTGCTCGATTACAGACTACAAACGCTACAAAATCATTGTCATCCAAACCATAATCCCATCCTCTCTCGGGATCTACTTGAGAATGAGACATAGAGATTTCCAGCTTAGTCTTTGTCCGGCATTCAATACATTTTCCACAATCTACACAAAGGATATCTGGCACTCTGATTCGTTTAATTTTAATGTTTTTCCAAATTTTGAAGCTCCTTGAACCACGCTCAAGCTCAACGGGTGTGTGTCCTTGTTCTTTTAGGTTATTAAAAACTGCGATAGTGCCCGTTGCGCCCATAGAAATTTTTTCTAAAAAACTTACATCCGATTTAAATGTTCGGCGATTTACCATTTTAGTTCCTCCTATTTTCGCCAACGCAGCCATAAAAAGTTAGTGTGGTCATGGTTTATATTCTTCAATCTCGGCATGTTCCTTCCATTTGGCAAACGGTATAATTATTTTTATATCTGGGATATCCAATAATTTATTACCTTGTGTTACACGTAAATACGGTTCTCTAAGAGCATCGAGAACAGCATAAACAAAATACCTATCTCTTTTATCTCGGAGAGCTCTAAGTTCATTTACAGTTAAAAATATATCATAGGAAGAATCACTAGTGCCCTTCACTTCGATAAATCTCTCTTCGTTTTCAGATTTTGATTCAATATCATATCCTGGTTTTTCAGACTCGCCTAATTCTCTCGGAGACCTCTCCTTTTCTTCGTACCTCATTGCTGTTAATACGGCTATGCGTTGTACAATTTTTTCCTTCATACCGCCCTTTTTTTCACTTTCAAGTTTCTTATCCACTCCAAAATTCCCCAAAAAATTATGCCATTTTCTTATTTCGTCATTGTTATTATCTTTGATAAATTCTGGGCTTACAAATTTCCGAGGTAAATCGAATAGTCCTTTTTCCGCTAAAACATCAATATTATGCTCGGGGCTGTATTCTCTGGGAAAAATCAGTTCTTCCGGCTTTACCCACTCTCTGTCTTTACTCTTAAGTGTGAGAAAGTCATAATCTTCGAGGGATAAGTAGCTTGTACTCCATAGGTCTTTGAGATGTATAATTTCCTCAATTTTTTCATTATCTGGCAACTTTTTCCATTTTCCTTCGTCCATCTCAAGAGTTTCTTGCCTTTTTACTGCATTTTTTATGTCATCTTCTGTTAATTCTCTAATAACTTTCAACGTAGGCGGATTGTAATAATACCTTTCCTCATTTAATTTTTTCCTAAGTTTTTCGAATTTTTCATCTTTTACAAGTTCTGGATGCACTATTTTAAACTTATCTTTTATCTGTTTTGGTATCTTAAGCTTCTTAGAATTAATATAGCACTCATTTATTTTTGCTAGGTCATCATCTTCTGTTAATATAATCGGTCTATAAAAATCACGCATTCTATTCCAGAAATTATCATGCTCTGCTCTGTAATGATAATACTTCCACTCAAAATACCATCTGTTATATTTTTCTACAAACTTTGAATAAATCTTTTTAAACCACCCAACATCCCCAGATTTTGCCTTTTGTTTAATTAACTGTTCACTCTCAGAAAAACTGATAAATCTATGAATATCGGTTGGTACTTCTTTTATTTTCAGATTAGGATGTGGTTTGCATTCCACATGAATAATCTTTTTATTTGGGTAAAGAAGTTTCAAATCATCATTTGTGAGTAATTCTCTAATTTCTTCTCCTATCGAAACCAATTCCTCAGCTTTCGCCATTGAATCATCTTCTGCAATCAAAACGGCCTCATTTTCAAGACATTGTCTTAAAGGCTCTTTAATATGGTATTCAAATAATTCATGACCACCCTCTAATGGATACAAAATTTCTGTAAAATTCATCTTCCACTTTTCATGTTTTAAGAAGATTGGTGTGCTTTTGCTAATAATTAAGTTATAGATTTCATCAGCAAGCCAGTTATTCCATAAACATTCCCTAGCAAGCTCTCCTCTACCCGGGGTTGTCAAGAAATCTGCTTGTATAAGAAAGTTCAATCCGCTTGGGATTTCTTTTAATGGTAAAAAACTAAAGACGCCTATATGAGCAGTACCTTTTTCTTCTCTTACCAGATTACTCTCTTCATCTAATTTAAACGCTACCAAAACTTCTCTTTTCTCTACTTTTTCTCTTTCCCACTCTTTGGTTATGTAATCCTCTTTAACTTCTTTAGGGACTTCACAGACTGAGCGAAATATTAACCAGAGGTCTTGATTTTTTAAAGCATCATTTTCGTACTCTTGGATTTGGTAAATCTCGTAGTCTGATGTTTTTGAGATTTCGGATTTTACAATTCTCCTTCTGACACTCTGAGCGCCATCTATTATTTCTATATTCTTAATGTTTCGCAGAAAAAGTAATATTCTATCACTTAAATGCTCTGGTCTCACTTCTTCTTGGAGTTTTTCTATTAGCTTAGGGGTTTTAAGAGGCAGGTTGAAAACGGTTTTATAACTTTCTGGAAGTTGTATTTCTGAAGTATCAATCCATATAGGAATCACTTGCCAAGGGGTATGATTTGGATCAGGCCAAGCATTTCTATCGAATTTAAATCGATAATCACCAGAATAAATCTCAGGACATTCAGATATGAGAAATACAGCTTTAAATCCTACTCCCAAATAACCAATATAATCTTTTGGCGTTTTAGAAGAGCGGCCAACCTTACAGATGCTTTTTACATCTTCTTCAGAGAATGGAACTCCGTCATTGAATATTTTTATTGCATTTTGCAGTATCTCTATTCTCAGAGATTGGCTTTTTGCATCGTCAGCATTCTGTACGAATTCCATTAAAAAGCTTCCATATCGTGGAAACGCTTTTTGTAGTCTATCTATTGCTCCTGTAAGAGAGTCTAATATATACTCTTTGTCTGAATTGATCTGCCTCTTTTTTATATCTTCTATATACTCTCTTTGTGTGGTCATTTTACTCATCAGATAAACTTTAGGAATGGCATTATGTGCTTTGCATTCTTTATGAGATTCCATATCTTTCTAAGAGTAATTTCAGGAGGTTTGCCATATATTTCAATTTCTATTAATTTTTGGCCTTCTGGTGTTAGTTTGTATTTCCCTTTAACTTCTGTGACTTTTCCTTTTTGTTCTAAATATTCCATTAAATCCAAGGGATCTCTTTCTGCTTTTTTAGGGGTGATGTCTGGTAATAACACTGAAGGGGAAGGGAAATGCCCAAGTGATTTTCCCTTTACTATAAAATTTCCAAGCATTTCGGGTTCGATCTCCGCGTACTTATGGGTAGCATATAACGAATAATCCAAAATAGACGGATTTAGGAACCTAGGAATACCTAATTCTATTCCGTAGCCTATCAATTCTCTTTTATTTTCAGGAATGCCCGGGGATAAAATATACAGCCTCAAAGCATCCCTAAGCTTTATATCAATTCTAGGAATACCATACGATTCAAACATATTCTTGATGTTGATACCATAAATTCCCTCTTTTTCCATTGATTTTTGTAAATCGTCTTTAGTAGGAGTAATGCCTTTATCCTGTAGGGTAACTTTGATGAACTCAAGAAAATTTATATTTGCTAGCTCTCCAAAATTTGTAATCCCATAAAAAGCCATAATTGTCGGTTTTTCTTGAGCATTCATTATATCTATGTATTTGAAAAAGTCTAATGTTAGAAATGGTAAAAATGCATTATATGATTGATTTGCTGGAATACCAAAAGCCTCTAAGAAACACGGGAATAGAGCAGGCATAAATATGACCTGTCTATCCTTGTCATGTAGATAAAAAGGAACTATATATTCACCCGAAAGCCCTTTCACTACGTAATTTGTCTTAAAATCTAAATTTAAGGTGTTTAGAAGATTTGCTACTCCAATCTGTGATTTTTCTAAAAGTTGAATTGGGGTGTAAAACTCATCTATTAGTTCGCTAAGATCCATTCTAAGACCGAAACTTTCCTTTCCACTCTCAATTCTAAAGCTGAATTTTGGAGATTCATTTCTCAATTTATTAAGTTCTTTTTGTTTTTGCTCTTCACATTCTTGGAATATCTTTTCAAGCCAATCCTCTCCATCTCCAAAGACTCCCCCGCTCATCCTTTTTTATCACCCGCCCTCACCTCACACATCCTTTACTTATTTATGATAAATCGCAATATAAACATATCGCTAAAACCAGAAATACAACCTAAAGTATTCTCCTCATTTGCAAGCGCAATTCAAAAAGCCCATCAGAAAAAGGGCTTTTTTATTATTACCAGGCGTTTTCAATATCTATTCCGGGTTACGAACGAAAAGTATTAATGTGGGGTGAAACTTTTGACTCTTGTGGGTAGATAACCATGTTGAAAAAAGGAATTGTGCTGGTGGTAGTTGCACTTACTATTTTAATCGTAGTGGTAGCTGCGGTGTCTCTGCATCAGTACTACGTGCAGGAGCAAATGGTTGGAGGTGAGCAAACAGAGCCTGATAAGTTAGAGCCACAGATATCTGCTGGATGTAGTCAAGTAGTCTGGGAAGGCAACGAAGTGGAACTTCGTGCATCCACGAGGAACATAGAGAATCCAATTTTTGTGTGGTGTTCGAGTTCCGAAAAAGAGGTGTTGAGCACCCAGAGAGCTCTTACCCATGTATTCGATTTAGGCGAACACATAATTTTGCTCAATGTGACGTCCGGCGACGATAAAAAAACAAAAACGCTGGGGACTCGTACTAAAGTGATAGTGATTGACCGCGTGGAAAATATCTCGGTCGGTGTTACTGCTGGTGCACTGCATAATGAACGTATATTCCAAACTAAATATCTTGGCAGCAACATCCTGATTAAAGGGGTGCGTATAAATGTAGATGGTATTGAATATGATAAGATGCATGGTTGCGGAAGAATATCAGTAACGGGGCTGAGCGCGGGAACACACAGATGGACTGCGACTTATCGAGGTGAGATTGTTTCGAATGGGACTTTTAACTTAGCAGAGATAACCGAGTTCAGAA
>JGI24422J19971_10003093_pt1 | contig 10408 bp, 9 predicted proteins | sample DeeMarSWOR152_54_FD_19971 | JGI IMG/M metagenome (IMG submission 19971)
AGATTCAGGATTTATATTAAGCCAATCTGAATTAAAAGGCAAAAAGAGATGTACCGAAAATAGTGGTTAAAGAGGATATATAATATTACATTACTCTCAAAATTTGGTGCGTAAGTAAACATATTCAAATCATGAAGTAATTCTATGGGTAAATTAAAAAAAATCAGTCTCATTATTATTGTATCGATTATATCTCTTGTTCTTCTTATAGTATTCGTTTTGATCAACTTTCCCTACAATTCAATTATCAAGCGGATCGATTTCTACTTAGCCAGGAAATATTCTTCGAACCTTGCAGTGTTGAACATCCGTTACCGTTTTCCAACCAAGCTCTTCATGGACGATGTTCGATTCTCCCGGGAGGACGGTTTGCTGGAGGTGCGTATTGACCGGGTAATCATAAATTTAAAACTTCTAAACTTTTCCAGGGCAAAAAGGGTAGAGATCTTGGGTACAGGTCTGGATATAAAGAGTGAGTACCTTGAATTGTCAAAGGGAAAATTTACCCTTGTATCCGGGGTGCTGTTGCCCTATATCCGTGGAGAGATGCGTCCTGAGGCATTGCGTTTTTTAAGCTTTCGGACCGAGGCGTTGCGCATAGAAAGGATTTATGTATCTGGATTTGAATTTACCTCAATAAAAGTACCTATTATTGATATCTCGCTTAAAAATGAAGGTGAAAAATTCGTCGTTGAGCGAGGTACTGTAAAGAGCGACCTGTTCAGTTCTGAGATATCCGGTGGCTTTAATTTTGAAATGATTGATGGGAAAATATCCCTTACACCATCAAATGAGTTTTACAGAAAATACTCCAATCTTAAGAGCATCATCGACTCGATTTCTCATAGTGGTGTGCTCACGTTAACAATAAAGGGAAGTATACAGCGTCCAACAGTTAGATTTGTAAAAAGTTGATACAGAAAGCTCTACGTGTTTTTAACACCTCTCGATTATCTGATAGGTTACAAAGGTGGACAAAGAACCTAAGATACAGAAGATACTCATAGCGGATGACAATCCCGACATGGTATATCTCATAAGAAAAAGATTTGAGAACGATAAGTATCAATTTATCGAAGCCCATAACGGTGAGGAGGCGCTTTACAAAATAAGAGAAGAGAGGCCCCACTTAATACTTCTCGACCTGAAGATGCCCGTTAAAACGGGAATGGAAGTGCTACAGGAGCTCAAGGGAGATTTTGAGCTGAAAGATATTCCTGTAATTGTGCTCACAGTAGTGAGTGATGTAAACGAAAAAATAAAGGCGCTTGAAATGGGAGCGTGTGATTTTCTTGTAAAACCCCCTGAGCCGACAGAGCTAAGAGCGAGGGTTAATACTCAACTCAGACTTCTCAAGGCCACAAATTTATTTAAAAAGTACTCATTACATCTTGAGGATGTAGTAAGCAGGAAGTTGAGGGAGCTCAAGGAGTATTCGAGCAGACTCGAAGAAATGGTGGATGAAAAGGTTGGAGTGATCAAAAGCCAGAATAAAGAATTGCTCATTAGTCTGAATGCTGCGAGGAAGGTGCAGAAAAGCCTTCTTCCTGCTGAAATGTTACATATTGAAAGTGTGGAGTTTGAATCGGTCTATTTCCCCTGCGAAGCAATCGGTGGGGATTTCTATGACATTTTTCGGATTGATGAAGAACACGTCGGTTTGTTTATCGCCGATGTTTCAGGACACGGGCTCCCTTCGGCAATGATAACGATTTTTCTCAAAAGAGAAGTTTTTTATCATGCGAAACAAGTGTTTGGGAAAGGAAAATACAGTGTAACTCAGCCAAAAGAGGTCCTGAACCGATTGAACAGGTCCTTTATTGAGAATAATATTGGAGAGGGAAAATACTTTGTTACCATGGTCTACGCAATATATTCCATGCGCACAGGGAAATTAACACTCTCAGTGGCAGGGCATCACGCCCTTCCCATCCTGAGAAGGGAGAACGGAGAAATTGAAAAGATAAAGCTGAGTGGATTTCCAATTGGTTGGTTTGAAGATGCGGGTGAGTATTCTGAGGTGATTTGTACACTTAAGCCCGGTGATTCAGTGCTTTTGTATACAGATGGTATTTTCGAAGTTCTCCAGCGAGAAAATGAATATATGAATTCCGATGAAATGGCAGAGTCTGTAACAAATCTACTGGACAAAAGAGATGCGAGAAAAGATTTAAACCATATTGTACGAGACCATGTAAAAAAGGGTGAAAAACTGAGTGATGACATCGCACTTGTATTGATGAAAGTGATACACTAATCAAATCTAGTGCGTTGATTATGTAAGAAGGTAAAAGTTTTGAGCAGAGAGTTGATTAAAAGCGCCGAAAGGATCGTGATAAAGATCGGAACGAAAGTTCTGACAAGAAATGACAATACACTTTCACAGTCTGTTATTGAATCCATCGTAAAACAGGTTTCTGAATACATAGACAGCAAAAGAAAGTTTATTATTGTCAGTTCCGGTGCTATCGCCCTGGGGCTCAGCAGAATGGGGTTGACAAAGAGACCTAAAGAAATAAATCTATTACAGGCAGCCGCCTCTTTAGGACAGAGCAGTTTGATGCATGCCTATGAGGTGGAGTTTAAAAAAAGCGACTACGAGACGGCTCAAATACTGCTTACCTCTGAAGAGATACAGGACAGAAGGCGTTATGTAAATATCCGAAACACTATATTTTCTCTCTGGTCGCACCGTGCAATTCCTGTGGTAAATGAAAATGATACCGTTGCATACGATGAGATCCGTTTCGGCGATAATGATCTTCTGGCTGCCCATCTTGCCGTAATGATCGATGCCGATCTATTAATAATTTTAACGGACACAGACGGTGTGTACGACAGAAATCCAAATCTGAAAGATGCAATAATATTGGGAGAAATACCCATGATTACTGCAGACATAAAAAAGGCTGCTCAGGGTAAAGGTTCAATTTTTTCTTCGGGGGGCATGGAGTCAAAGCTCAAAGCCGCTGAAATTGCAACAAATCATGGTGTGGGGGTTATAATTACAAATGGGGAAAAAATCAGCTTTACGGATGTGCTTGAGGGAGAAGAGATAGGTACTTACTGTGTTCCTTTAAAGAAGAAGATCCGGGGGAAAAAGAAGTGGATTGCGCTCAATCCAAAGGTTGATGGAAAAATATATATTGACAGGGGAGGAGAACACGCGATTGTGGTGGAAAAAAGATCTCTTCTTCCCGTGGGTGTGAAAGCAATAGATGGTGATTTTGAAATAGGAGGGAATGTTTCTATACTGAATGAAAACAATATAGAAATTGCTCGGGGTCTTACAAACTTTTCGAGTAGGGAATTACATCTCATTAAAGGATTAAATACAAAAAAGATAGAAAAGCTGCTCGGCACAGATACGTATTTTGATGAGGTTGTGCATCGTGATAATATGGTTATACTTGTATGACCATATTCATTTAATATCTTCAATTTTCCACGTATTGTAGAGTTGGCAATAAAAATACCATCAAATGCAAAAAGGAGTGTATATGAACATTATGGTGTATGTTGAAGACCTGGCCAAAAAGGCAAAACACGCATCAATAATACTGAGAACAATACCTGCAAAGAGGAAAAACCAGGCATTGGAAAATGTTGCGCTGAGTCTTGATAAGAATAGAAATAGCATTATCAGTGCAAATAAAAAGGATCTTGAGAACGGGAATAAAGCAGGATTATCGGATGCATTGCTTGACAGACTTGCGTTGAACGATCCTCGGATAGATGGTATGATCCAGTCAGTACGTGAGATCGCTGCTCTTGAGGACTCTGTAGGACAAATCGAGGGAGTAAAGCGTCCGCAGGGATTTACTCTGGAAAAGGTAAGGGTACCGATTGGGGTCATCGCGGTTGTGTATGAATCCAGGCCGAATGTAACCATAGATGCTGCTGCTCTCTGTCTGAAGTCAGGCAATGCAGTTATATTGCGTGGTGGAAGTGAAGCAATTGAAAGCAACAGACGACTTACACTTATAATAAAAGAAGCTCTGAAGGTTTCAGGCTTGCCAGAGGATGCAGTAGGGTGTATCGATAGGAAGGAACACGAAGGGGTACACTGGCTTGTGAAACAGGAGGGATATGTAGATTTAGTGATCCCCCGTGGTGGTGAGTCTCTTATAAAAAAAGTGGTAGATGAAGCAACTGTGCCAGTGATAAAGCACTATAAGGGAGTGTGCCATCTCTACATCGATGAAGAAGCCGATCTGGGTATGGCATTAGATGTGGTGTATAATGCAAAGGTTCAGAGGCCAGGAACCTGTAATGCTCTGGAAACCCTTCTTGTGAATGATAAGGTTTCTGAGGTATTCCTCCCTATGGTGAGGGAGAAACTGCAGAAGGTTCAGCTCAGAGGGTGTGCGAGGACAAGAAAGATTTTACCCCGTATTGACCTTGCGACTGAGGACGATTATTACGCTGAGTATCTTGATTTGATACTCGCAGTAAAAGTTGTGGATTCTCTTGAAGATGCAATTGGGCATATTGAGACGTACGGAAGCAATCATACGGATGGAATCATTTCCCAAAATATCAACAAAATACAGAAGTTTGTAGAAATGGTTGACTCTGCTGTGGTAACAGTAAACTCATCAACGCGGTTAAGTGACGGAGGAGTATTCGGTCTTGGGGCGGAAATCGGAATAAGCACGGATAAACTACATGCCCGTGGTCCAATGGGACTCAAAGATCTTACGAGCTACAAATGGGTCGTGAGAGGAAACGGACATACAAGAGAATAGACTCAAAGAGCATTCAAGAGGGCTTCTACTTTTAATTTTTGTTTCTCATTTGCTTTATTCTAAAGTAATTGGGAAAATCTGACGTTAGTTCTCTTAGAATGAAATATGGTAAACTACAACTCATTATTTACTGCATTATCTTCCTTATTGCCTTCTGGATTAGCTATATCATCATTTATGGCAACGGTGGTATAGTCAAAAGAAACAAAATGACTCGTGAGCTAAGGGTATTGGAGGCTGAAATAGAGAAATTGAAAAAAGAGAAGGAAACTCTTTCTTGGGAGATTAAAAACTTGAAGAGTAATAAATCCTATATTGGGTCCGTTGCCCGTGACCTCGGATATAAGCAAGAGGGCGAGATTATATTCAAGTTTGTGGAGAAAGAGAATCTTGAATAGATCAAGGCGTTCCTACCGAGAATAAATAACCCCATTAAAAAAACATTGACGAGGTTATTATTTAATGGTAGTATTTGTCATACTTATGCGAGGAGTAGTATATGAACAAGGTAAAGATCAACATAACCATCGATGAAGATATTTATAAATGGCTCAATGAGCAGAGGGGGATGGTTCCTCTCTCGACATATATCAATTATTTCCTATCAGAAAGAAAAGAAGCAGAAGAACTGGTAAAAAACTATCGGAAGGATTCGGGAAGTTTAAAGACATTCATTCATAAGACACTTCAGAAAATAAAAGGAGGTGATAGGTTTTTAGAGATTCTCTCAAAGGAATATTTAAAGGATTTATAGAGGCGTTTTTTACCTGAGCGGTTTACAGGTACATGTAGAAATGATAAGGTTCTTTGATAGGCGGATTGGTTTTTAGTATATGCAGCTATTTCCGGATATTTTATAAGACAAAGAGGAGGGGATGTTCTAATGACTATAAAAGGTATTTTTAAAACAGGGGCTATAACAATTGGTGCGAAAACAGCATTGAAGCTTATGACCAGTATGTCTGAGGATAGATGGATGAAACTGGTGAGTCCCATCGTTACACGCCAGACAATGCCTGAAGCAGCCCTTGCACTTGACCTCATGCTGCGAAGGTTCCATAGAGTATTTCCCACACTTTCAAAGAGCGTGAAAGAAAAAATTGTACAGAACTTCATCGTAAAACCCTTTACTATATATTTACACCGCAGGAGAGCTTTCTATGAGGAAAATGGCTATCAAGTGCCGTCTCTTATGGTAATGAGCCCAACAATGAAGTGTAATCTCAACTGCTATGGGTGTTATGCTGGGGATTACCAGAAGGGACAGGACCTGGATTTCAGTATTGTAAACAGGATTATCAATGAAGCAAAGAATATGGGAATATTCTTTTTCGTCATTTCGGGTGGTGAGCCAAATGTCTGGTCTCATTTAATAGAAACGCTCGATATTCATTCTGATGCGATCTTCTTGATATATACAAATGGAACGCTCATCGATGATCGCAGGGCCGATGAGTTTGCGCGGCTCGGAAATGCGATCCCTTGTATTAGTGTCGAAGGCTTTGAGAGAGAAACAGATGAAAGAAGAGGTAACGGTGTGTTCAGAAAAATATCCGATGCAATGGACCGGTTGAAGGAGAGAGGAGTCATTTTTGGATTTTCTGCTACCGCCACCAGAGATAACAATGAGTTCATTGTGAGTGACGAGTTTGTGGATTACTACCTTGATAAAGGAATATTTTTAGGATGGTATTTTAATTACATCCCTATAGGGAAAAAGCCGAACCTCGATTTGATGCCCACTCCAGAACAGCGTGACTACAGGCGAAAGAGAGTCGTAGAGCTGAGGGATGCAAAGAAGGCTCCTCTTTTCGATTTCTGGAATGATGGCATACTGACCAACGGATGCCTTGCGGGTGGATATGAATATTTTCACATCATCTCCACCGGTGATGTAGAGCCATGTGTGTTCTGCCATTTTGCTGCAGATAATATCAAGGAAAAGAGTCTTAAGGATGTGCTGGAATCCCCCTTCTTTCAGGCATTGAGAAAACGCAGACCCTACAATGAAAACCTTCTTCTGCCCTGCACGATAATAGACAATCCCGATATTCTGAGGGAAACGGTTAAAGAGGGCAGTGCACACCCCACGCATAAAGGATCAGAATCAATAATAACCACACTCGCACCGGCGATTGATGAATATGCAAGAAGGTACAATAAAATTGCGAACAGAGCTTGGGAGGAGGAGTACGAAAACAATACTTATAAAGGACACATTTCCCTTATATCCATGTTGATGGAAGGAAAAAACGGGAAAAAGAAGAAAGAGCAGCGTAAGAAAGAACCGGTTGCTGTATAAACTGATATTATTTATCTAACTCATAGTTCTGGTGATATTATAAAGGCAGGGTTAATTACTTCCTACCTTTTGTGCATATGCGCCCCGCAGGGCGCAACCACTGTTTGCTACATTACAAAGTCCAGCAAGTGTTGAACCTTCCATTTCGATTTAACTGCGGTTGTACCAGGAGGATGGAATCAAGCGAAGAGATAGTAAAGTAAACTAAAGACAAAGCCCAGAAGAGCCATTTTAAAACTTAGCAGGTCCCCAGAGTTTAAAGATCCTTATAGCTCCCAAACAGACAATCATGATGCTTATAAACACGAGAACTGTAAGGGCGACACTCCAATCCCACCAGAGAGGAGCATTCAAAAGAACCGTGCAACTGCCAATGATGGGCACAGAGAAAACATTCATTACTGCGATTTCGAAGGGAACTGGTGATTTAAAATCCGGATCTATGACTCTGAGTAACAAAAGTCCGCAGGACACGGTCCCCGTTACAGTTCCATAAATAAAAACCATTCTCTCCATATTATAGGACCATATTCTTCTCCCGAGATACACGACGATGAGCGTGGTTAAGAGGCCAGTAACAAAAGCAATGATTAAAATGGGAAGCATGTATCTCCATAAAATAAGAATTTGAATAGCTGCTACAGTTGATACGATTAAATAATCCACTGCCCATCCTGTTATCCTTCTCTGGATTCCGGGATCGATAAGATGTCCAACTCCAAACTTTTTCATGAGCAATCTTATGATAAAGGCCATACCCAAACCGAAAATGAAGAAAAAGCCCCATAAAATCTTAGCCTTATCAGGGGTAAAAAATCTTTCGAATGATCCCACGAAAGCGTAGGTTAAAACATACACAAGGCCGACAAGCGCTGCCTGTAAGGCAAGTGTATCTATGTTTCCGGAATGGGTTGTCAGCGCACCAGCAACTCCCTTTTTTTGGTTTTTCCGGATGATACCAGTCAAGAAATCTTGTGGTAAGGTTTTTGGGGTATACGTCGAGTATCCATTTCTGACTCCCCAGTTCACAAGGGGTATGCCGATAAAAAATGCAAAGAAGAAACCGATTGTGGCGAAGACCAGACCGATTGTCCCGCCGTGTTCAAACCCAAATCCTTCCCATACCTTACCGATTGATAATGCCTGACCCGGACCTTCGGTGAAGCCAAGTGGTACGAGGAAGCCAAAGGTCGTGAAAAGCTTAAGTCCAAAGATTCCGAAAATAATGATAAATAAACCACCGATAACCGCCTGGAGTGTAAATGTAACTCCATGAACAAGTGTCATCCATAACGGTCCCTTAAAAAAGTCCTTACCATGTTCTATATTTTCCTGTCGATTATTGCTCGGTGTCAATCCGACTGAAATGAATGAGATATTAAAGAAATGATAGGCGAAGGTTACTAGTTGTGAAGCCGAAAAATTAATAACGCGGATATTGATCAGAATCAAACCGAGTATGCCACCGATGATGCAACTTGGAAAGAGAAACTTCTGAAAGAAATGAATCTTCGCTCTTAACACAACGCCTATTAAAAGCATAATTGACAGAAAACCAAATAGAAGTAATGGCTCGAAAGTAAAAGGAATCTCCATTGTATCACTCCAGACTCGTGGGATGATGGTAGTGAAGAACGTTCATTCGATCTAACACCTCAATCTGTCCTCTCTGTATCTAAACAGATCGTTGACATACTCGATCAGCAGGCCTTCACGAAATTCCGGTGTGAGGGTGTTGAGAGCCTCATTGATTTGTGCCATTCGTTCCGGCAGCGCAATGCCCTGAATGCCAACCATGCTAAGAATCCGTGTAAAGGTTTCGCTGCTCAATTCAGCAGANTTTAAAGGAAAAGAGCCTTTTCTCAGGGAAGCGGCCAATTCGGATGATTTCAAGGTTTTGGCCTTTTGGACGCTGGCTTCAAGATCGGTCAGGAAAGAATCCACCAACTCCACATTTGACACATTGATCGTTATATGAATGTTTTCTTTGGAATTATCGAATGCGAGTATGGGCTGAATGTACCAACCACGGCTATTCATTTCGTCGATGATATGAAAAACATTGACCGTGTCGGAGGTGAAGGCGAGCAAACACATATCCGGTTTTCCCATCAGCCGAAGATCCTTTATGCCTTTGATACCTTTGATAATACGCCGAGTAGCCTCAAATTTTTTGCGAGCGAATTCCAGGTAACCATCGTCTCCGATAAAATTCAGTACGGCCCAAGCAGCGGCTAAAGGTCCACCAGACTTACTGCTTTGCACAGTATTATTAATCACCGGGTAGCCCGTCCACCGGGCGGAGGCAAATATCTGGAATCTCCTCAACTCCTTACGACGATAGAGTACCAGAGAGGCCCCTTTTGGGGTATATGCGTACTTGTGGAAGTCCATACTTATGGATGTTACTCCAGGAACACTGAAGTCGAAATCGGGAACATGGACTCCCAATCGTTTGAAGTATGGCAGTATGAAGCCCCCAATACAGGCATCTACGTGGAGCAGGAGGCCGTGTTTCAACGCCAACTGTCCGAGGCCACGAATCGGGTCGACCACACCATGTGTGTAAGAAGGTGCAGACCCTACGAGGAGAATTGTATTTGGCGTGATGGCTTTCTCAATCAATCCTACACTCGCTTTGAAGGTAACAGGATCAACTGGTACCTGAATGACCCTTACCCTAAGGTAATGAGCCGCTTTGTGGAAAGCGGCATGAGCTGTTGTCGGTAGAATAATCTCAGGTTCGCGGATGTTTGGCCGCCGATATCGAAAATAGTCTCGCGCTGTCTTGACCGCAAGTATGATGCTCTCAGTTCCACCACTGGTAAAATTACCTACCACTTCTTCATCTCCACCTAGATGCGTGGTCGCCATGGCGACAAGCTCATTCTCCAACCGAAGCAAACTTGGAAACACGGTAAAATCCAGACCATTCTCTGTAAGAAACTTTGAATAGGCCTGCATACCTACATCCCTGACTTCAGGTCCTGGATCATACACATATCCAAAAACGTGTCCGGAGCTCCAGTCCATATCTTTGGAGCGAAGCTCATTTAATATTTGAAACAGCTTGTCCCTTGAAATTCCTTTTTTAGGAATTTTCATGACTTGAAACCTCCTGCAATGGACGATTATACACCATACAAAGCCTTAAGATTCTCACTTTAAATATCATGGTGTAAAAGTAAAAAGGAAACATTGAGAAATAAGGGGATCTTGCATAGAGAACTCTTATTCGCAGCCTCTGAGAATCGAACTCAGAATGAAACTCAGGTATTACACCATCTTGTTTCCCTATCACCAATCATTCCAGACCCACCTGGACTGTGTAAGTTGCTCGCGAGTCCAACTTACCCTT
>JGI24422J19971_10003095_pt1 | contig 10402 bp, 11 predicted proteins | sample DeeMarSWOR152_54_FD_19971 | JGI IMG/M metagenome (IMG submission 19971)
AATAGAAATAGCACAGGAGCTGCAACTAGACAGACCGTTAGCAGTTTCGGAATTGGCAGGGTAAGACTTTGGTGGCTACTGAATTGTAGGACTAGGAGACAAAAACCGAGGAGCCATATAGCAAAAAGAGACAAATGTCTTTTCAAGTTTTGAGCCTCCGTCATCACTAGGAGAAATCGGGGGATCACTACATCATTTCTGTATTAGTTTTCGTTGACTATTTCTTAAGACATGCCGGACTGCTTTCACAAAACCATGAACCATGTGCTCATAAGCGAAGCCATCACTTAGAATTTTCAAAGATTGAAGACCCATTCTTTCTTTATTGTAAGGATCACTGACTATTGATTTGATAGCCTTGTATAGAGCCTCCGAATTTTTATCGGGAACTAAAAAGCCGTTAACGCCGTCTTTTATGAGATCATAGGCTGCACCTACAGCTCTAGTTGTGACAACAGGTTTACCTACAGACATAGCCTCATTAAGCACAAGTCCCCAAATCTCGGTCCCCAGGTTAGTCTTAATCGCCGGTAGAACGAAGACGTCAGCTAAGGAATAGTATAGATCTCTATCTTCCTCTTCTGTGAAACGTGCAAAAAGCACATTTTTGATTCCAAGTTCGATACATAGTTTTTCGTATACGTTTTTGAGCTTTTCTTCACTTGGTCGAGTCCAACAAACAAGCAGAAAAGTATCACTGATTTCTTTTCTCAGTTTATCAAAAGCCTTTATCAGAAAGTACAAGCCTTTTCTCTCTGCTAACCTGCCAAAATATAGGACTATTTTCTTATCTTCCAGTCCCAGTTTTCTCTTTAGTCTTCGGCTTTCAACGTCAAGCTCTCTACGGATACGTATTTCACTCGTGTTTGGAGCGATGTATACCTTAATTGGTTTCGCACCAAGAGACACAAAAAATTCCTTGGATTTTGATCCGGGGGCAACTATAGCTTCTGCTTTATCTACCATAATCTTTATGAAAGGCCATGCAAGCATTCGGATAATCGTTTCTGGCCAATACCACGTCTCATCCCACAAAATGAATGGCTTTCTTCTAAGTCTTGATACCAGAAAAGCAACGTATGTCCCAATATGTCCTATGCTGGCACCTATAAACAGGTCAAACCTGCCCCCAAGAAGATAATATAGAAGAGCAGGAGACAGGGTACAGTCGTAAATTCTCGTCTCACCTTTTCTCAAAATAGAAAAGCTTCTCAACAACTTAGAATTCAAGTGACTGCCTTGAGTCGTGGCTGTAGCATCGACTTGATCAAAGAAGAATGTGAGGTTGAAGGCGTTATTCAATTTCTCAAAAAAAGGCGCCCGATATTTGATATAGAGATTGTGAACAAACGCGATTCTCAAATGACCTTTTATGGACATTTCTTTCAAAATTAGATCCCTCAGCGATTTCGTTGACTTAAGAAGCCAACTAGTTAGAACGCATTTCGTCATTCAGAAATTTTGAGATACACGTTCTCAATTTTCTTGGTTATGATATCCCAATTGAAGTTCTTGAAGACGAAAATCCTTCCATTCTGTCCCAACTTCTTAGCGAATGGCTGGTCCATGATTAACGTGTCTAAAGCTTCTCTCAATTCGGCTTCGTTCCCATACTCAACCTCTAATCCACATTCTGCTTTTTTTATGAAAGCCATCGACTGAATACGCGACACAATGACAGGTTTTCCCATGGCACATGCCTCCAAGGGAACTATGGGAAAGCCCTCTTGGACACTGGGATAAGCAACAACAGTAGCATCATTGTAAGCAGCTAATACTTGTTTTCGACTTAAGGGGCCAGTAAATAGTACTTTGTCTTTTAGATGGAGCTTTGCAACTACATTTTTTAAGTGTCCTGAAAAACCGTCATCAGGTCCTGCCAGTACCAATCGGATACCATTTCGATCTTCGGAAAGTGATGAAAAAGCTTCTACGAGAGTATCAATTCCTTTGCTCTTGTGTATTCTTCCAAGATAAAGAATTATTTCCTCATCACCAATCCCGTACGATGTTCTGAAAGAACCGGATGGAGGAACATCGGAAAAATCTTCAGGGGCTATTCCATTGGGAACCACAACAATCTTGTCACGTTCTATCCAAGCGTCAAGAAACTGGGTTTCTTCGAACTGAGTTAGGGCAATCAATTTACTTGCACTATTGACTATTTTTCTCCCAAAAGTATGGTTAAACAATCTCCTCAGAAGGAAATAATCCCATGGTTCTTCCTTGTAAGTATATTCTCCATGACATGATAGAACATAAGGGACGCTTCTTCTGTTCGAATAGTAAAAAGCGAGATTTTGGAAAGTTCTGTATTCATGAAGATGAACTATATCGAACTCGTCTAGGTTCTGTCTTAGAGCGTGGATTATTTCTGGACTTATAAAAAAGCCGTGAGATTTGGCTACGTTGCGAAAGTAAAAAACCTTAACACCATTTATCTCCATGAACCTTTCCCTAATTCTCGCATTTGTGCTTATATCCAGTGCATCTGTAGCATAAACCGTGACTTCGTGACCTCTTTTGACTAAATACTTTGATAAATAGTAAGTGCACTGTACTGGTCCGCCAAAACTAATAGCAGGATAGAAATATTTGGTGATTTGGAGAATATTCACAAGTTCACCCGTCTACACATAAATTCACTTTCTTGAAAACGAGATAGTAATAATGAAGAAGTTTTCTATTCGTGCTACCGGCACAAATGATTGCTATAACAAGAACCACCTGTGATTGAACTAAAGATATCAGAAAGAAAAGTACGTGCACAGAATGGAAATGCTAACCCTCTCAAAAAACCGGATAGGGAATAGGGACACGCAATCAATTCTACTTTTATTTCTTATTTTCCTTTTCAACCTGATCTTTTATCCACTCATAAGTTATCTTTAAGCCCTCTTCTAGTTCCACTTTAGGCTCCCAATTCAAGACCTCTCTCATTAAGGTGTTGTCAGAGTTCCTTCCTCGCACACCTTGAGGCTTTGAAGGATCATACTTCTTAGTTATTTTCTTCTGTGAAATTTTGATGATTATGTCTGCCAATTCGTCTATTGTTACCATTCTATCAGAGCCTATATTTAGAGGTTTGTTGTAGTTGGAGAGTAGTAGCCTATAGAACCCTTCTACACAGTCATCTATGTAACAAAAGGATCTTGTTTGCTTTCCATCTCCCCAGATGACTATTTCTCCTAGATCATCTGCCATTGCTACTTTTCTACACAAGGCCGCAGGAGCTTTCTCTTTTCCTCCTTTCCACGTCCCCACCGGTCCATAGATATTATGGAACCTAGCCATTCTTATTTCCATCCCAAAGTCCTCTGCATAAGCCAGCAAGAGAGTCTCAGTGAAAAGCTTCTCCCAACCATATGGAGTATCTGGCTCAGCAGGAATAGCCTCGTGTTCCTTGAGACCGGAAACATCTGTCTCTTTCTGACGATACAAAGGATAGACACAAGCGGAAGAACTGAAGAAATATCTTTTCACACATGCCTTCCTTGCCGCTTCAATCATATTGATATTGATCAGAGCATTGTCCCACATCACTGGAGCATGCACTCTTGTGATGTACCCGATTCCTCCCATGTTTGCTGCTAGGTTGAACACCCAATCTACTCCCTTGCAAGCCTTCTCACAGTTCTCCATTATCCTCAAGTCTAGTAACAGAAATTCGTCTGCTTGACTTGGCTGAAACTCTGGGTCTTTGATGTCTACTCCTCGTACCCAGTATCCTTTCCTATTCAGATATCTCGCCAAGTGCCATCCAATGAACCCCCCCGCACCTGTCACTAATATTCGTTCTTTTTCTTTCATGGTTCTCGCCTATCGCGTCCGTATTGTCTCAGACTTTCTGCAATATACATAAGTTTGACACCAGTGACATATGAGACAGCAAGTATGCATTAAAGCACTTAGTTTTTCATGTTTTCTGGCAGCTTTTTATTGATATCTCCTCGTTGAAACAACCTTTTCTATTTTGTCATGTGCTGTTCTTGTGAAAAGCGTCTGATAGAGCGCCTTGAGCAGGCTATATTCAAATTCAAAAAACGTGAGCAATAGATGCCTCGAGAATATTAGAGAAAACAAGAATATAACGCCCAAAATGCTCCAGATGACAACAGAGAAACCTAAGTCAAAGAAGGTCAGCATGGTGAGGAGTATAAACCCGACAAATATCGATACAGGAACGATTGTGAGCATTGCGAAGTTCATTGGCAATATAATAGATCCGTATTTACCATATTCACGTCTGAACATCATGTGTCTATGCCGAAACAGCACTTTGATCAGGTTCGCTGCTCTGATGGCCTTTTGCTTGATCCTTCCAGAGTGGGTTAGGGGCGCATACTCGTAGAATTTGGCATCTGGGTCGTAGACAGCCTTGTATCCTTTCTTTCTTGCAACCAAGCCTACCACTGTGTCAAAAGTTTCGCTGCACATCTCCAAATCTTTTATTAAATCCTTTCTGACCGCAGTGGCTTCTCCCTTAATGTAGAAAGTTGAGTCCATGTTGTTTTCAGCTGTTCTTAAGAAATTATAGATTTTCTGATACAATCCTTCTGATTTTCCAACCTCTTCATTCACGTTCAAGATCACATCTTTACCAGTTACCACGCCAACGTTTGGGTTTTTGAAATGGGCCACAAGATTTGGTATCGCCTTAACGTCAAGAAATGAGCCAGCATCACTAAGAACTATTATTTCACCTTCAGCTGCTTTACATCCAGCAACCATAGAAGGACTATATCCCATACGTTTATGAAATCCAATTAAACGTATGTTCGGGAACCTCTTTGAGTACTCTTTTATTATGTCAGGCGTAGAATCACAAGAGTCATCGACAAAGATTATTTCAAGTTTCTCCCTTGGGTAACTAGAACCTAGAAGGTTTTCAATTTTTTTGGAAATAATCATTTCTTCATTGTGACTTGGAACTATTACAGACACAAAAGGTTCAAATCTAAGTTTTTCATTACGCTCATTTGTACCTTCTAGTCTATTCTTCTTCAGTTTACCATAATAGAGAGTAATACCTCCATATAGTCCAAAGATGAGCACTGGAACTCCAAATGAAAGAAACAGTAGGACCCGCAATACTTCTATCAAAATATGTTTCTTCTCCAATAGTTCATTCTGAATAGGCAATTCTACATGAACTCTGCGTAAAAGCTGGCTTTTGACGGATTATGCCCGTAAGAGTAGTGTTAAAATCCAAGCCTGTCTTTCAGAAGCTTGAATGTTTCATACGCGTGTTGTTCTTTTGATACGCCTATAGCGACACCCTTTATGTTGGGTAGATTTGCAATATAATCTATCGCTTCTGTGGGTTCAAGATATCCTGCTGCCAGGACGCTTATTGCTATTATGTTGCCTTCATGTGGGTTTGATAAGGCTCTCTCGCATTCTGTTCTAGAGGGGTTCATTTGAAATCCCACCTTATTGAAGGGCGTAGCAACTGTTGTTTCACGCCAGTCTATATCCCACTCTCTGAATTTTTTTGCTAAGTATGGAAAATTACGCGTGTTAAAGCCAGGCCTTATTCCAAGGTCGGACACGAAGTCTACGTATGACTTGAAGAGCCAAGCTAGGTCAAGGGCGAGAGCCATGTCAGTTATTATCTCATGAAGCAATACTGAGTCTAGATTTGCTTTTTTATCTGATGATTTTATTCTGGAGATTTCGTAGAGTAGGTAGGTCTTCATAAGAGCCACAGGGTCTGTTCTCACAACGCCTTTCAAACCAGTCGCAATTGCTTTTAGGTTTCTTGAAACTACTATCTGTTTCGCAAACTTTTTAATTAGTCCAGCCATTCCGACCTGAGCAGCTAGTCTAACGTATTCAAACGCATACGGTACGATAGCATAGAGTTTTAGACGCTTACCTCCTCCCATTTCATGAATTGTTCTAAGTATTGAAAGAGATAGNTCACTAACCGAAAACATGAAGCCGTCAGCTCCATTCTCAAGGGAAGTCATAACTAAGTTAGCAGCATNTTCTGGATAGGTCATTGNATAACCTCTGACTCTAGCCCGCTCTTGCGAGAGATGGCTTATGCCATGAAACGGGTTATCGCCTACCAGTAGCAACTTTTTTCCTTCATTATTCATCTTTGCCAGCCCTACATCTTATTTGGTCAATAATGTAATCAACTTTTGAAGCAGTGTAAAAACTTGGTTCTGCATTACTGCTCTCTAATACCGACTTAATGAAGTACTCATCCTCACGAACATATTCCGGTGCCCCCAGCCAGAAAAACACGTTATCGTTAAGATCATGCCTATACCACGTAAACGATTTTCCACCATCCAGCTTCAATTCCAACTCATCATCATTCACCCTCATAATTCCCTTAGAACCTTTAATCACCAGCCCAAACTCAGGTAGACGATAGTTCTCCATACACCACGATATGCTAAACTCTCCTACCAAAGCACTAGATGTTTTAACTGTGAAGTAGGCAGAATCTTCAGAGTTTCCGTTACTCAGTGACGCTAGCTGGGCTGAGTCAACCTGAAGGTCGCCAAAGAACCATAGTGCCAAATCTACTGCATGGCATCCAGAATCTCCAAGAACCCCTCCTCTAGACGAAGACGCTTTAGAGTTCTTATTAATCCCAAAAAAGTCTGATGAGTACCCATACACCTCAAAAGAAGCCACTTCTCCCAAAGTCTCTTGATCTAGTAGTTCCTTAGCTTTTCTAAAAGTGACAGCAAATCTTTTCATGTAACCAACCATGTTAATACCTCTAAAGTTTTGAGCTAACTCACAGAGCCCCTTCGCTTCCTCGTAACTTGAACCAAGCGTTTTCTCAACAAATACGTTGCGTGCTATTCCCCTTGAGTATACATTCTTAGTAACAAATGAATGAGAAAATATCGGCGTTGTTACATAAACCACATCGAGATCTAAACCAGAGAGCTTTCCCACATCATCCACTACATGAACTCCATCGAGCATCCTTTTAGAGAATCTACGAATTAAAGTACTCTTGTCGCATAACGCCGTAAGCTGAGCATTGGGTAAGACATTCAAAATACTCGCATGGAGTAGCCCCATTTTACCTAATCCGACAACGGCAGCCCGCAACTTTTCTCTACTCAAATTCTGCACACAATCCCAAAATATTTCTCAGAACTCATCTCAGTAAGCAATCAATAACGTGCGCAATGCTTGGCTTTTCAGAAACTTGATGCGATCTAATTCTAACCTAGCATTTACTCACTACAAGTAGCGATGATTAGTCAAAGGCCTGCTCAATGTAACTAGAAGATCGCACAAAGACTGACTCAAAATCCGTTTAGCGGTGGTGTAATTCTATCGAAGACCCGTTAACAAATTCCTCAATAATTGTCTTCAGAATACGAAAGCCGTCCTTAAAAATAGATAAGTTTGATTTGCCGTATCTTCTCCGAAATTCTATACTTGGAACTTCCACCACTTTCAATCCTAATTTCTTAGCCTTAATGAAAACTTCTGTTTCAATCTCAAAGTTTGTTGACTTCAAATGTGGAAGTAATTTCTTAATTGCATCTTTTCTAAAGGCTCCAAAACCGTAACACAAATCTGTATAATTAGCAGACCAAAATCTGTTAACCAGCAAAACGAAAAATCGATTTCCGATTCTACGAATCAGGCTCATATCTTCTGAATATCCATAAGGTAAGAAACGTGAACCCTTCACCAAGTCTGCACCAGAATCTAAGATCTTCATAAATAGAAGTATTTCCTTAGGATTCATTGATCCATCAGCATCCATGATTACAACAGCTTCACCATCAAGTCCATCATGATCAAACGCTTGACGCAAAGCAGAACCCTTTCCTCTTCCATTTTGAGGAATCACATTCACTCCAAATTCTTTCGCAACCTCAACGGTTCTATCCCTAGAATTCCCATCTATAACTAGTATATTTCGACAACCTATCTGACTTAATTCTCGAATCACCCCTGCTATGTTCTCCTCCTCGTTTAAAGTAGGAATTATTACCGTTACATCCGAATTCTCAATTCTCTTCATTTCTTACCCTCCAAAACCTCTGTCAGCTCTACCAGGCTGATCCAATGCCTTCCTCCTCATTCAAAGCCGCAAGAATCACCAAAACTGAAGGAGGACTACCATTATTCTCCACTTTCTCCACCAAACATCGAAGCATTCACTAATTCTTAGCTACATTAACCGCTCTTTTCGCCTCAATTAAACACGTAAGGAAAGAAATTCTATAACAATGTGCCGAATTTTCTAGAACACAAACCATGTATCAGCATGTCTAATCACAAAACATCAAAAACAGTGATCCCACCCTATAGGGGGGCTATAGGGGGGTTTATGAGAGAGAGAATAACTTAGACAACACTAAGTACGCGTCATGTTAAGCCAAATGCCAACAAAACGATCATGAAACTGAAAAACCTGCAGATCCCCACTGTATAGCCAAACCTCGAAAAACAACTGATAATAAAACCCATTTTGCTGCGAATCCCAACTTGAAAAAAGGTCAACCGAAAAAACATAGTCATTAATCGAAATTCCAGCTACAAAACTACTATTCCCCTCGAAACTCACATCTTCAACAATGAAACTCACAGGCGTTTCCCACGTTTCACCGTCTGCCAAGGAAAACTGAAATTCGTACAGCGGAGACAAAGGACTAGGCTCAGAAACGGTAGCATTGGGAAGAGGCTGAGTCTGATTGCGAAGCTTCACATAAACCACATAATACTGTGGACAACCCATATGATTGCAGACACCAACATAGATTGGTCCCTGCAGCTCCCCACCTCGCACATTAAAGGGATAACCCTCAGCCATATGATCAGAACCTAAAAGCCAAAGCTCAGAAAACCTCTCTTCACTCCTAGGAAAAGGCAAAACCAAGCTAACCGTAGGAAAAGCCGTAACCAGAATCAAACCTAAAACCGTTACTGCAAAAACAGACTTGTACTCTTCAAGATTCATTGCTCGCAACCTCAGGTTTCATCTTTAAAGCCCGCCGATGATACCGACTCTTAAAGAAACGCCAACCAAAAAACCCACCACAAAAAATACATACAACAGCAAGAACTGAACCAAAAGACGTTAGAAGCAAACGCTGGTTCCTATCAACAGCAGCCGCATCTCGTAACTCATTTGCCTCCGCCTCTACCCCTCCAATCAAATCACCACATAAATCAGCAAAATAGATCGCGTTGTCAAAATTCCCAACCCTATTTGATATGTAAGCCTTAGACAACGCCTCAGCGCCCTCATTCAACGCATCCAACAAGCCTGAAACATTTGCCCCAGCTTTTTCAGCCTCCAAAACCGCGTCATAAGCCAAGCCCATAGCTGACTCAGCACTTGCAATAGCCGACAAAGCCACATCTTCAGCATCCGACCCTTTAATACATGACACGAAAACAGAGGACACAAGAGCAAAGAGAACAAACAAAACAGCAACAGCCCTTAAACCAGACACCTCATCCACCTCACGTCGCCTTCTTTTTATCACCTTTCTTGCTGGGACAATTCTTCAAATCAGCATCCATATTTCCCGCGTTAAGAAACCGGTTCTCCAACATCACCTTTTCATTTTGAACACCATTCAGCTTCTCCTCAGCCTCCACCCGACGCTCATGATAACCCTTAAACTCTTTAAGAAAGTCAAAACCCTTCTCTGTAAGCTCATAAGTGCTCCTATCTTTCATCTTCACCAAACCCATATCGATAACATCCTTCAAATACTGAGTCAAAAGCTTGTAACTCAAATTAGCCTGATACATAATCTGGGTTTTCCTAGCACCACCACTAACCACACTGAGAACATCCGCAATAATCTCTAACCTACTCCTATACTTGGCCATCTGCAATCACACCAAACATGTCAACAAAAAGCGCAAAAACAATTAGAAATAGCTAGGAATCACCAATTCATCCAAAGTGCACAGCCAGGAATCTGATAAAAAATAGTCATTCATCTCATTCTAGCGTGAAGCCAGCCANGTCCACCCTTCTTCAACTGCTGCTTCCTTTTCTCAGGCTCAGAAGGAACAGGCCTTCCACGCTTCGTAAACCTCTTCTGTTTACTCACAACATCCCGAACAAACTTTCCCCAACCACCCACCACAGAATTCGAAACCACAACATTACTTGGTTGCTTATCCTCTGCATGCCGCTCCAGAATCTCCTTAAAGTCTGGAGGTTTATAATTCCTAGTAGCTACAATAACAGTTCCCTTGTCAATAAACAACGTATCATAATCCTCGTTAGCAATACCTTCAGCCCTCACCCTATCATCTATCCTATCCAGCCACAACGAATTCCAACGCTTCCTCAACCCTTTCAAAAACTCTTTCCATTCTCCACTATCCACTAGCTTCATCTATCCTATCCAGCCACAACGACTTCCAACGCTTCCTCAAACCTTCC
>JGI24422J19971_10003096_pt1 | contig 10398 bp, 9 predicted proteins | sample DeeMarSWOR152_54_FD_19971 | JGI IMG/M metagenome (IMG submission 19971)
TGGGGCGGGAGAGGGCTACAAGCTCCCGCCCCTCTCTGATCAAAGGGCGATTCATGGCGTTCTCAACCTATCTTGTGCGACGATTAGCACATTCGCTCGTGATCTTGGTGGGACTCTCGATCCTTATCTTCTTGATTGCGCGAGTGATGCCGGGTGATCCTGCTCGATTGGCGCTAGGGCCGCGCGCTCCTAAGGATGTGGTACAGAGGTGGCGGGAATGGATGCATCTGGATGAACCACTCTGTGTTCAATACTACTACTGGCTCGTAGACACTTTTCACGGCAGCTTCGGCCAATCGCTGTACACTCGTCGCGACGTCGCCATCGATGTGAAAACATTCCTTCCGGCCACGATGGAGCTTGTCCTATTTTCTGGTCTGATCATGGGCGTTTTTGGTGTATTGCTTGGCGCCATCTCAGCCCGATATCATGACACGTGGATTGATAACGTCCTTCGTGTCGGAACCTATGTGGGGGTAGCCACACCGGCCTTTGTATTTGCGATATTTTTTCTTTTGCTCTTCGGATATCTCTTTAAAATCCTTCCCACATTGGGACGGCTTGAAAGCACGATAACACCTCCTCCTGTGATGACTGGCATGATCACGGTTGACAGTCTCATTACTGGGAACTTCGTTGCTTTTCTTGATGCATTGAAACACCTTTTGATGCCCGCGACGGCATTGGCTTTGGGTCCCTTGGCGCAAGAGATCCGCATTACGAGGTCGAGCATGACCGATAATATGTTGAAGCCCTATATTGCGGTAGAGAAGGCTCAAGGCATCCCTGATAGAGTGATCAATCTCAAGTATCTTCTTAAGCCATCGCTTATCCCAACGGTTTCAATCATGGCACTGGACTTCGCGGCTCTGCTTGGTAACGCGTTTCTTGTCGAAGGCGTCTTCAACTGGCCAGGACTATCTCGATACGGGATTCAGGCAATGATACAAAAGGATCTCAATGCCATTACTGCAGTTGTGTTAGTGATTGGCGTCATCTTCATAACGGTCAACATCATCGTAGACATTGTCGTTGCCTATCTCGACCCCCGAATTCGCTTGCGGGGAAGGAGTGGGATGACTTGAGCGTGGAAGAGAGTGAATACAGAGGCTTCCTTGCAAGAAACCGAGAAAGGTTTGGAAAGGGGTGGCACAAATTCTCGCGGAATCCTCTTTCCATTGTGGGTTTGACTGCGGTGGTCTTGATTATCTTCCTCGCTGTATTTGCTCCCTATATTGCTCCGTATCCCAAGCATGCCGGCAGATTTGTGAACTTCGCCGAGGCCAGTCAACCACCGAGTTGGAAGCATCCTTTCGGAACAGACGTAGTTGGCAGGGACGTTTTTAGCCGAATATTGTTCGGGTATAGGTTCTCATTGGTGATGGCTGTGATCGTTTTGGCCCTTGTCGTACCTCCTGGAGTTGTTCTGGGTTTGATTGCTGGATACTTGAAAGGAAAGTGGATCGATACGGTAATCATGCGCATTACTGACATTTTCCTTTCCATTCCGCCTTTGGTGCTGGCACTTGCCATCGCCTCAGTGTTGACTCCAAATCTATTCAATTCTATGATTGCTGTCTCGTTGATGTGGTGGCCTTGGTACTGCCGGTTGGTCTATGGCATCACGTCGTCCTTGCGGAATGAATTCTTTGTGCAGGCGGCCGACGTAATCGGAGCAGGAAAAGGGCACATCCTGCTGCGTGAGATTCTTCCAAATTGCATTTCCCCAATCTTCACTAAGATGAGCTTGGACGTGGGTTGGGTCATTCTGCTTGGTGCTGCTTTAAGCTTTGTGGGTCTCGGTGTTCAGCCCCCCAAGCCTGGGCTAGGCACGATGGTCGCCGATGGAATGAAGTACTTACCAGACCAGTGGTGGACAGCGATCTTCCCAGCCATTGCGATCCTGGTCGTCGTGTTGGCCTTCAATCTCCTTGGAGATGGACTGCGGGATTTGCTCACCGCAGAAGAGGTGTAACCGCTGATGCCTTGCCCCATTCTCGAAGTAAGAGATCTTCGGATAGACTTCGCCATGTATGAGGGAACCTTCAAGGTCCTTGATGGCTTTAGCCTGGTCGTGCGAAAGGGCGAGAAAGTAGGCATCGTAGGAGAAACTGGATGCGGAAAGTCAATTACGATGCAGGCCATGTTAGGAATACTGCCCATGCCTCCTGGGAGAATCTCGAGTGGGGAGATACGTTTTCTGGGGGAGGATCTCCTAACTGCGAACGCTCGGGAGCTTAAGGAGATTAGGAGCAGGATATCGCTCATTCCTCAAGATCCGTCTGCATCTCTTAATCCTGTTTTCAAGGTTGGAACTCAACTTACGGATGTCATCAAGCATTCCGCGAGTTCAAGAGGACAGACCGGAGATGCGAAAGAGAGGAGGTTTCTTGCCCTAAATGTCCTCAAAGAAGTTGGGTTGCCTGATCCTGAGCGGAATATGAACAGCTATCCCATTCAGTTAAGTGGGGGAATGCAGCAACGAATCTTGATTGCTATGGCTCTAGTTACCGAGCCAGAACTCCTCATTGCAGACGAACCGAGTACAGCGTTGGATGTTACGATTCAGGACCAAATCCTGCGTCTGATGAAGGAACTCGTTAGCAAAAGACAGCTGACGATTGTCATTATAACCCATAATCTAGGGGTCGTCAGAGAATTGACAGATAGAACCTACGTGATGTATGCGGGGCAGCTAGCAGAGGTCGCTCGTACGAAGCACCTCTTCTCCCACCGCAAGCATCCATACACTCAAGGATTGATTGAGTCGGTACCCAAGTTAACGGGTGAGGGCATATCGCCTGGCATTGAGGGTATGATCCCTGACTATAGCAATCCACCCAAGGGGTGTAGATTCCGGCCAAGATGTGAATACGCGATGGCGATCTGCGAAGAGAAGCCGCCGGACTTTGTGCTAGAAGAGGAGCACAAAGTCGCTTGTTTTCTTTACCGACAATGAAAGACCTAGGTGAGGCCATGCTCGTCTTGGAAGAAGTGAGAAAGTACTTCCCTCTTCCAAGAGGGATGTTTCAGAGGAAGGGCGGCTATATCAAAGCGGTAGACGGAGTGACTTTTTCTGTCCACCGGGAAGACATCCTCGGTCTTGTGGGCGAATCCGGTTCGGGGAAGTCCACCCTAGGCTATACACTGGTGCGGATATACAGGCCCACAGCTGGAAAAATCTCATTCTTGGGAAAAGACATTACTAGAATAGATAGGGGGGAACTGAAGGGATTCAAGAAAAAAATGCAAATTGTCTTTCAGGATCCGGGCTCTTCGCTGAACCCAAGGAGGACCATCGAACAGACCATCGAACTCCCCTTGAGAGTACATAGCATTGATGGGGGAAAGGAGAGGAGAAGCAGAATAAGAGGATTGCTTTCTGTAGTTGGATTGCCTGGTGTCTACATGCAGAAGTATCCGTCTGCTTTAAGCGGCGGACAAAAACAGAGAGTGGCAATTGCACGTGCGTTAGCAACTGAACCGTCTTTTCTCATCTTGGATGAGCCGACCTCCGCGTTGGACGTGTCAGTGCAAGGGAAGATCATCTCTCTGTTGCTAGCTCTTCACAACGAGTTTAATCTGCCGTACCTTTTCATCACCCACGATCTGAGTCTGATGCGGAATGTGGCCACAAGAGTCGCGATCATGTACCTTGGTAAGATCTGCGAAATCGCTCCGACAGCTGAGTTCTTTGCAAAACCTCTTCATCCCTATACCCAGATGTTGCTTTCTTCCATACCAGTGGTGACAGACGAAGAAGAAACACTGAAGCCCAAGAAAGTGACATCAACGGGAGAAGTGCCTAGTCCTGTGAATGTTCCTCCTGGCTGTAGCTTTCACCCACGCTGTCCAGCCAAGATGGACATATGTTCTCAAATTGACCCAATGATGACTGCAGAGACAGATGCGCATCATGTCCGGTGTCATTTATACTTGGGAAGGGACTAGTGGGTTCTTGTTCGTTAGTTCCTTAAGTAGACCTGAGAGATAGCCGCTGGGTCTCGTGACTTACGAAGCTGACTAACTAACGAAGCTTTCCCAATGTGCGCAGGCTCTCTCTCAAGGCTGCCGTGACCTTTGGTGGTGCCTCCTCGATAGGTAGCCGCGAAGGGGTCCGACCATCGTGCCCAAGGAGCCGCACGGCCTGTTTGATGCCGTCTGGATGCAACTCCATGGCGTTGATGAATGGCTGGATCTTGTAGTGCATCTGGCGTGCCTTCTCCAGATCCCCCGCTTGGTAGTGATCATAGATTGCGACTACTTCCTCGGCGATCGCGTTCGCGGCCGTGGCGATGATGCCATGAAGGCCCAGGGCAAGCGCCGGCAGAAGCTTGCTTGCCCATCCTGCGAACACGGTGATTTTCCCTCGGGTTAGGCGAAAGATCTCCGCGGCGTGATCGAGATTCGAATGGGAATCCTTGATTCCGGCGATAAGGCCTTCGTTTCCAAGCCGCGCGACGAGCTCGGGAGAGATGCTGAAGCCCATCGCGTCCGGCCAGTTGTACACAAAGACGGGAATGAACACCGCTTCAGCGATCTGTTTGTAATGCTCGTACAGCCCCTCTTCTGTAGGTCTGGGATAATGGGGAAGGGACACGACGATCGCATTGGCTCCAGCTTTTTCGGCGTGTTGAGACAATTCGATCGCAAGACGGGTGCTATTGTGCCCCGTTCCCGCTAGAAGTGGTACTCTTCCGTCCACCGCCTCGACGCCAGCCGAAGACAGCTCTTTTCGTTCTTGCTGCGAGAGCAGCGTGTATTCCCCCGTGCTTCCCGCGACGAAAATCCCGTGGACACCTTGGTTGACCAGGTGTCGAACGAACGCCTTTGTCTTTTCAAGATTGAGCGTCCCGTTCGCATCGAACGCAGTTACAACCGGCGGGATAACACCTACGAACTTTCCCACAAAGTCATTCCCCCTTTTCCTGCTCGTTTACCTAGTTAACCTATCTCATTCCACAAGCAACTGAGATTTTAGTCAAGGTGCGGTTGACCGTGAAGCGCATCTTCTTGATTAATACCAAGTGTTCTGCATGGAGGATGTGCGAAGAGTTACCCACCCAGATAGGCTTTTCGTATTTGGTCGTTTTTCAGGATTTGATCTGCGGAGCCGTCGAATTCATTTTGTCCCATAGCCAGTACGTAACCTCTATCAGATATGCTCAGGGATCGTTCAGCATCCTGCTCTACAATAATGATCGCCGCTCCACGCTCTTCGTGCATGGTTTCAATCTGCTCAAATACGGCGTCGGCTGCTTTTGGAGCAAGACCTGCCGAGGGCTCATCAAGCAAAATAAGGCTTGGCTCGGTCATGAGGGCTCTTCCCATGGCCAACATTTGCCGCTGGCCGCCACTGAGCGTCCGGCCTCTTTTGACCCTCTTCTCTTTCAACACGGGAAACATGTCGAAGGCTTTCTCTATCCCCTGTCTTACATTCTTGCTATCAATGGAGTAGCCACCCATTTCCAGATTTTCTCTTACGGTAAGGGATGGAAAAATGCCTTCCAGTTGCGGAACATAGGCCATACCGCGCTTTACCTTTTTGTCTGGTTCCAGCCTGGACACGTCTTTCTCTTGGAACAAGATCGTGCCTTTTGTAGGGGTTAGATACCCCATTATGGTTTTGAGCAACGTGGATTTTCCGGCTCCATTTGGGCCAATAATGGTGACAATCTCCTGCGCATCAACGTGCACGGAAACGCCGTGCAACACCTCCATGCTTCCGTAGCCGGAAAACACTTTATCCACCCCTAATAGAGCCATCTCAAGTACCGCCTAAATATGCTTTCAAAACTTGCTCGTTTTGTTGAATCTCTTCTGGCGTTCCCTCAGCAAGCACCTTTCCGAAGTTCAACACGAAAACCTTTTCGCACAGATTGGCGACGACCTTCATGTTATGCTCGACGATCAAGAACGCTTTTTGGAGCTCCTTTTGAAGTCGCCTTATCATTTCTAGTAGATCATTGGCTAACGTTGGATTCACTCCCGCGGTAGGTTCATCTAGCAATATCAGATCCGGATTTCGCATGAGCATTCTCCCCAGTGAAAGGAGTTTCTTCTGTCCACCGGAGAGATTGCCAGCAAATTCATTCCTCAAATGAGTAAGCTGCAACATTGTGAGGAGCTCCGTAGCTCTACCCAGGTTTTCCTTTTCTTGCTTGGAGACCAAGCGACGTTTGAACAGGGCACTAATCGGATTCTCCCCTCTCTGGCCGTTTGCAGCGAGCAACATGTTCTCCAAGACGGTGAGCTTCTCGGGAGCCTTGGCGATTTGGAACGTTCGGCACAGTCCCCTTTTTGCGATCTCATCCGGCGTTAGGCCATCTATCCTTTCACCTTTGAAGGTGATCTCCCCTCCGTCCTTCGGATAGAACCCCGAGACAACGTTGAACAAGGTGGTTTTGCCCGATCCATTTGGCCCGATCAGCCCCGTGATAGACTCACTTTCGACAATGAGTGAGACGCCATCTAATGCTCGAAGGTTGCCGAAGTTCTTTTGAAGATTTTTGATGTCTAACACCCTCGCTCAGAGCTCCCCAGCTTGATTGTCCTTGAGCTCGTAGATCTTCTTTTTCTCTTTGACAAGGCCTTCGGGCTTGAACAGCAGGAATGCTACGATTAGAAGTCCAATAATAACCATCCTCAACGGTGCAACAACGTCGGGCCCGAGGGGCACATATCTCACGATAAATCTGGTAGACACGTTGAACACCTGGATGACAACAGCCCCCAGGATGGCCCCCGCGTGGTTCCCTCTGCCACCCACGATAATCATCGCCCACATGAGAAACGTTTCGATGGGTTGGAAATTCTCCGGAGAAATATAGGTGATGTAATGGGCAAAAAGGGCTCCAGCCAGCCCGGCGACCGCTCCCGCCACAATCATCGCTTCCATCTTTAGTTTTCGGGTGTTTTTTCCTAAACTCAAACAGAGTTCTTCTGCATCCCGAATTGCTTTGAGATTTCTTCCAAAGGGAGAGTTGATTAGCAATCGCAGAACAAAGTACATAAACACTACGCAGGCAGCCACTAGAACAAGGTAAAAAAGTGGGTATGTGCCCTTTGAAAGGAGGTGTTTTAACGGCTGCGGGATGCGCATCACTCCGAAAGAGCCCTCAGTCAGCCACCCTTCATTCACGGCAATGAGCCTCACGATCTCTCCGCCAGCGAGGGTTACGATGGCCCAATAATCCGCCTTTAACGATCTTGTTGGGATACTGATCAGGTATCCGAACAATCCGCTCAGGATCATCCCGCACAGAAAGCCCAATACGATAGGTATTCCCGCTTTGCATACCAAAAGGCATGATGTGTAGGCGCCGACAGCGAAGAAGGCGACTTGGCCAAAGTTGATCAGGCCCGTGAAGCCAACCTGGAAATTAAGGCTCAGAGCAAGCAACGCGTAGATGCCGATCATGATTAGAAGATAGATGAGAAAGTTGACTACCGGCATCTTATTTCCTTCCTAAGATCCCTGTTGGCCTGAACAGCAAGACGATGATCAGGATTACAAAGCTGATCGCTGCCTTGTAACCTGTGTTGATTTGGATCGAACCGACTTTGAACAATCCGCCTAAGCTTAAGATATACCCAAAGTCAAGTGCCAGGATCACATTTTCAGCCAGGGCCAGGATGAGAGCCCCTAACATCGCTCCGTAGGGATTGCCGATACCCCCTAGTATCGCAACACAAAAGATGGGGATCAGAATGTCAAAACCCAATCTAGGATAAAGGAGATGCTCCATCGCGATCATGGTTCCCCCAATCACTCCAAAAGTAGCGGCTATGAACCACATCCATTGGATCATTCTTTCGGAGTCAATCGCACAAGCGCTGGCCAATACCCTATTATCAGAGATTGCTCGTAGTGCCTTGCCAAGCGTTGTTCGATGTAGTAGTAGATGGAGAGTGATCATGAAAACAAGGCCCGTTGCCACGATGCCTATCTGGGTAGGAGTAATTCTTGCGCCAAGTATCTCAAATGGCTTTTGTAGCGGTATCGCGTAGGTTTTCGGCTTGCTCGTCCATATGAGGCGTAAGGTATTCCTCAAAGCGATCGCAATGCCGAGTGAGGTTATCATTAACGTGACGGGTTTAGCCTCCCTCTTTCGCAGCGGTTTGAAGATAGCCTTGTCTATCGCAATTGAAATCACTCCAGTGGCAAGGGCAGCTAGAATGATCGAGAGGAAGAGGTTCAACCCAAACGCCTGATTGAAGGTGTAGACCAAGAAGCCGCCTAGAATTGCGTAATCAGCGTGAGCAAAGTTAGCAAATTTCAAGATATCGTAAACCATCGTAAGCCCAATGGCTAACAGGCTCAGTTCGGCTGCTCTAACTAGGCTATTGGCGATGATTTGAGGGAGGTCCATAGCTTATTGTTCCTTAACTTCTGGATACGAGTCAACCGGAGCCCGAAGAGTAAAAGGACAACCGGCGGTGCAACCAAAGCAGATCCCACCAACCGATGAAAAGATTGGTGGGATCTGCCACGCACCGTCGAGTGTCATCCAGGAAATGGCTAACCTTGTTCGAGATTAATAGTCAACCAGCGTCCCATTTTGGATGAGCACTTTCCGGAAGTCAGCGTTGCCTTGCATCCCGTCCTCATCGAACCGCTTGTCCCCTCCGTACGACACACCTCGGTACCAGTCATCGATAACGAACAGGGTGTCTCGTACAGCAGCGGGGTCTGTGGTCTGAGCGAAGTTTATTGCCATTGCGATCATCCTTACGGCATCATAGTACTGAGCCGCAAAGGCGGTGATCGGCTCACGACCCATTTTTGCGACAAACTTCTCCTTAAAGAGCTCCTTGGGCTCAAGTGGGTCAAGCCCCTTTATTCCTTCGAGGGCATCGGGTATTGATTGAATTGCTTCGGCAAAGCTTGTTGTCACTTCGGGTACATACCACGGCACGTTTACCACGTCGAGCAACCCCATTTCGTAGGCTTGCTTAGCGGTTACCAGGCCCTCTTTTGCATACCAGGTGCCAATAACTGCTTCTGGATCGTTCGCGAATAATCGCTGAAGTTCTGCCTTGTAATCGACTTTATTCAACTCGTAATTGACTTCGGTGAGGATTTCAACCCCTAGCGCCTCAAGCCACTCAATCGTCACTTCTTTTAGCGCTTGGCCGAAGGCGTTGTTCATGAACATCAACGCGAATTTCGTCTTACCCGAGTCTTCAACGGCAAACTCCGCTATTGCCTTGCCCTTGAAAGTGTCCACTATGGTGACGCTCATGCAGAACGGGCCGACGTCGCGGAATAGTGGTGACGTCGGAACGGCTAGGAGATAGAGAATCCCTTGTTCTTGGCAATACTCCTCAATTGGCAGGGAGACACCACTTGAGAAACCGCCGGTTAGGATGGGAACGCCGTCTACCTCCACTAGTTTTCGGGCGGCATCCATTCCCGCTGCCGGCCGGACTTCCGTGTCTTCGATGATGAGTTCCAAAGGCCTCCCCAACACTCCACCTGCTGCGTTTGTCTCCTCTACTGCCATCTGGGCGCCAGCTAGCAGGTCCTCCCCCATCACGGCTTGAGTTCCGGTGATGGGGGCCAGAAGTCCAATGTATATGGGCTCTTCAGCCATCGAGAAAGCGCCGACAAGACAACCCAGTAGGATGGCAATTGCCATCGCATATACGTATCTTTTCATCGCTGCCCCCTTGAATCTTTGTCTTGAGAATCCGTCTCCAACCCTTTTTCCCTCCTAGCTTCCTGATGTATGTTCTCTCGCTTCACCTCCTTCTTTCTCTAACTCCCGTGATTCGTTTGTTCATTATTATGAACATCGAATCGACAATCTACGCAACTCTTTATAGCACAGCTTAAGAGCTGCGTCAAGTTTGCGAAATGACTTTTAAGCGATTCGCTCCTAGATGGGAGTTAAGAAACTTTGATGTTTGTTAATGTGCTATGAAATTTAATTCAACAGTACAAGAATATGTAGACCAGGGCTATTGATGTGTGCCAGGACGACCTGTGTCATGGCGAGAAGCTCGAGATCAGCTTGCCAGCGTAATCTTCCTGGAGATCTTCAGACAGAAGAAAATCGCAAAACCATGTACGCCCGGGAGGACTCGAACCTCCGGCCTGCGGTTTAGGAAACCGCTGCTCTATCCGACTGAGCTACGGGCGCGGTTTAGAACTCCTCCAACATCAAGTATAGCTGTTTTGCTGCCGCTTGTTCAGCCTCTTTCTTGCTGCGGCCACGGCCGACCCCACGGTGTCCGGCCACAGAGACGGAGACCAGGAATTCCTTGAGATGCTCTCTCCCGGTCTCCTCAGAGATGGCGTACGCTGGTCGACAGTCGAATAGGCGCTGTGCCGTCTCCTGCAACAGGCTCTTGTAATCACCGGTCGCTGCCTGCTCGGCTAATAATCGCTCGATG
>JGI24422J19971_10003097_pt1 | contig 10397 bp, 9 predicted proteins | sample DeeMarSWOR152_54_FD_19971 | JGI IMG/M metagenome (IMG submission 19971)
AAAGACCACTAGCTTCAGCTTCTTCATTTGGCTTCCACCTCTTGGCTCTAACCTTGAATGATTTCGTTGAAGAATAAGCCAAGCAACAGCATCTTTTCCATAGTATTTTGCTAACGTATCTGGAACATTTCTACTTAAATTTTTATGCAACTTGAAAGCAAATAGTAAGCTGTTGCAAAAACAAAAAAAAGAGGTAGCAAAGAATGTTTAAAAGAAATGTTCTGTTTCTGTTTATTTGCCTACTAATATTCTCGTTTGTAGCAGTGAAAGTAGAATCAGCTGAATTATCGCTTCGACTTGAGGGAATCGCGGATTTTCTGCGGTGGCGAGTACAAGCATACAAAGAAGTCAAAGTTGGCGAACAATTTTCTGTGACCTTTGAATTTCTACCTGTTGGAGCAACGCTGGACGAAGTTTACCTCAATGTAACACTTTATGGTGACGGGTTTGATTTTTCTAGCGGTTCAGATTCATGGGCACTTGAACCAGATACTTCGAATTCATGGATCTCTTCGTGGACGAATACAACTATGATCAACGGGGTGAAGTACGAGAAGACGGCCTATCTTGATGCTGTAGAAGAGAGTGGAGTATATGGGATTATTGAAGGAGTCTACTACAATGGCACAGAAAGCTATAACATGTATGCGCATTTTGATGTCACTCGAATATATTCTGAAACCTACCAAGACTATCAAGACCTCGAAAATGATTACAATGAGTTAAATCAGAGTTTCTTGACTTTGGAAGAGAAATATGATTCTTTGGAAGCCAATTTGAATAACACCCAGATAATGGTCTATGCTTCTGTGATAACAACTGTGGTCTTCATAGTTACAACGATCTACTTCGCAATGAGAAAGCCTAAAAAAGAAGCTGATTAAACGCTGCTCTCCCTAGTTATTTACTAGGCATATCAATTTGGTTATCACTGATTCCCTAGAACTCGTTGGGAATAAAAACTCTTAATTTGGGCTTCAATTTAGAAACTAACAGGGCGGGTAGCCTAGCATGGATAGGGCACGAGCCTCCTAAGCTCGGGGTCGCGGGTTCAAGTCCCGTCCCGCCCGCTACACATTCTTTTACGAAAAAAGTTGTACAAAGAAAGAGCTTTTCTGCGATGTTTGCGCTTAAGAAACTATTCCTAGACTGCTTTAGTTCTTTTAACTCTCTAAATTGTCAAAAGACTCTGATCCGGTTCAGTGGCTTTCCAAGTTCTTGGTCAATTTCATTTCTCATGAACGTTTTGACTGCGAACTTTCGTTGAATTGAATAAAACATTTCCTCCCCCAACCATGAGACGTATAACTCTCTGCACATGTTCAAAAGATTTAAATATAAACTTCTCTCAAACGTAGAGAACATGAAAAGGAGAGATTTCCTTAAAATAGGAGTTGCAGGAGCAGCGGGCTTAGCAGTAGGAGGAGCTGCTGGGTATGTTGGGATTAGGTCTTTAGAGGCAGAGATAGCGAAGTTAAAGGAACCTCGATTAGAGGATGAACTTTGGCCTTTAGAGGATAGTTTGAACATATTTAACTGGACATACTACCTCAACAGAACGAGACTTGGCAGATGGGGTGATGATCATGGGTTGGCTCTGTCCTACGACACTTATGAAAGCGGTGACGAACTCATGGGTGTACTGCAGGCTGCATATCCTGGGGCTAGCGGATACGACGTTTGCGTAATGACCGACTCCGACGTACCTTATGCCATAGACCAGGGGTATTTTGAGCCTATCGACCTCGGTAAAATTCCAAACTTCGAACTTATTCCCAGTGACTTTAGAAATCCCGACTACGATCCTGGCAATGAGCACACCATTATCTATTCATACGGCACCACGGGAATAGGATGGAATAGCGACGAGGTCAGTCCAGCAGTCACAAAGTGGGCTGATATCTTTGATCCTGAAAGAGGGTTTCTGGAGACTTACAGCGGGAAAATAACAATGATGCCTGACACTATTGAGTCAATAGCTGCTGCACTATTTTACTTAGGACTTGACGCTAATAGTTGCGAGGCAGACGATCTAGAGGCAGCAAAGACTGCTTTGATCGCACAAAAGCCGTACCTAGCCGATTATGCAGGCACTGAGGAGTTCATGCTGGGATTAGAAACCGGAGAATTCTACATCTCTCATGGATGGAATGGAGACGTAGGAGGAATCGTCTACGAGTCCAGCGAGACGGAAATTAACCTTGAAAAGTTACTAACTAACATAAAATACACAGTTCCTGAGGAAGGAGGTATCGCGTGGTATGACAACTTCGCTATTCCAAAGGGAGCCCCACACCCCGAGGCAGCTCATGCATTCATCAACTATATGCTCGATCCCAAAATTGCGGCGATAAATACCATGTCGGTTAAGTATCCATTCCCAACTGGCGTAGACTACGTCCCTAAAGAGATCGCAGAAGACCCCCTAATCTTCACGCCTCCGGAGCTTCTGGCGAAATTAACCCGTACTAGAGCCTTTACAACAGAAGAAAGAGAAGCTCGAAGCGCAATATGGACTGAAGTAATGGCCGCTTAACATTTCTTCCACAGAAACGCTCAACCAAAAATTTCGACATAATAGACCTACTGCCGAGTGAGACGGCGTTCCAGCTGTGCGCGTACGGAAAGCCTACTGTCGAGTCGCGAAGAAAACTGAGCGATGAACAAGGAATCAAGACAAAAACCTGAATCATCGTAGCGGACGTAGGAGCGTGCATTAATAAAGTTTTTATAATTCATAAGTCTTAAATGTCGTGCAAAAATACTGAAGATTGCCAAGAATCTTGTTTCCAATGGGATGTGCTCGCAGAGATGAAAAGCATCGCAAAGAGGTGCCTTGCAGCAGTAAGGCGAAATAAGAAACTTCAATACACTTTGCTTTTGCTACCAAGTATGATCTATCTGACAGTATTCTTTATGGCTCCGTTCTTCCTAACCACTCTGTATAGTTTTGACATGGTCACCAGACTTAAGCAAATTGTCTTCACCCCTTCTCTTGAATATTACTTAAAGGCCTTTGGCATGAAGGGATTATTTCCTATCTTTTTAAGGTCGATAGGCTATGGGCTGGCAACTACTCTCTTATGTGTAGTACTGGGCTACCCTGTTGCATACTACATAGCCCTTAAATGCAAGTATAAAGATGGCGTACTCCTGCTTTTCATGATTCCCCTATGGATAAGCTTTTTACTACGGACCTACGCATTAAAAGCCCTCCTAGCAGAAAATGGTCTACTAAATGGAATCCTGCTAGGGCTAGGAATCCTCGCAGAACCCCTAGAAATAATACGTACGCCAACGGCCGTTCTCATAGGGATGGCCTACAATTACCTCTTATTCATGGTCCTACCTCTTTACGCAAACTTGGAGAAACTTGATGTATCCCTATTGGAGGCTGCAGCAACTCTGGGAGCAGGAAAAGTCTCCACCTTTCTTAGAGTGATCGTGCCCTTATCCCTTCCTGGAATAGTAGCGGGATCTCTGCTTGTATTCATTCCAGCGACAGGCGAGTTCATAATCCCTGATTTGTTGGGTGGCCCAGAAAGCTACATGATAGGAAACCTCATATGGGATAACTTTTTGTACACAAGACTGTGGGGGCTTGGCTCTGCTATTTCTTTACTCTTCATAATATTCATTCTAGCCATAATCTTGGTATACTTAAAATACGCAGGAATCAAGGAGGTAGTTTTCTGATATGAAAATCTTTGATAAGGCTCTGAAATCATATGCATTTATCATCCTCATCGTGATGTATTTACCAATAATCGCTATGATCGCATTTTCCTTCAATTCAGCGAAGTCTGTAGGAAGATTTGCTGGTTTCTCCTTGAGATGGTATTCCCAACTGCTTCAGAACGAAGATGTATGGACAGCCTTCTACAATTCTTTCACCTCAGCAGCTGTTGTCACCATAATTTCGGTCGTGCTCGCCTTGCTAATGGCCAATGCCTTAGTCAGATACAAGTACAGAGGAGGGTCCCTGATTGACACGTTCATTTACATCCCGATAGTCATTCCTGAAATAACCGAGTCTCTAGCACTTTTGATTATGTTGTATTTCATAGGTATGCCCCGAGGTTTTTGGAGTGTCGTCTTGGGCCACGCGACATTTGGCGCCACTTTCGCTGCTGTTGTACTGAGAGCTAGAATAGCGGGATTTAGAAAGTCGGTTGAGGAGGCAGCGAGAACACTTGGAGCAGATGAAATCCAGACCTTTTTCAGAGTAACATTACCCATCTTGATGCCCGGGGTAATAGCCGCAGCTCTACTAGCATTCACCCTGAGCTTTGATGACTTCATCAAAACACGCTTCACAACAGGTCCAGGCTTCCAAACCATCCCACTAATCGTATATTCATCGGCCGCAAGAGGAGGGGTCTCACCAGAACTAAACGCATTATCTACATTCTCTTTCGGAATATCTATTCTCTTCTCTGCCGTACGCTTATTTACTCTAAGACGTGGAAGGTATGAATGATGCCTGATGCAGTAGAGTTAATAAACGTAAGTAAGCGCTTCGGAGAAGTAATAGCAAACGACGACATCTCGTTTACTGTGAGAAAAAATGAGTTCTTCTCGCTTCTAGGACCTAGCGGGTGCGGAAAAACAACTACGCTGAGGTGCATAGCAGGACTGGAAGAGCCTGATAGCGGGATCATCAAACTACATGGAGAAGTAGTAACGAATGTTCCAACTCACAAGAGAAATGTCGGATTGGTATTTCAAGACCTNGCTTTATTCCCAAATATGGACGTATTCGGTAACATAGCTTTTGGACTGAAAATGAAAAAGGTGCCTGAGAAGGAAATTGAGAAAAGAGTAAAAACCATGCTAGAACTAGTTGGATTGAAAGGACTTGAAAAGAGAAGAATTCATCAATTGAGTGGCGGGCAAAGGCAGAGAGTCGCACTATGTAGGTCACTAGTACCGGAACCTGATGTGCTACTCTTAGATGAGCCTTTAGGAGCTCTTGACTTAAAAATTAGAAGACGAATGACAGAAGAACTCAGAAGAATACAGAGGGAAGTAAAAAAAACATTCATTTATGTAACCCACGATCAAACAGAAGCCATTGTCATGTCAGACAGAATAGCTGTTATGCAAGCGGGAAAAATCAAACAGATAGGGGAATCCACAGAGATTTACTCGCATCCCAAGGATCCCTTCATCGCTTCCTTCATAGGCGAAGCTGTGAATATAATAAAAGGGGTATGCGAGAAACCCGGAACATTCGTTGGAAAGAAATTGGACAAACCAGTGAAGGTTGAGGCAAAAGAAGGTCTGGTAAATATCCCTGCAGTTCTTTCCATCAGACCAGAAAGGATCAGAGTGGCCAGAAAGCTAAGAAACTTGGACAATATACTCGACGCCAAGGTAAGCTCCGTCCTTTTCAAAGGAATGTATCACGAGTACGAGATGGAGACAGGTGACAATCTGATCATAAAGGTATTTGTCCCATACGTGGGTCCGGGGACCACTTTTCAAGTAGATGATAGTGTTCAAATAGGGTGGAATAGGAGAGACGCGGTAATAATTTCTTCAAGCGAATAAGCGTGCACTCGCCCCCAATCTTCAACCATTACTATACCTAATGCGCAGCATCAAACCACGAAAAGACTCTGAGAATTTAGAACATGTTGGTGCTGGACGAATATCCTTCTACTCCATTTTTACAACAAACAGCTATTCTTGTAGTCCTAGGTTTCGATAAATGATATAAAGAATCTTTTCTTCTATACGAAGTAAAACATCGGAAGTTGAGTGATTAAAATGTCGGGATTTGAAAGGCATTCCCTAATGCCGACTTTTCGTGTCCTCACTGAAAACTCGCTCGACGCGATTCATATGGCTTCCCTCGATGTCCTAGAAAACACTGGTGTCAGAATTCATCATGGAGAAAGGATTCTGAAGATGCTGAAAGACAATGGATGCACAGTTGATTTCGAAAAAGGCGTAGTTTGCTTCCCATCCTATCTAGTTGAAGAAGCGGTGAAGAAGACCCCAAAAGCCTTTCTTTCGTATGGAAGACATCCGAAATATGACTACAAACTAGACGGAAGACACATCTACTTCACCACTGACACCGAGACAACTAACACGGTTGATCTCTCGACTGGAGAATGGAGACCCTCAAGTGAAGAGGACTTGGAAAAGCTAACCAGAGTCACGGATGCTCTACAATCCTACGCCTCAGGCGGCCATCTCACCACCTCCTTGGACAAGCCGAACAATGTCCGCTGCTTATACGATTACGCTGCTGCTCTCAATAACACGGAGAAGCCTTGTGACTGGTCTGTTTATCCACCTGAACTAGCAACGCAGCTAACTGACTACCAACTTGAGATAGCCACTGCAGTTGCTGGAAGCGAAAAGAAACTGATGGAAAGACCCTTAGGTGAAGGTGGCTTTTGCACTGAATCACCACTCAAGTTTGAGGGACGATACGTCGAAATTGCGTTGAAACTTGCTGAACTCGGATTTCCATGTTGGCTTGGAAGTATGCCTCTTGGCGGAGCTACGGCGCCCATGACTCCTGCTGGAAACCTTGTCATAACAAATGCTGAGATTTTGAGCGGCATCTGCACTATTCAACTTGCGTGTCCAGGCACGAGTATAAGAGTTGATTATCTAATGGGAAACTTGGACATGAAGACGGGTTTGTGGGGACAAGGACCAGAAGAAGGGCTGCTATGTGCTGCCGCAGTAGAAGTCGCCAAATACTACGGATTTTGCGTAATCGTCAACGGGTTCAACACCGCCTCTAAAATGTCTGGAGCTCAATCAAGCTATGAGAAGGCGATGAGCACCCTTCTACCCGTGTTAGCAGGGGCGGATGTTGTGTATGGAGCGGGCAGTCTTGAGGGCGGGATGGCGGCTTCCTTTGAGGAGCTGGTAATAGACGACGAAATTTGTAGAGCGGTGTTGAAGGCGGTTCAGGGAATAGAAGTAAACGATGAAACGTTGGCCGTAGATGTAATCAGCAAAGTGGGCCCGGGCGAACACTACTTGGCTGAGAAACACACTTTGAATCACTTTAAGGATGTGCTATTCTTCCCTGAACTAACGGATAGAAACAGCTACGACGCTTGGAAGAAGGCGGGAGGAAAAAGCATGATCGAGAGGGCTAGGGAGCGAGCAGCAGAAATCCTCGCAGACCACTGGCCAACACCGTTAGATGAAGATGTTCAGAAGGAAATATCAGAAATAATTGGGAGAGCGGAAAAGGAACTGCCAAGAAGCTAGTGAGACGCAACGAAGGCAAAGTCTAGGTGAGTTTGCGCGCTATATTTTTCCCTAGAGTCTTAGCCATCTCCAGCTCCGCTTCTCCAACTGGCTTGTCCCCTCGAACGATGGCTATTCCACCTATCTGCTTCATTTTTTGGAGTTCAAAGAAGCTGCTTATGGCTGAGAGAGCAAGTTCTTGGCCGTCCTCTTCTGCCACGGCGAGGGCTGCACCCATCTTACCTTTCAAGGATTCAGTTTGATACAGTGGATTCGTTCGGTCAATAAAGTCCTTCACCAATCCTGTGACGTTCCAGTAGTATGTAGGCGTACCGACGACGAGCACATCTGCTTCTTTCATTTTTGGATACAACTTTTGCATGTCGTCTTGAATTTTGCATTCGCCTGTTTTTTCGCAGTAGTCACTGCAGCCAGAGCAGTGTTTAATGTCAAATTCTGCAAGATGCACTAGTTCTTTTTCTACATTTGTCTTCTTGGCAACAGCTTCTACGACAGCTTCAACCAATCTGTAAGTGTTCTCCTTACGGGGACTTCCAACTATCGCAAGAACCTTCTTCAATTTTCTTCTCCTCCTTAAACTTGAGATCTATTCATCAAGTACTAAATATTGTTCTTTCGGTCAATGTGATGTAGGACAGATGGACAGCCTGGTCGAAAGAGCGAAGTAGAAGATCTGAGAGATTCGTTTCCACTCACGTGCCACCTATACTCTGAGAAGATATCTGGAAAGAAGTGAGCTAGGCCCTTCATAATTTAAATGAACATGTTGCAGTGTTGTGGGAAGCCAGGGGCGCAGCTTCAAAACTCCAAGCCTAAATCTTTCAGCTCTCTCTTAACCTTGCTGTAAACCTCTAAACACTTGCGAGACGGCTTTCCTGTCTTCACATCAAAGCACTCCTGATATTTCATACCCAGTGGAGGATTCGAGAGCTTATCTCTGTACAAGGACTCCAAATGTTTCACTATGTCATTAGCGCCTTCTTTTTTAATTCCAGATACAGCGGTTGCATGGGCGACCTCAGCGGCAAACCTTGGCTCTATAGGCGTCAGATAATCTTCNTGAATNGCCTTTCCAACNCCCACGGCTTCTATTGANAGACCAGAGACNACTGCTGTNATANCGCGTGCCGCGATCTCGTATAGGCACATTTCTGTACAAGGTCCAGCTGCNGTGTAGGTCANGTTTAATGACANCAAATTGGTGTTCCTACTNATTGCNTGTCCATAAGTGCTTATCACCCATGATAGCTCCGGTGCTGTACTGCACCTGTAATTAATGTGGACTGGGAAAACTAGGTGGCATGTTGCTTGGTAAACGAGGACTCCTAGAATGTGATAGGCGGCGGAGGTGATTGCTGTGCCTTCTGGTCCGCCGCAGTAGCCACCGAATACGGGACCTGCTTCCCCGACAATGCGAGCACCTAGGTTGGAGAGAGCGCAGGCTTTGTTNAGGCGATCAAAATCTACCTTCAACTCCGCTAATGCAGCCATCAGGTATCCATCTGAAGGTCTAAGCCCATATTGCGGATGAAGCGCTGCAATCAACGACGGAGCTGACTCTGCGGTTGCGAGCCGTTCATGATTGGCAAGCCTGGTCTTCCAGCTCTTCTCAAAGCTTCTCTTGCCAAAATCGCGTTTCTTATTGCCCCATAGATCTCCAGAGGCGAGTTAGATCTTATTCTCATTCCGTCCACTAAAGTTAGGGCAGGCGTAGTTATAGAATCGGCAAGAGGTATCGACCCATAGCCTTGCACTAAACTCAGAAGAATCTCCTCGGAGGATACGGGCGCCCCTCCTGCTCCGATGAAGCACCATGGCGGCGTCTTGTCTTCAGGTTTTCTCGGAACCATGACCTTTGCATCTTTTCCTTCTCCAAAGCTGGCTTTGGAAGGAGCGTTTTTTAGGCCCTCTTTGATCTCGCTTTCATCGAATTTGATTATCCGCTCTGTGTCCTTGCAGTAGGTGCCAACCTCACGGTAGAGATCGAGAGCAGCTTTAAAAACATCGTCAGCCAAACTGTCGTCTGAAGAGACGGAAAGTTCTGGGTCGTACTTGATGTCATAGTCTTTTACAAGTTCCTTGAGTTTAGTTGCGAATATTTTTAGATCATAGTCTCTTTCTGAACAGGGTTTTCCCGTCAAGGCTTTGTTCATGACATCTAAAAGAGTAGGCAATTCCAATTTCACCCTCAACTTTTGGTGATGGAATCTTCTATTCGACACTGTTTTATAACGTTTCCCTATATTCGAGATTCATGGTCTACTCTATGTTTTAAGACAGCTCAGCAAAAGCCTTAACTCTTTGTCAAACTTGTGCTAACCTGCGTGCATCCATCCTTTCCAACTTCGCTTTGACAACTCTCATCTTGTCAGCGAATGTTGACTTGTCTTTTCGTTTGATCGCTTTCAGCCATTCCCTCGTTTTCTCACAGAAAACGCCCTCAACGCTTTCTACCCTCGGTAAATTCATTTGAAGGCTTGCACAAAACTCTGGTTCTTGAGAAACAACTCTTTCAGCTAGTGACAACAGCAGCTTGTAGCTGGTTCCAGCAGCCCTTTTTGTTTCAAGAAGGTCAACACAATCTGTTAGTGTGTCAGAAACGACTATCCCAATGAAATGGGGGAGCCCCAAAACTACAGACATCAGTTCATCATGTTTTCTTGGAGACATAATAGAGACATTTACCTGTCTCTTCTCCAACCATGTCTTAAAATCCTCTGCAAATTTCCTTTCTTTGGTGATTGTCGGGGTGAGGATGAAATTTTGGTCTTGAATGTTCTCCGCATCAGGTCCAAACATGGGATGGGTTCCTAAAGTTGTTCCAGTCTTTATGTATTCGTGCATCACTTTGACAGGAAACTCCTTAACTGAACAGATATCAATAACTACCTGGTCTGGACGTATATGCGGATGTATCTCCCTCACAACATCTTCAAAGTTCTCTATGGGCACGGATATCAAAACCCTCTCGGCACTTTTGACTGCATTCACGTTGTCAGCAATTTCAGCTCCAAGTTCATCTCTTATTTTCAACAGCTTTTCTTTACTCCTACCCGAAACTATCACCTGCATGCCTTCATCTAAGAAAAACTTGGTGAACCAACGACCCATTTTACCCGTGCCGCCAATTATTGCCACTTTCATTCTAGAGC
>JGI24422J19971_10003100_pt1 | contig 10394 bp, 6 predicted proteins | sample DeeMarSWOR152_54_FD_19971 | JGI IMG/M metagenome (IMG submission 19971)
GAGACATTCGGGAAGAAGGCAGGGTATCATCAGAAGTATTATTAGCAACAGCAAAAACGTCACTCATCGGGAAAAATTTGCGGCCACCGCGACCGGTCAGATAAAGAAGTGTGCCCCCGATACCCAGTCCCAACCCACAGGATGCTCCGACCAGGGCGGGATGTAATAGTCCACCCATGATGAAGGTTACCACCATGTAGGGGACCGGCAGTGGCAAGCTGAAGCCAGTTAAAAGACCAATAACAATCAGGCCTACATAGCCATAATTCTGGAAACGGCTTATTGCCTGCCAGTTATAAATTATAACCACAAAAGCAGCAATGATCCCGCCCATAAACAGGCCACCAAAGATATGTCGCCTTCTTGAGCTTGTGCTAGCTACCGCCATTGTCCCAGAATTCCCCGTCCTAGGCGCTGACATCAGCCTTTTCCCCAACGCTAAAGGTTAAGCCCTCATCGCCAAGGTCAACAATAATCCGGTCACCCGGGCTAAATTCACCTCTAAGTAGCTTGGTTGACAGCGGATTTTCCACATACCGCTCTATAGCTCGCCTCAGCGGTCGTGCCCCATATATTGGGTCATAGCCCTCCTTAGCCAGCCATGATTTGGCGCCTTCGGTTAAATCTACCTCCAGCTTACGGTCAGCCAAACGCTTCTGCAAATCCTTGACCAGCAAATCAACGATACTCCTCAATTGCTCCTCAGTTAGCTCATGGAAAACTATAATCTCATCCAGCCGGTTAAGGAATTCAGGGCGGAACATCTTTTTCACCTCGCCCATCACCTTTTCCTTCATCGCCTCATAGCTCTGCTTGGCCGCCCTGGCTCCACCTTTGGCGGCAAAACCAATGCCCGCCTCGCGCTTGATGAGTTCAACCCCGGCATTACTGGTCATAATAACTATGGTGTTCTTAAAATCTACTGTCCGCCGTGACCATCGGTTAACCGCCCGTCATCCAGAACCTGAAGCAGGCTATTAAATACCTCAGGATGAGCCTTTTCAATCTCATCCAGCAGTATTACCCGATAGGGGCGTCGCCGCACCGCCTCAGTAAGCTGCCCACCTTCCTCATAGCCAATATAGCCCGGCGGGGCACCGATAAGACGCGATACGGTGTGCTTCTCCTGATACTCTGACATATCCAGACGCACCATTGCGTTCTCATCATCAAACAAGAACTGGGCTAAGGTGCGAGCCAGCTCGGTCTTGCCCACGCCGGTTGGACCCAGGAACATAAAGCTGCCAATCGGTCGCTTGGGGTCCTTGAGCCCGGCCCGGCTCCGTCTAATAGCTTCACAGATAGCCGTAACCGCCTCCTCCTGATTAACTAACCGCTCGTGAATCCGCTCCTCCATGTGGAGCAGCTTCTCAGCCTCACCCTCCAGCATCTGGGACACCGGGATGCCGGTCCAGTTGGAGATTAACTGGGCAATATCTTCCTCATCAACCACACTGTCAATCTTCTCCCGTTTAAGCCAGTTGCTCTTAGCCTGGTTATACTCATTCTCCAGACGTAACCTCTCACTCTTGAGCTTGGCCGCCTGCTCATAATCCTGTCGCTGTGAGACAGCTTCCTCCTCATTGGTTAATTGCTTGAGGCGCTGCTCCAGCGATTTAACCTCGGGCGGTGCGCTCTCAGTATCAATATGCAGCTTGCTGGCGGCTTCATCAATAAGGTCAATCGCCTTATCGGGCAAATACCGGTCGGAAATATAGCGCTTACTCAACCGAGCCGCCGCCTCCAAAGCCTCGTCACTGATTTTAATCTTGTGGTGGGCTTCATACCGGGGACGAAGCCCGCGAAGCATCTCAATAGTAGCCTCAATACTAGGTTCACCGACAAACACCGGCTGAAGTCGCCGCTCCAGAGCTTTGTCCTTCTCAATAAATTTACGGTATTCATCAAGAGTGGTGGCCCCGATACATTGTAGCTCACCATGAGCCAATGCCGGCTTGAGCATATTACTGGCATCAATAGCCCCCTCAGCCGCTCCCGCTCCAACTACAGTATGAAACTCGTCAATAAACAATATAACCTCACCCTGGGCCTGGCGGACCTCATCCATAACCGCCTTAAGCCGCTCCTCAAATTCACCGCGGAACTTGCTCCCGGCGACCAGAGCCCCCATATCCAGGGCTATTATTCGACGCCCCTTAAGCGAATCAGGAACATCGTCAGCCGCAATCTTCTGAGCCAGTCCCTCAGCAATGGCGGTCTTGCCCACCCCGGCATCGCCCACCAGCACCGGGTTATTCTTGGTACGCCGGCTAAGTATCTGCGTCACCCGCCTAATCTCCTCATCCCGACCGATAACGGGGTCGAGCTTGCCCACACGAGCAAACTCGGTGAGGTCACGACCGTACTTCTCCAGGGAGCGATACTTACTCTCGGCTCTGGCATCGGTAACCCGATGACTACCCCGGAGCTTCTGCAGGGCAGAATACACCTTCTCCTGGTCAATGCCAAAGCGCTGAAGAATAGCCACCGCCTCACCCTTCCCCTCCCCGGCTATGGCAATCAGCAGGTGCTCGGTACCAATAAACTCATCTTTAAGCCGGTCAGCTTCTTCACCAGCCTGGGTNAATAGCTGGGCAATGCGGGGCGTAGCATAAATCTGCGCCGTCTCGTANGCAATACGAGGCGTTNTGTCCAGGGCAGCCTCAACCTCCTGCCTCACTGCCTCAACCTNAACCCCGAGCTCGCTCAAGATATCACCAACCAGCCCCTTCTCCTGCCGGAGCAATGCCAGCAAGATATGCTCCACATCCCACTGGCTGTGGTGATACTGACGAACCAGCTCCTGGGAAGCAGCCAGTGCCTCCTGTGCCTGCTCAGTAAATCTCCCCTGCCTCATCAGTCATTCACCCCCTAATCTCTTCGACTCTGATTCCAGTTCTTCGGTACAACTTTATTATGCCAATTCTCTCATAATAGCACAAGCCGTGAGCTCGAGGACAAAGTATTCTAACCGGTCCAGTATTACGTAATTACATAATAACAATTTTTGTTCAAATATGCTATAGTATCTATGGTTGAGAGGGTGGTCGGCATTTATTTCCCTGAAATAGCTTCAGCACTTGACAATTAATATTTATCCGATTATATTTATTTATAGGAAAGTTTTGCCTCTATTGCCTCTAAACAGAAGTTGCTTTATTGGAACTTGGCCGATTTCTAAAAACCTTTGATTCTCCCAGATGGCAAAGTATATTTTTATTACCGGTGGCGTAGTTAGTTCAGTAGGCAAGGGCATTACCGTTGCCTCTATTGGCACTATCCTCAAGAGTCGTCAAATCACGGTATCGGTCCAGAAGCTTGACCCCTACCTCAATGTTGACCCGGGAACGATGTCACCCTACCAGCATGGTGAGGTATTTGTTACCCAGGACGGTGCCGAGACTGACCTTGATTTAGGCAACTACGAGCGTTTCATTGATATTAACCTTACCGCCGAGTCCAATGTTACCTCGGGACAAATCTACAGTGCGGTTATTGCCAAGGAGAGGCGGGGGGATTTCCTGGGGGGCACCATCCAGGTAGTGCCTCATGTTACCACCGAGATAAAGGAGCAGTTCAGGAAATTAGCCGAGAAATCTAAGGCCAGGGTAGTTATTATCGAGGTGGGGGGCACGGTAGGCGATATTGAGGGGCAGCCCTTCCTGGAAGCTATCAGGCAAATGCGGAACGATGTCGGGCGGGATAATATCCTCTATGTCCACGTTACCCTCCTCCCCTACCTGACCTCCACCCAGGAGTTAAAGACCAAGCCGACTCAGCACAGCGTTAATGAGCTACGCCGCATTGGTATCCAGCCCGATATTATTATATGCCGTAGTGACTACCCAATCTCAGAAGGAATAAGGGATAAAATATCCCTGTTCTGCGATGTTGACCGTGAAGCTGTCATTCCCCTGCCCACAGTAGATACCATCTATGAGGTGCCGCTGCTTCTTGAGGAGGAAGGACTGGGGCAATTAGTGGTGAACAAACTTGGTCTAAAAGCCCGCAAGCCAAATTTAAGCCAGTGGCAGGAACTGGTCAGGCGAATTAAGGAACCCCTTGAGCCGGTTAACATTGCCCTGGTGGGTAAGTATGTTGAATTACAAGATGCCTACTTCTCAGTTCGCGAAGCATTATGTCATGCTGCCATCTTCCATAATAGATGTCTTGACCTCCACTGGGTTCACTCTGAGGACTTAGAGAAGGATGGCACCGATACTCTACTGCGCTCAGCCCAGGGTATCGTAGTCCCCGCGGCTTTGGTGTCAGGGGTATTGAAGGTATGGTCAAAGCCGCCAATTATGCCCGAAACAATGAAATCCCCTACCTGGGGCTTTGCCTGGGGATGCATGTTATGGTAATTGAGCTGGCCCGTTATGCCGTGGGCTCAAATGAGCCCAACTCCGCTGAGTTTGATGCTAACACCCCCTACCCCGTCATTGACCTTCTCCCCGAACAGAAGGGAATAAAAAATAAAGGCGGTACTATGCGCCTGGGTAATTACCCCTGTCAACTGGTAGACGGCAGCCGCGCGGCTAAAGCCTACGGTCGTGAGCTCATCTATGAGCGCCATAGACACCGCTTTGAATTTAATAACGAGTTTCGTGATATACTACAGAAAGCAGGCATGATTTATAGCGGATTATCCCCTGACGGCAGACTGGTAGAACTGTGCGAGCTAGCCAACCACCCGTGGATGGTGAGTTGCCAGTTCCACCCTGAATTTGGCTCCCGCCCCAGTCGCCCCCACCCCCTATTCCGCGATTTCATCGGCGTGGCTAAGGATATATTACGGGAAGGGGCTCAACCTTCACTCCCCCTTTCCTCTTAATTAAAGGTCGAAATAGATAATCAATATTCCGATAGCGAGGACTAAATGCGTATCTTCCTAGACACAGCCAATATTGACCAAATCAAGCAAGCGGCTAAGCTGGGCATTATCAGCGGGGTTACCACTAACCCCAGCCTGATGTCCAAGGAGACACCGGCTGACTACGAAGCTGCCGTTAAAGAAGTCTGCTCCATTATCCCGGGACCGATTTCGGCTGAGGTATTGGTCGAGGAGGCAGAGCCAATGATTGAGCAGGCACGACGCATCTCCACCTGGGCGCCTAATGTCGTGGTTAAAATCCCGGCTACCGCCGCCGGGCTGGAGGCGACATCAGTCTTGGCTAAAGACAATGTAAAAATAAACTTTACCCTGTGCTTCTCAATGAATCAAGCCCTGTTGGGCGCCCTGGCCGGCGCTACCTATGTTAGCCCCTTCGTGGGCAGACTGGATGACATCGGCCACGATGGCATGCAGGTAGTCAGAGATATTGTTGATGTATTTAAACACTATGAGCTCCCCACCCAGGTGATTGCGGCTAGTATTCGTCACCCTCAGCATTGTGTGGCAGCGGCTAAGGCAGGAGCTCATATTGCCACTGTTCCCTATAAGGTACTAATGCAGATGATACACCACCCACTTACTGATATCGGCGTTACCCGCTTCCTTAGCGACTGGCAACGCGTTTCACAACCGGGGGGTTAACCAACCAAAACTAGGGGGAGGTTACACTATGAACATTAGTGAATTAGCCAACAAGAGTCGAGATGAGTTAATTGAGCTGGCCAAGGAAATGGGTATCTCCAGCTATACCAACCTCAAGAAGCAGGACATCGTCATGCGCTTGCTCCAGGCACATACTGAGCAACAGGGCAACATCTTCTGTAGCGGTATCCTGGAGATTATGAATGACGGCTACGGCTTCCTCAGACAAAGCACCCTGCTGCCCGGCTCAAACGATGTCTATGTCTCCCAGTCTCAAATCCGCCGTTTTAGCCTTCGCAGTGGCGATATAGTGGCTGGTCAGGGCAGGCCACCCAAAAGTGGCGAGAGATACTACAGCCTGCTCCGGGTAGAGGCAATCAATGATATCAACCCTGAGCTGGCTAAATCCCGACCCCACTTCACCGCACTTACCCCCACCTTCCCCGACACATTGATTAACCTGGAGACCTCAAGCAAGGACCTGTCCACCCGACTGCTGAACTTTATCGCCCCTATCGGTCGAGGGCAACGGGGCTTAATTGTCTCACCACCCAAAGCTGGGAAGACAATGCTGCTCAAAGCCATAGCCAATGCTACCACCACTAACTATAATGATATTCACCTTATGGTGTGCCTCATTGGTGAGCGGCCGGAGGAGGTTACTGATATGAAGCGCTCAGTCAAGGGTGATGTGATAAGCGCCACCTTCGACGAGCCAGTAGAGAATCATACCCGCGTCGCCGAGTTAGCCTTAGAAACAGCCAAGCGACTGGTAGAAAGTGGTAAGGATGTGCTTATCCTCCTTGATGGCATTACCCGGCTCACCCGGTCATACAACCTGGCTATGCCTCCCAGCGGTCGCACCCTGTCCGGCGGTATTGACCCGGCTGCCCTCCACCCAGCCAAGCGCTTCTTTGGTGCTGCCCGCAATGTGGATGAGGGTGGTAGCTTGACTATTATCGGCACCTGCCTTATTGATACCGGCAGCCGCATGGATGAGCTCATCTATGAGGAGTTCAAGGGAACAGGCAATATGGAGCTCCACCTTGACCGCCGATTATCGGAGCGCCGTATCTTTCCCGCCATAGATATTCAGCGCAGCGGCACCAGGCGAGAAGAACTACTCCTAGGCGAAGATACTATAAAGCAAGTTTGGCTACTACGGCGCATGGTGTCTATGATTGCCGCTGACTCGATCCAATTTACTGAAACTACCGAACGAGTCCTCGACCGCCTGCGCAAGACAAAAACCAACGCCGAGTTCCTGGCTAGCCTGAGTAAGGAATTATAGGCAACAATTTCCTCCGCTTGACAAGTCCGTATTCTGTGCTATAGTAAGTATTCTATGTTATAGTAATAGGGATTATGGCCAACTTAAAAAGTAACCTTCTTCTCCACAGAAACGAGGGGCAGTAGGTTATATCTTTATTTGGGGGGAAGAAGACTATATTTCGAAGGAGATTAAAGTTCGTTGACAAGGCAGATTAAAATACTGGGTGTAGCCATAACCCTGGGAATAGTGCTGAGCCTGGTATTTACCGGCCTTCCGCTTAATGCCGCCGAAGAGAAGATAAATGAGTGGCAAACCTTTGCCTATCCCGAGGCTGGCTCAGCTGGTGACTGGTTCAGGCAGGGTGCTGCCGAGGATGACGAGCTTATATTCAATATAGGCCCCCTGGCTCAGGCTATTAATGGCAACCTGTACGCCTATGTCCATACCGGTGATAAGCCGAGTGATTATCGGCTGTTCAAGTCCGAGGATGATGGTCGTACCTGGGCAGCCACCGGCTATGAAGAGCTGGACCTGGAGCCGGGTACCCCGGACATTATTGAACCGCCGGGAGCTATAGTTGACATCGCCGTCTCCAGCATTGATGCCTACACCCTGTATATCACCGATGGCAACTATGTCTACAAGACCAGCGACGGCGGTGCTTCCTTTGATTTTGTCGCCAGGGACTCCCTTGAGGAACAGATAATGGGCTGCTGTGGGATGCCTATTACTACCACACCCATTACCTGTATTGATGTCGGCTATGATGCCGACGACAACCCCTTTGTCTTCACCGGCACCGAGGAAGGTGCCAGTGGCAGTGTCTACTGGATAGGTGAAGCCGGATATCCCGCTACCTGGACAGACCTGAACCTGGGTTGCTACAGCACCGGTGATTACGGTGCTTACTCTGTAGGCTGCGCTCCCGACTTTGCCGACAGCAAGAAGACATTCGTTGTCGTCAGCAACACCAGCCAGACCCATGTCATCAGCACCATAGGTGTTAGCTGTAGCTGGACTGAGGTGGCTGAGCTGGCGTGGAACTGTATCCCTGACAATCACTTTAGCATCAATGCCGCCTCCAGGATTGGCTTCCCCGACGACTGGGAGGACACCGAGACCCTGTTTGTCGGCGTCGTTGGTCGTACATTTGGCGGTGATGTCTACCTGGTAACCCCCGAACTGGCTATTGACCTCAATGTCAGGGGCATTAGTACCGGCTGTAAAGGCTTGAAGTACGCCAATATTGCCAGCCTGGATATTGAGGGCAACACCAATGAGGCGTCATTGATAGCCGGGGCTTACGATAATTATGATGACCAAGACCCGACCAATGTCTACTGCAGCACTGATGGCGGCTGGAGGTGGGATGAAAGCGCCAAGGACCCGACCGGTGACGGCATAACCTATGTATTGTGGCATGGCGGTTCGGCACTGGCAGCAACCAGCGGTTATGAATGCGCGGTGTCCATGGGCTGTGGCGGGGAGTTCCCCTGCCAGCTCTGGAACCAGATTTCACTGATTAGCACCGATATCCACTGCGTGATTGCCAGCGACCACTCGCCGGGATACCTCTCCGATGAATCCCACACCCTGTTCATGCTAACTGAACGCAGTGACACTCAGAGCCTGTTCCGGTATGATGGCACCTACTGGGAGAGGGTCTTCTGTAGCACCCTGGTCGACCATGATTATCCCCAGGCTTTCCAGATGGCGTTGGTGTCTCCCGATTTCCTGACCACCAATGCCGTATTTGTGGCTAACAGCGGTTTTGAAATCTGGAGGTCACAGGACGCCGGTTGCAGCTGGGGCCTGTTTACCTTCCCCTGTTACCCCAGACCATATATTTCGGCAATGGTGGTAATAGATGAGGATACCGTTATTACCGGCGGCGCTGGTCCTAATGCCGGGTGGGTCTACAAGACGGAAATGCATGGCTCACGACCCTGGAGTAGATATGAGGTAACCGGTGCCGGCGATGCCCGGTCGTTTGACCTGAAGCCAGGCTATGCCGACCCGGGTAGCATCCTGCTTGGTGATAGCCAGTCCCAGGTCTTCATCTCCGAGGACGGTGGCGAAACCTGGGACCTGGTTGGTGCGGCTATGGTTACTCCCGATGGCTACGACACCTCAGCCGTCTTTGACCCTGGCTATGCCACTAACCACACCATCTACGCTGCTACCGGAAATGTGATAGCCCGCTGTGTTATTGACCCCGGTAAGTACTGGGCTGACCAGGTGTGGGCAGACATTGGCACGGCAACTGTTGACGAGGCCGGTGATGTTTACTGGGGCATAGTAGCTGCCGGCGACACCGTCCTCTATGTCGGTGACAAGGCAACAGTGGCCGATGCCTATCCCCCCATCGGTATTGACAACGGCGGTGTGCTGCGCTCACTTAACCCCGACGCCGAAAAAGCTACGGATGTCGTCTTTGAGCGAATAGCCAACGGGCTTACTGTAAATAAAACAGGGCTAAGTGGTCTACTGCTTACCACCGACGTCAGCGACGGGGGCTGCGCCGAGAATGTCCTCTGGGCTTTTGATTTAGTGACGCCAACACCAGAGTATGATGGGTGCCAAATCGTATGGACTTATGAGGATACCCTGGCGGCACCGGTCATCCCGGAAAGGCCGGCTGATGGTCAGAGGGTGATGAAAACCGACCGGGCTACCCTTAGCTGGAAAGAGCTCTGTGGGGCGGAATGCTATGAGGTGCGGCTCTTTCGCTACTGCCCCGAGTGCCCTGAGGAAAAGATTGCGGTACCCCTTGAGTTTACCTGCCCGGCTGATGACGCCGAGTGTACTACTGGCGAAATCGGCCTTGTCATTGGACCGGAAGACTTTGGACCCGAAGACGGTCTGGAAGCGGGCACAACCTACTACTGGCAGGTAAGGGTGTGTCAAGGTCACCCGACACTGAGCAAGTGGTCAGAAGAAAGGAAATTCACCACCGCCCTGGTGGCTGTGCCTGAACTCCGCTCACCAGAGTGCGGCAGTAAAGATATAATCCTTACCCCTAACTTCTCCTGGGATGAGGTTGAGGGGGCTACCGGCTACGACATTGAGCTAGCCACCACCGAGGCTTTCACCGCCGGTGTGGTTAAGGGGTCGTCAACGGTCAGTGCCTGGGTGGCACCTGAACCCCTGGAGTACGCCACGACCTACTACTGGAGGGTAAGAGCCAAAAAGGAGGATATCTACTCTGACTGGAGGGTATGTATCTTCACCACCATGGAGGAACCGGTAGAGGCAGTACCACCGGAGGTAACTGAACCACCCCCATTAGTCAACCTGCCACCGGGGGAAGAGGAAATCCCCCCCTGGGTATACGCCATAATTGGTGTTGGGGCTGCCCTGGCGGTGGTGGTGATTGTGCTGATAGTCAGAGCCAGACGACCCCGGGTTTAGGCTTTTACCAGACAACCGGCCGCCATTTCAGGGCTCTCTTCTTTTAATTTTAATAACCCCCCACCCTTTATTTTTATTAACCCTATCCCCTGTATCCCCTTCCCCTAATTAAGGGATATATATTTCTTGCATGAAGGGGAATAAATTTTGTAAGAGAGGCTTCGCCTCTCTTTA
>JGI24422J19971_10003102_pt1 | contig 10393 bp, 9 predicted proteins | sample DeeMarSWOR152_54_FD_19971 | JGI IMG/M metagenome (IMG submission 19971)
CTCCCGCCGTTGTCAAACGTTGAAAATTACAGGCGGGTTGTCACTCGTTTTGCACCAAATCCAGACTGTCTTTTACATTTGGGGTCGGCTAGAGCCATAATCCTCTGCTACGAATATGCAAAAATGTATAACGGGTTGTTCTACCTCCGTTTTGAGGATACAGACCCGAGACTGAAAAAATCTGCCATGCAATTCTACGATCTCATAAGGGAGGATATAGTATGGCTCGGATGTGAATGGAATGCCGAATTCATCCAGAGTGATAGACTCCCCCTGTATTATGAACATGCAGAAAAAATCCTCAGGGACGGCAATGCCTATGTTTGCACTTGCAAGCGTAAAGAGTTTCGAGAAAAAGTAATGACAAGGCAGCCATGTCCATGTAGAAGCCTAACACCGGAAGAAAACCTTGCACACTGGAAACATATGCTAGACGGAACTTATGGAGAAGGGGAAGCCGTTGTGAGAATCAAGACTGACTTGGACCACCCGAATCCTGCAGTTCGAGACTGGCCGGCGTTGAGGATCATTGACACAGAGAAATATAGCCATCCAAGGGTGGGCAGCAAATACCGTGTCTGGCCTCTCTACAACTTTGCATGTGGTGTCGATGATCATCTGATGGGCGTAACTTACATCATACGAGGAAAGGAGCATTTAACCAATCAGACACGGCAGGAGTACATGTATCGCCATTTTGGGTGGGAGTATCCTGAGGCTATTCATTATGGCAGACTTAAAATAACAGGGGCTTCTCTCAGCAAATCTGTGATTGTGCAGGGACTTAGGATTGGTCTGTTCAAGAGTTGGGATGACCCGAGGCTTGCCACGTTTGCCGCTTTGAGGAGGAGAGGGATAACGGCTGAGGCTATAAGGCGTCTAATAATTGATGTTGGCCCTAAGACCGCTGATGTGACGCTGAGCTGGGAGAACCTCTACGCTTACAATCGGAAAATAATTGACCCCGTCGCAAATCGATACTTCCTTGTGCGCGACCCGAAAAAATTGATGGTAAAAAAGGTTCCACACGCATTTACCGCTAAGATTCCTCTGCATCCAGATAAGGCGGAAAAGGGCTTTCGTTGCTTTGAGATAAAACCCAAAGAGGGCATTGCATCTTTCTGGATTTCCAGCGACGATTTGAAACTTATGGAGAAGCATACAAAAATACGTTTTATGGGATTGTTTAACTTTCAGGTTGAAAAGGTTACAAAGCATGGTGTTGTTGCGGTTTTTCATAGCCCGTCTCATGAAGAAGCGAAAAAAGTTGGCGCTACCTTGATTCACTGGCTTCCATCTGGTACGGGTATTCCATGCGAAGTTGTGATGACAGATGCTTCTGTGGTTAAAGGCATTGCTGAAAATTCATGTAAGGAGTTGCATCCAGATAACATTATTCAGTTTGAACGTTTTGGTTTCGTTCGAGTTGATAATGTAGATAAGAAGTTAACTGTGTATTTTGCTCATCGATAATTGAAATGATCTTAAGGCCTAGAACTGCACACACATAAACAATATTGATAGTTTTCAGTTCATAAATAGAAGCCGAGGGATTAAGAAATTGGAAGAGGAAAACCTTGTCGAAATCGGAAGGGTGGCTCACTTCTACACGAGGATAGGTGTCGCAGTCATAGAGTTGACGGCATCCATCTCTGTTGGAGATAAAATTCTCATTAAGGGAACAAACACAAACTTCGAGCAAACCGTTGAATCCATGCAGATAGAGCATAAAGAGGTCGAACATGCAGAGACCGAACAGAGCATCGGACTGAAACTAAAAGATCGTGCAAGAGAAGGCGATGTCGTCTACAAGATCCCATAGGCAACAGACGCCCGCTAGCACAAGCACATTTGAATCGCATGTACTGCTAGAAGCCCCGTTTTGAACCACTTTAGAAGTAGATATTACAGACTCTTTTAAGGCGTACGAACACGCAACAGAAGAACCACTCTCAGAAGAAGAAAATCTCCGCCAACCAATCAAAATCCATATAATCCATGTTCAAGAATTTAGAATAATCACCGCGTAAACAGAACCCAAACAAACGCCTAAACAAAAAACAAACCCAAAGAAACAAACAGCACCCAACCCGCCATTACCCTCATCTATCTAGAGGTCTCACAAAAATTTTTTCACAAACAAAAAATAACGTAACAAATACACGCAAAACCATTTTCACTTAGACCCAGATGTTTGACTTGACGGTTGAGACTTTTCCTTCAACTTTCTCTTTTTTCTTTCATACAGGTCCACGGAGAGTATGACGAGGAAGGGCGCCAACAGGTAGAGAGCAGCTAGCAATGGATTTCTAAGCCAAACAGCCGCTCCAAAAATCTGCTGCACAAACTCTTCTCCAAATGCAAAAGACAAGATATTCTCAGATTCGACGGCTAAGAAGCTCAGTATCATAACAACAACAAATTGCAAAGAAGCACTCTTCTTTTTCAAGATAATTGACGGAATAAGAGACGTCATCACCCAAATCCAAGCGAAAGCGTACAAAAATCCAATGCGATCCATAACACGAGGCGTCAGTAATTCTTGAATCGATGGAAAAAATGGACCAATAGATTGGACAACGCTGATAACAGCTACGCTGGTAAACATTTGATAAGTAATCAGTAAGACCCATATACTGGATATGTAAAGAGGGGTCGTTAAAGTAGCCCTCACCATGAGATCATCGCCTTCCAATAGAAAGGAAACCGACAAGACGGACGTTGCTTCCGCATTCAGCGGATACGATTACCAATTCTTCCAAAGACACATTTCGAACCCTAGTTTCTAGGATGCTGTAAAAACTTTCGGTTTCATCTTCAAGAGAAATCGTGCCCCGCCGATTAGGGCAAGAGAAATCTTTATTTCCCTTAATTTTTGTCAGGCCTATTGTGCGTACTTGATTTTGCTTCAATTCTTGTCGCTCCACTTGAAAGCTCTCCAGTGTATATATACACAGAAAATTATAAGAGAGTATCTTAAATATTACGATGCAATTATTATGTTTCAGAATCTTTCTTGAAAGGTGATTGAGATCGGGAGCCCCGTCAAGCCAAATTATGAGAGCTAGAAAAAGAAAGTTTTAAACGAACATTAAGTAATAAGCTATCAGCGTTTGACGTAAAACTGCCAACACTAGTTCATTCATTGTTCGGTTGGAGAGAGAATGTCTGAAACTTCAAAAGCTGAGCGGGCTGAGGTTTACAAAGACCACCGCGTCCAATTGTTTCTCAGCAAGTTCGTAAGTGGGGAGCTTAGTGAATTGAACCCGGTTTATGATCCCGAGTATGGGTATAAGTATCCAGTTGTTGAAGCGATTGTAGGTGAAGCCCGTATCACGGAGGAGTTTTTGAGGCGCCTCTTTGAAGTCGGCGTTCTGAAAAGAAAACTCTACGACAAGATTGTTTATTGTCCGCATTGTAGTTCAGCCAACGTCTCAGTTCATTACTGCTGCCCTCACTGCAAGTCGTTTGACATTAGGAAAAGTTCGTTAATCGAACATGTTCCATGCGGATACATCGATACTGAAGAGCACTTTCAAATAAAAGGAAAGCTCACGTGTCCAAAATGCCACAAAGAATTGACCAAACCGGATGTGGACCATAGAAAAGCAGGTGTGTGGTGCACCTGCAACGAGTGTGGCAAGAGCTTTGACATTCCGGTTCCATCTCATTTCTGTCGTGAATGCCATCGAATCTTCAGGTTTGAAGAATCCATTTACAAAGACGCATATTCTTATACCCTGAATCAGAACGTAATGCAGGAAACGGGACTTGGTTTGTTTCTGATTGCCCCCATACGAGAGTTTTTGCAGGGTCGTGGATTCGAAGTAGAAAGCCCTGGCTTCCTAAAGGGGAAATCTGGTGCGAGTCACATGTTTGACATCAGGGCTTCACGTGGAGACGGGTCTCGAAACATAACCGTGATCGACCTCGCAGCAACAACTGATGGTGAGGTTTCTGAGCAACCGGTCATTGCAATGTTCGCTAAAGTTTTTGATGTCAATCCCCATAGAGCATGTTTGATCGCAGTTCCGAAAATGTGTGAAAGTGGGAAAAAGCTGACTGCTCTTTATAAGATTAAGTTGATTGAAGCGAAAGATCAGAAGGGCGTGCTAAAGGCTTTAAAAGCATTGATCAGTTAGAATGGTCTTAGTTGAAGCTAAGTTTTNACTTCCAAAGTAAACGGAAGTTTTTTCCTCTATTCTCTCAAGTCTAATCGATTCATTTCATAACTTCACAAAAAATGTTTGATGCATAATGACGATTATACAAGGCCTAAGACAACAATTATTATGTTGCTTAAGCTTTGAAGATTGCGTCTAAGCCTGAGGAGACCTATAATAATCAGCAAGCTTTGTCCCCCTGCTAGTTACAATGTTAATGTGATACGTACTGCCTAAATCCCAGTCGTAGGTGACATTCAACCATTCATGCTCGCCTACTTCCAGCTTGAACTCAAGTGGTGTGAACAACCGTGATGTGCGATTCACATAGACGGCGGATACTTTGATTGATATCTTACCCACATTGCGAAGATAAACCGCAATCTCTCCTGCCTTAAACCACACATCCTCTATGATGAACCGTTCACTCATATTTTCGCGAAGATTTTCGGTGATGAAATACGTGGCGGTTGTTGCAATTGACATAGCAGCAACTGCGATAACCATCAGCAATAGATTGCCTAAAACGGAGCTGATTCCCCTTTTATTCAACAATATCTTTTTCACTTCTTTTCACCGCTACAAGATGAGTTTAAAGACCAGATACCCCGACGTCAGAAGGATGACGCAGTGTTTTAGACCAGCACTAACGGTTCCTTCACCCATCTTTCCAGCTGTGAGACCACTGAAGGAAGCTTGAATCACGCTCATATGAAAGAACATTCTTAAAGTACTCTCTGGCGTCAAGAGGACTGACCCTGAAATTGGGAGTTCTCCCATCTGGAAAAATAAGCTTTTAAAGAGCAAGACCACGGTGAAGAGGAAAACGTAGAAAGCAACGTAAACGATTGCGACATAGGGTCTCGTTTGAGCTCTGCATTCTTTGTCTAACATTAAAGTTGACTGGACAAATTTACCCATTGGATCGAAGACTTTTTCAATGCGTCCCCCTGACCGACTGGCCTCCACAACCAGCGGGACTGTTCGTCGCATCATCACGGTGTCAACACGCTTGCCGAGGGATTCAAACGCTTGTTCAAATGACATTCCCCAAGACATATGAGCCACCATCTTCTTCAACTCCTTAGTTAAGGGTCCATAGCTTCTTTTGGAAGCTTCTTCCAATGCTTGTGGCAAGGTCATTCCAGTTTGTTGAGCTTGAACAATGCTTCGGAAAAGGTCAGGCAGGTGTTCATCTATGGATCTCCTCCAACGATAATCGATATAATCTAGCACCGCCGGAGGAAAAATGGTAACTACCACTGCCAGCAATATGTATTCGTCAAAGAGTGGGCTATCCAAAAGTGTTATGTATGCACTTATGATTATGGCTCCACCTAAAATACTGGACACAATCCAAGCGATTTTCTTCTCCCACTTTTCAATTCTAGGCATACTCACCGCCTTGGTGAAACGGCATCTAAAATTATCAAAAATACGGCTGATCCCACCGGTATGCCAAGGTATGTCAGAAGATATAGCAACAAACGAGGATTGAGTAATCCTTGTCCTCCTCCACCTAACATCGCCATTACTGCAAGCATCACGACGAAAATGAGGGGACCTGCAACACACAGAGTAACGTAAAACTCCGCCAAAATTCCAAGGTTATCAGAGAATCGACGCATAGCAATTCGTTTTAATTTCATGTATTGACGCGATCGAGCCACAAGATACTTCGTTAAGCTTCCTCCAGAGCGAATAGTAGCGATGAAGCCTTCAAGTAGCTCTTTAAACTTTATAGAGGGTGTTCGATTAGAGGTCGACTCCAAGGCCGAAAAAATGTCAAAGCCGAAGAGTTCCACATCTCGTATTACGGTTTTAGCTTCATTTGAAACCGCCAGTGGGGCGTCAACCTGGGCCAAGGAACGAAATATATGATCAGGAGGCACTCCTGCACCGGCTAATATTGCCATGTAGCCTGTGGTGAAGGGAAGTCCATCCTCTAAGTTTCTTTTCAAACTATCTGCGCGATAGATGGGATAGACGTAAAAACCGATGATCGATGAGGCTCCGGCGAACAAGCTTGCTCCTATTCCAAAGAGAAGCGAAGAAATTGAGGGAAAATTAAGAATTGAAAATAAGATAAGGGAAAATATTGTAAGAAAGGAAATGGAAACCAGCAGAGTCATAAGAATCGCTAAGCTAACGTATGCCCTGAAGCTGATTCTCATTCCTGATTTCTGTAAGTTTTTGTCCATATCTCTAAACAGATGTAAGAATCGGGCGGTTTTTTCCCCAACAACTCGATAGGCAAGCATGTATGCCTTATTGAGGCTCTTTTTGGTGTCGCCCAAACTCAATGCGCTCCCATCCTTGCTTTTTGATAAATGCGTATAGGATTGGCGGAGTATTCTCGAATTACGGCAGCAACATCAGTATATCCACGAATTTCATTTTTCACCATCCATTCTAACACTGTTTTTCTTCGATAGAGCTCCTCTTGAATTTCCTTGGAATCAAGCCCCAGTTTTTTCATGTTTCTCTCCAAAATGTGGCTTCGCCCGGAATACAAGAAAACATCGTGCTTCGCATCCCATCGATACACATCATTTGTTAGAAGCTCCTTTGTCTTCGGATCCAAAGCCACAACCTCGGTCACGGTGAGAGCTCTTCTAGCGGGTTTCCCTTCGATCTCAGTCCGCAACTGAATCATCACCACATCAATCATAGAGAGGAGAGACCGCGGGATACTCATGGGCTCAGACTCCAAACGGTGAATAACGGCATCCATAGATTCAGCATGAACAGTACTCATGCCTAAATGCCCAGTGGCCATCGCCTGAAAAAGAGTGTAAGCCTCTTCGCCACGGACTTCACCTACAATGATATAGTCAGGTCTCTGCCTCACCGCCGCCTTCAAAAGATCAAACAGTGTAATGGCTCCCGTCGCTTTCTGTTCGTATAAAACCCCAGGTCGCACAATGGATGGAATCCAATTTTCATGAGGCAAATTAAGCTCAGCGGTGTCCTCTACGCTCACAATTTTTAATTCAGGCTTTATGAACATCGATAGACAGTTGAGCGTAGTCGTCTTCCCTGACGCCACTCCNCCTGCTACGAGGACAGACGCTCGATTTTCAATGGCATACCAGAAATANGCNGCCAGATCCAATGAAAGAGTGTTGAAGGAAATCANATCTGAAATGGTGAGTGGATCCGCGCGAAACCGACGAATCGTAAATGTTGAGCCTCTTCTAGTGACTTCGTTTCCATAAGTGAGTTGGATACGACTTCCATCTGGCAAGGAGGCATCAAGCATTGGACTCGCGATAGAAACATTCTTTTTGGCGAGGTAAGCTAGCCGAATTATAAACGAATTCAGTTCGTTAACATCCTTGTATATGATGTTTGTAGGCAGAGACTCGTATTCTCTGTGCCAAATGTATATGGGAATGTTGACGCCGTCAGCAGAAATATCTTCGATCAGATGATCTTTCATAAAAGGGTCAATTTTCCCGTAGCCAATGAAGTCACGTACGATGTAGTACATGAACTTGTCGATAGCTTCCTCAGCAATCTTTAAGTGATAGCCCTTTATGACTTCTCGAACTTTATTTTTCAGATACTCCGCAGCCCTTTCTCTCGTTTCAAGGTCTTTAAAATTGACATTTATCTCCTCCATCAGAAGAGCTTTAATCTCTTTGAGCTGGGCCTCTTCTTCTTCAAGAAGCGTAGGCTCAATTATTTCATACAACATCTTCTGTGTATTGGGCTGCCTAACAACTGCAGCGTAGACGTAGGGCTCATTTATGGGATAAACTTCTCGAAACACAGAAGGCTCTTTTTTTTTCACTGCCTTTGCTTCATGTACCATTTAGCGTTCACTCTCGCCGACCTCATTCTTTTTGGGGATGCGTTTGCTATAGGCGAATGTACATTCACGAGAATAGTGTGTAACAAGACTTAATAAACTCTATGAACGTTAAATCACTTAAGTTTCCACTTACACCAACATTTTGTTGACATTCGAGATTCTGGAAAATAGCGTCTGCAAATGTTTTTTATCCCCTTTCTAACGGTAACAATAAGATATTTTTTAAGGCGTCCCCGCTCTACATATAGATGTTTCCTTGAGGAGGCAGGTTAGATGGAACAATGGTTTGTGAATCGCCGTAAATCTAAGGTTTTAGATCTTGCATATCGGCAGATGACGCTTGCTATCGACACTGTTAATGAACTTGAGAGATCTATCATTGCAGCCTCGAAGAGAAACAAAGAAAAAGCGAAGAAGTGTGTAGAACGACTCTTTCCTATAGAGGAGGAAATTGACAACCTTAGAAGATCAGTGTTCGAGGAGTTAACGAGGGGAAGTCTACCATCTAATGATCGTGAAGATATCATGCATTTGGTCAAGAGACTTGATGTGATGGCAGATCACGTGAAGGATTCTTCAAGGAGCGTTTTGGTCCTAATTGAGGCTGAGGTACCAGAAGAGATTTGGGGTATGTATGTTGACATGGCTGGCAACCTAGTGGATTGCGCCTCTACCTTACGAAAAAGCCTTGAGAAATTGGGGAGCGCTCCGCATGAAGCGAGAGCTCTTTCACAAAAGGTTGACCAAGTAGAGAAAAAGGTTGACGCCCAATATTTAGAAACTAAAAGGTTACTCCTTAAACACGGTAAAGATGTCAATCCTGCTACATTAATGATACTTAAAGATTTATTGGAGTCCATGGAGGAAGTAGCAGACAGCTGCGCTGACACTGCTGACTACGTCAAAATATTGACTGTTGCTCGAGAAACTGCCTAAGCAAAGTTTGTTCACCTCATTAGACGTTTAGGCCGCCCAAAAAGGAGATTTGCGTCTCATCACGTCGACAAACTCGTTCAGAACTTCAAGTCCTTCTGTGGATAAGCGATCTCGGAATTTTGCTAGTAATGTTTTCGCGTGTTCTTCCGGAACTTTAACGTAAAGTACATCCTTCTCGTAGATGTGCCTTCCCACAATAGGTTTATCTAGCGAGATAGCTACTTGCATTCCAGTTTTTGCTTCTGAGACGGCTTCTCCACGATCTTGAATTTGAATTATTTCGCCGATATTACTTCCGTCTTCTCTAGCAAGCGTATATTTAGGTTTGATCTGCCCAGCTAAAACCTCGATTCCTACTATAGCAGGCTTGGCCCGCCTAAACACATAGCCGGGAAGAAGCTTCATTTTGCCAGGCTTGATCAATCTGTCGAATTCTTGTTGAAGACGTGCTTCTCTCTTGCTTCTCGCCCATTTGGTGTAATCGTCGATCAAATGATAAATAATGTTGTGCTGGAATATCGGAACTCTTCGATTTCTTGCTTCTTCTTCCGCGTCTGGTAGTGTCTTTACGTTAAAGGCTATGATAACTCCGTGAAGTGGTTCGTGTTCCTTAACNACAACTGCCTCCATAACATCTCGTTTAGAAACATCGCCAACGTCTGCCAATCGTATTGGAACATTGCTTCGCCTCAGGCTGTCAGCAATTGCCTCAAGAGAACCTAACGTGTCAGTTTTTAGCACAATGCCTTCTATATCGGTGGCAATTCTAATTTTTTCTATCTCCTCAGAAACAGCTTGGACATATTTTTCAAGTTTGTTTTCGGATGGAACTACATATAATGGTGCGCCAGCTAGAGCATCTTCAAGATTTGGCGCGGCTATTTTTATTCCAGTTGCAGCTGAAACCGTGTCTACTGAGGAGAATTTATCTCGGGGGTCTCTGATTTCGTCAAGCGGTTTAGGCACAAGTGCTGCGCGCACCCTAGTTACGAGGGGCTTTTCTTTCCCTCCAACAACGATGATGTCTCCTTTTCTGAGCACGCCGTCATAGATAACAGCGTTAATGGTGATTCCAAGCCCAGGTTCCTCCTTGACTTCTAGGACTGTGCCTTTTGCTGAGCCTTTCGTCACTTTCAGTCGGTCTCTCAAGAATTGTTGAGTTAAACCGACTAGAACTGCTAGAAGCTCGGGTATGCCCTCGCCTGTTTTAGCGCTCACTGGAACAACAGCCGCCGTTTGAGTGAAATCAGATATTTTATCAAAGCGGTCTGCTCGGAAACTAATTCTAGAGAATGTTCCCAGAATTGTGTAGAGGCGTTCGTCAAGGTCTTGACGAACGTAGGGGTCTTGGGTTTGATATGATGTAAGAAATGGCTCGTTTGGTTTGGATTTCCAGCCGGGTATGCGGTCGATTTTGTTTGCTGCGACGAGAAACGGGGTTTTTCTTGCTTTGAGAATTTCAATACACTCATAAGTC
>JGI24422J19971_10003103_pt1 | contig 10393 bp, 13 predicted proteins | sample DeeMarSWOR152_54_FD_19971 | JGI IMG/M metagenome (IMG submission 19971)
AAAGAATCAGAAAACGAATTGGTAGTTGAAACCCGAGCACCTACATCGGTAGGACTTGTTGAAACCACATATTCTTTATATGATGAGATTTATGCGAGACTTACTCAGCTCGGATTCACCGTAGATAATATAAGCCAAACAGAACTCAACATTGGAAACTTTTCACAGTATGATGTTGTATATCTTCCATCAGCTTGGTATGATAATGATTATTCTGACCCTTCAGCCTTTGATGCTGCTTACTTAGACTTCAGAACTTACGTTAGTCAAGGCGGCGGATTAGTAGTAGAACAACCAAACCCAGATACGCCGAGTTCCCCCTCGCTCTTACCTTATACCGTGACATTTGACGAAAGCATGGCTTTTGATGGTGAAGTCGTATTTTCAGGACACCCTATTACAGAAGGTTTGACAGACGCGGATATGCCTGGTGGAACGGATGAAATTACTTCTTATGACACTGACCATTATTTAGAACTTGCACAAGATGATACTACAGGTTATCCGACCCTCCTTGTACTGATCCACGGTTTAGGAAAGATCGCCATCCACACAGCAAACAGTGCTATGAGCGTTATACCAACATACCAAATATCTAACACAACTCTATCCAGAATAATAGAATGGACAGCTGGAGAGCTTAGTTTCAGCGATGTTAGTTCTAGGATTCTTTTCGACGACGCTCACGATACTGGTGGGGACATAGGGCTTGACACAAGTCATGTGGTCATGAATGAGACGATGTATGAGAGAGGGTTCAAGGTAGGAGTTTTCCAGAGCGGGACCATAAACCCGACCCTCCTGGCAGACTACAGCATACTCATAATAATAGACATTGAAACAGCGTTGTCATCCTTTGAGATAACAACCATACAAGACTTCGTGAACGATGGAAACGCCCTCCTATACATAAACGAATGGACAGGCGCATGTTATGAGCAAAGTTTAGGAGACACACTCTCAATTTACGGAATCGGGCATGATAGTTCGATTGTATCATATAGCGGTCCCGCCTCAAACTTCACTTCTCACCCGATAACACAAGGAGTTTCAATGATAGACTATATGGCTGGTGGTGCGCTCAAAGTTTTATCTCCTGCTGTTACTATCATGATGGATGATACAGCTGATAATAACCCGCTTATGGCTGTTTACAAGGATACGGGAAGAATCGTGGCAATAGGCGACTCTGGTTTGTGGCGTGATTCTTATATCGGTAATCATAACAACAGCTTGCTTTTGAACAACACTCTTGACTGGCTTAAAGAGGATGCGCCGACGGTCACTGTTACTTCGCCTAACGGCGGTGAAACCCTCAAAGGTATGGAAACCTTGTCATGGACTGCTTCTGATGCTGACGGAGACTCTTTAACATACAGCGTTTATTACAGCTCTGATAACGGTACAACTTGGGCTCTTTTAGCTTCTGGGTTAACAACAACGAGTACTAGTTGGGATACTACGACAGTTCCTGACGGTGAAGGATACCTAGTTAAAGTGGTGGTTAGCGACGGAACTCTTACAACAGAAGACAGTTCAGACGATGGCTTCACAATACAAAACGAAGAAGAAGGAACAGACTGGGCTCTTTATGGCGCCATAGCTGCAGCAGCGTTCTTCGCCCTACTCGCAATAATTATCTTTATAAAGAAAAAATGATGAACGAGGAAAAGCTTTGAACACGATGCGAAATCTCCCCTCTAGCTAAAAGCTAAGGTAAAACTCTGACCAATGATCAGAGAAAAGGATGGTTAGATCAACCGTCCAAAAACCTTTCCTTTTTTTGTTTCTTGAAATCTGTCTTGTTGACCTGTAGGTTCGACAATTTGTTTTTTCGGAAAATTAAGCCTTTTTCTCCGAGTTTATTTAATCCGAATGAATGAATTCGATTAGTTCGGCTTTGCCGTCTTTTGTAATTAGGAGTTTTCCTTTTCTCTTGAATTGATATGGTTCGTTTATGGTAAACTCTGTTTCAAGCCATTGGATAGCTTCAAATTCGATGATCGTGTCGTTGTTTTTTGTCTGTTTTTCTGAAATGACTTTGAAAGAGTCATAGTTGATTCCGATGATCGTTTCATGAACGTCTTTGATAAAGGCGTCTGATTCCATAACTTGTTTCCATCGTTGTTTTCGTTCTTCTTCTATTATTTTTCTTAATGATTGTTCAACCATTTTTACTAACTCTTCAGTCGTGAACTTCATTATAATCTCATTATTCATATTTTAGCGGAAAGCTTGGCTTGGCTTGGGTTTGATGGTTGTTTTTAAGTTATATTACCCATTTGTCTGTGGCGTTTTTATAGCCTGGATCGTCCCATTTGTCGGTTGCGGGGAAGTTTATAGGGGGAGAAAGTGGAGGCCAATCTGGTTCGGGCTTGTAATCGGTTCGCACCATTTTTCCCTTGTTCCAAAAGCTTTGAAATTCGTCAGAATACTTGGTTATGGCTGTAACATAAATCGAATCTTTCTCTAGCGATGGGTTAAAATCGCTTTTACCCCGATCATCTGGATTAAAAGCTACAAAACACGTAGGTTCGATCTTGAGGCCGTCAATTATACCTTCTTGGTATGTTTGCCGGTTATGCATTATGCGAACACCGTAAACATTTCCAAGAGGTTCTGGAAAGAAATGAAAACTCATGAGTACAACGATGATTTTTCCTCTTAATTCGCCGATTGTGGGCCAAGAAATTTCTGGGGTTTCGGTTCCACCGAATTGTTCTGAATACTCGCCGAAAGTGTAGAGTCTTTTTGCAGTGTTTTTAGCGCCTTTATTATGTTCGAATGCGTTTGATATCTGTTCGTTTAGTCGGATAAGTCCGAAGTTTTTGTGTGGGCGGTTATTAAAATTTGTTAGGTCTCTTTTTATGTCTATAAAAACGGTGATTGGTGCGTGGTCTGGGTTGTTTTTTGACCAGTCGTTTATTACTCGTAGCCAGTCTTCTAGGTTATTGCCACTTGGATTTCCGTCTTTTTTATGGCTTACGTCGTCACCGGGATACCAATGGCCTATCTTGAAGTTTGCTTTGCCTCCAAAGAGTTTTATTCTGGCGAAAAATCTCTTGATTCTTTCGATTATGGTCCAGATATCGTGGATATCAAGCTCGAAGCCTCGGATTCCGTAATCAAGTTGGCGTTTTAACGACCATTTATAGGAATTGTGTGTGGTCATAAAAATGCTTTTATTATAAGGCTGATCGTCAAAATTCCTATTACCCATTTTTTCACCCCCTTATTCATTCAATAAATGTAACCGAGTAAGACCGGTTTTCAGCAAATAGTATTTTTATAGTTTTGGTATAGTGTAGGAAATTATCTCATTCGAATATAATTTTAACTTGTTTAATTCTTTTCGGCTTAATTCTTTAGGGTGAGTGATCGCGTATAATAGGGGGTTTTTAAAAGAAATTCGGAACAAAAAATGGGGACAAAAATAGCACTTTTCCTTCTAGGTGTGAGTTAAAGGTGTTTTCTCTTTGGTTTAATTTTTTGGTCATTTCTTTGTTTATAGGGTGTTTTTTTCTAAGTAGTACTTTTAAGAGGTTGAGATGGGAAAGGCGGAAGGAAAGGATTATGGAAAGCGTTTTAGAGCGTTTAAAAGCTAAAGTGGTAAAGTTTGGGTATTAGGGTTTCTTTTCTCTATTTTTTATTTTTAGTTTTTTTGTTCGTTAATTTTATTTTAAATCGGTTTTTTTTCTGGGTTGGTTTTTTCTTTTTTTTGGGGGGGGAGTATTTGCACTATTTGTAAAATCTTTGCTGGAACGTATTCCTTTTTAAAGTCCTTGAAAATAGTTTTCGGGCTTTGATTGACTTGGGGTTTTAACCTTCACTAGGTGTGGCTGTTGTGTTTAGGTTTGTCGGTCTTTTTTTGTTTCTTCTTGTGGTTCTAGGATTCCTTTTTTTCTGAATCCGAGGTATGAGCCTATTATGCACCATGTGTAGAACCATCCGATGAGGATGAAGAATAGTATTATGCGTGTTATTGAGTCCGCCATTTCTTCGTTGTTCCAGATCCAGAAGTCGCCGGGTTCGTATTTTATGATGTTTTCTAGGAAGAATTTTTTTGTGTCTGGTTCGAGGGGTATGAAGATTATGAATATAAAGGAGAGGGCTAAGGCGAGGTATATTAGGTCGTGAAGGATTTCTAGGATTTCTACTTTCCCAAGGGTTTCTTCTATTCTTAACCTTCCTCCTACCATTTGCCAGGAAAAAAATACTCCGGTTATTCCTGATAGGATGAGAGCTGTTATTATGTCGAGGTGATACAAGTTTTTAGCATCTCCTTTTTTAATCAGTGGAAAAAATCGGAGAGTTTTATAGTTGTAATAGGGGAGATGTTTTTTAGGAGTATTTATTATTCAATTTTTTTTGGTGTTTAAATTTTTTGGCGGTCTATTTTTAAATAAGTTTTCGGAATATTTTTTTAAATTATTTTTTTTCTTTTTGTACGGCTTGTTTTATGGCTTGTTTTTTTTGGTTGGGTGGTTTTGTTTTTGAAGTTGAAACTGTTTTCTTTGCTTGTTTCTTGTCCTCGTTGGCGTGAGAGGGATGCTGCTTCTGAGCTTTGGTATGTTTTGACGAGTGATCTTGGGGAGGATGATGTTAATGTTGAGGTTACAGAGGTTCCTGGTTTGATAGCTGCTTTTAGTAGTTCTGGTCCTTTTTCGGTTATTTCTCGTTTAAGAAAGATGCTTGAAGAGGGTTCTTTGAATTTGTCTCTTTGTTTGAAGTTTGTTCCTTTGGAGGTTGTTGTTCCAACGAATTTGGATAGGATTAAGGAAGGTGTTGAGAAGCTTAAGCATAAGATTTCTCGGGATGAGAAGTGGCGGGTTACTTTAAGGAAGCGGTTTACGGGTCTTGAGGGTGATGAGGTGATAAGAGAGGCTGCGGATCTTATAGACTGGGGGGTGGTCGATCTTAAAAATCCTGATAAAATTCTAAGAATAGAGATAATGGGGGGTTGGACGGGCATCAGTATACATTCACCAGAAGAAGAGCTTTCAGTACGTAAAACATAAGATTATTAAGATTATTTGTTTTTGGTGTTTTTAAACCAGCAAAAGTATTCGTTTTTTTCAGTTTTTTCATGCTTTTTCTAGGGCTAGAAGGGCTATTTTTTCTAGTATAAGTTCGGTTATTGCTTTGTTTAAGGCTTTTTCTGTTTTTTCTTTTGCTGTTGCTTCGAGCATTTTTTCTGTTATGTTGAATTTTTTAAGTATAATGTTTCGTTTTTTTTCTGTTATTTCTAAAACTTTTTGTGATTCTTTTGCTTTTAAAAGTTGTAAAAGCTTTTTTATCACGTTTTTATGGTCTTTACTATTGTTGTTGTTGTTTTCTTTTTTTTCTTTGGTGATTATGATTGCTGCTATTTGTTTGTTTTCTGGTTTTACTCCTAAGAGGCTTATAGCTTTCCCTATTTGGCGCTGTCCTGAGGCGTAAAGCATTATTTCCATGTTGATTTTATCTGCGATGTTTCTTTTTTCTTTAAAGGCTTTGAGGGCGTGGTAGGCGCTAATATAGAGGTGTTGTTTTGTGGCGATTAGGTTGCTGTTAAAGAGTTGAATTGTTGTAGAGTGGGTTTTTTCTATCTTTTGAAGCTCTTTTAATAAGGTTTCAACGTCTTCTATTTTTGCGTTTTCAAACCCTGTAACGGTTATCTTTTCCAAGTTTTTCGACCTCTAAACCAAAAAAAGATTAATATTTATTTTTATTTTTAATTAGTTTGGATTTTAAAAATAGTGGGGTTTTTTCTGGTGGAAGATCAGAATTTTGAGTGTTTGGGGTGGAATGAAGCGTATGAATTGACTTTAAACCTTTGTGTGAAGTTGAGGGAAGATGGGTTTGAACCTTCTTTGATTGTAGGTATTTCTAGGGGGGGTCTTGTTCCTGCTAGGATAGCTTCTGATTATTTTGGTCGGGATATTCACCTTACTATCGTTAAGGTGGAGTTTTACTCAGATGTTGCAAAAACACGGGATAAGCCTGTTATAAGCGAAGGACTTCGGGTAGATGTGAGAGGCGAGAGTGTTTTACTTGTGGATGATGTTGCAGATACTGGTAAGAGTCTTGCCTTGATTTATTCTTTGCTGAAAGAGAGAGGGGCAAAAGAGGTTAAAATTTTAACTTTGTATAAAAAGCCTTGGACTATAATTGATCCTGACTATTATGCTAAGGAAACAGAAGTTTGGGTGATCTTTCCTTGGGAAGTTTTAGAGACATTGCATCTCCTTTATGAGAAGATGAAAGCTGAAGGAGGGGAGGAAAAGGAGATAGAAAAGGTTTTATTAGAGACGGGTGTATCGAAAAAACTTGTAGAGTTTTTCCTGGTTAAAAATAAAAAGACTGCTTAGTCTTCTAAATTTTTACTAGTATTCTCTTAGTTTTTTGTATTTGTTTTAAGCGTTTTTTTGGGAGTTTTTTATTATTTTTTCTATTTTTTCCGTTATTTCTTTCATGATTTCTTTTGGGTCTCCTTTTCCTTTGAATCCTGCTGCTAAGATGTGTCCTCCTCCTCCGCCTTGAAACTTTTCTCCTGCTTTTTCCATGATTTTTCCTAGGCTAAATCCTTGTATTTTTTTCATTTTTGGGTTTGCTCTTGAGCTTGCTCTTACTTCATTTTTTCCTTTGTCTGCGATTATGATTGCGACGTCTGCTCCGAGATCTATGAGAGCTCTTGCGGCGGAAGCTTCGTAAGTGCTTACTTCAGATGTTACAAGTAGTAGATCGTTGATTCTCTTAATTTTTGTTCTTTGACTTGCTTTTAGACGGGCGATTTTTTCGGATATATCCATCTCTGAAACAAAGAGAGATAGGGCGTCATCATAATTAACTCCACTTAGAATGAGGTCTGAAACTATGGAAAAAGTGTTAGAACTTGCGAAGCTAAAACGGCGGGTGTCAAAAATTATTCCCGCAATTAAGGCGAAAGCGCTTTTTGGAGAGATTTTTACTCCTAGCATTTTGAATAGCTGGTAAATAATTTCGGAGGTGGAGGATAGTTCTTCTAAGATTATAAAATAGTCAGTTATTTTAGGAGTTTGTGAGTGGGGTTCGTGATGATCAATTATCACTGTTTCTTCAGCAAGTTCTACTAGAGGGGACATGGATCCTAATTGGACTAGGTTGTTAGCGTCTACAATAAAAAGAAGGTCTAAGTTTTTTTCAAGGGGTTCTGTTGTCACTTTCGTATCTGTATAATCTTTTAAGTAGGAAGCAGGGTTGTTAATTGAGTCGGCGAAAATTTCAACACTAACTTGGGGGTTTAGGTTCTCTAGGAGTTCTTTTAAAGCTATTGCTGATCCTAGCGCGTCAGGATCCGCGTTTTGGTGGCATGAGACGCCTATAAAAGCTTTTGAACTGCTTTTTATTTTTTCTAGACTGTTTCGAAACTTATCGAGAAATGCTTTTATTTTTTCTAAGTTTTTCAAGCAGTTCACCAATAGCTGGATCCATCTTTTTCAAAGCATAGTTTACTGATTCTTTAGCAAGCTTTTTTTCATCAATTTTGGAATCTTTAGCTAAAGAGAAATTGACATCAATAGTTAGGTCTACGCCTTCATTAATTACAAATTCACAACTTATTTGTAGGTTTTTTATTTCAACCTTTTTTACACACGCAAAAATATGCTCTTTTACTGCGTTTTCCGCGATCTCAAAAAGAATCTCAAAATCCTTAGAGGGTTTCTTTTTATTTTGCAGAATAGGCGAATCAGCAACCAAGATTTTAACCGCCCATATCAGGACCGTCTACTCCTTCAAAGGGTGGGGCCTGTTGAACGATTTTCTCTCTCAAAGAAGTCAGCTGGGTTTTTGCGTTCTCAAACTGTTTGCTATACGTTTTTAACCTAAGTTCCATTGTTTCTTTACTGTCAATTAACTCTTTTTTAACGTCTTCAACATTTGATTTGATGAGAATTGCGCCAACAGATTTGTACACAGAATCATCAGACTGAAGCTTTTCAAGCTCCTTTAAAGAACGGTCAATCTCGCGAACTTGCTGTTCAAGCTGCACAATAACAGCCCTAAGATCGTTAAGCTGCATCTGTAACTCTTGAAACTTCTTAACCTGTTGCTGTAAAGCTGGAGATATTTGCGGAGTTGCCATCTTCATCACTCACTCACTCAACTAATAAACACAACATAAAAGAAGTCTAAACCTCTTAAATAACAAATTCACGTTTTATTTTTAACGAATAAGTTATAAACTTTCTCCAAAGTGCTTATCCACCTTAACCAAGAATTAATAGCAGCTCTAAGAGCTACAGTATCCGAAGCAGAAAGCTCAACTAAAAGGGAACAACCTTCAAGAGATAAAAAAACCTTAACTCTTTCAAAGAGAACACTTGAAGCCTCAGGACCAAGCGCTTTAAACATCAACTTTGCAACGAAATCATCATCAAAATCGAGTTTAATAAGGCATTCATTTTTAACGTTATTCAGGGAACCCAATAGCTCCAAACCCCTCCTACTTCAATATAGAAAAACTAATCCCTTAAACATGGAAAAAACCCAGAAATAACGGGAAAAGAGGCATGCATTTTTTTGTTTTTCACTTTTCTTCTTCTTCTTTTTCTTCTTCTATCCGTCTTACAGTCCTTTTTATGCTTTTTCCAACAGCCGTAAAGGGTAAATAGGCGCCACCTGCAAAGGTTCTTCCGCATTTTTTACATTTCCAAACTCCAGCAAAAACTCTTTTCACCGTCCGAGTGAAACAAGACGGACACGTGTGTTTCTTTTTCATCTTTTCCTCTATGTCGCGGAACCGTTTACGAAGCGTTGACCCGTAACGGGTTCCAAACTTTCCAGCTATGCCTATCTTCTTAGCACGCCCCATGGACAACACCTTTTAACAAATGGAGATCGCTTTATTTTTTAAATTTTCGGAAAAAATATGGAATGGGTTCAAATTTCTCCTCTTACTTCCTTTGTTAACTCTCTTATAAGATCTCTTACAGGTTCTGCTTTTTCTTTTACTACCTCTATAACAGTATCAACATCCTCTAATGTTATTGTGCCTATACCTCCCTTTTGGAAAGCACAAATATTCCCCTCCTGAGTGGATGTCATAGTGATACGAGCATCTTGAACTCGCTCCTCTTTTAAGCAAGGATCTAAAACTAAAACACCATCAATTTTTGCAAAGGTAGCAGATACAGGTATATTACTTATAGGCAATAATTGCTTTTTATCCAGTACAGTTATCTCGCCAGTGTCTTCGTTTACCTCTACTTCAGGCACTTTCGCAGCCATCAAGGCCACGCTTGCTGCAATTTCTGAAGCATCAAAAAGGTTCCCATCATAATCGAGAACGTAAACGTCTACAAAACAAACCCGAACTTTTTCACCCGGGATCAAAACAAGTTTTTCTAAATCCACAGCCTTCGATTCCCTTATTCCTCTATCAACAACTCTAGCTAACTCCACCGTTTGCTCATCAGGCGGACCAGATTCAAAAAAAGGAGAAGCAATAGGGGTCAATTCCGCATTACAAGTTAAAACTCCTTTATTCGGGGTATCAGAAAAAGGAGGGCCTACATCAACCTTTACCCCCGCAACTACTTTTGTTCCCCCCAAAACAACCTGAGCAGAACCTTCAGCCTTCTCTATAGGGGAAACCTCAACTTCAATATTCCGAAACTCAAAAAGACCACGATCATCTATCCTCTTACCATGAACCAGAAGGGAAGAAATATGCTCCCTTTCAATCGCCGAAGTAACTTCACTCAAACCTACCAAAACAAATTACCTCCTAATAGTACTCAAAAAAACAATAAAGAAAACAAACAAACAAACAAATACTCAATCTTCAACCGATTTTAACTACTCTTCTTCTTGTTCCTCAGCAACTTCTTCACGAACCTTTGAATACCTCTCGATTAAAATATCTCTTTGCATTTCATATATCTTCTCACAAGCAGCTATACCCATCTCCAGTGCCTGTTTAAACTCTTCTGGAGTAAAATCACCATCAGACTGAAGCAAAGTTATAACTTTTTTCGTAGGCATTAAAGCCATAGGTATATCCCCCTCTCCAAGCTTATCCTCTACATCAGACAGATCAACAGCAACCTTGCCTTCAATTTTTCCAACAGCACACCCTACAACTAAATCCCTCATAGGCACACCAGCATCCGCCAAAGCAAGAGCAGCAGCAGTAATACTAGCACACCTCGTACCACCATCAGCCTGCAGTATCTGAACAAAAACATCAATAGTAGCCCTAGGATACTTATAAACAAAAATCGCCGGCTCTAAAGACTCCCTGATAACCTTAGAAAGCTCAACCTCACGCCTACCCGGAGCCGGGCTTTTCCTCTCTTCCACGCTAAAAGTAGCCATACGATACTCACAACGTACCAAAGCCTTATCAGGCAACGCTAAATGCTTCGGATGC